>Ga0101944_10002762_pt1 | contig 27087 bp, 32 predicted proteins | sample DewCreD2012metaG_FD_75245 | JGI IMG/M metagenome (GOLD analysis project Ga0101944, IMG submission 75245) | Hot spring sediment bacterial and archeal communities from British Columbia, Canada, to study Microbial Dark Matter (Phase II) - Dewar... ... | reverse complement strand
CCGCGAGCCGTCCGCTCGGCCGGTGCGGCCTGTGGGTCTGGGGTTGTCGCCGTCGGCCGCGCCGGCCGCCCGCGCTCGCGCCCGCGCCCGCCCGCGCCCGCCCGCGCCCGCCCGCGCCCGCCCGCGCGCCCGTGTTGAGACTTTGTAAGGATTTTGCAAAGACTCTTGCATCCCGCGCGCGAATCTGCCAGTGTCGGGAATCGTCATCTAACCCTACTAACCAGGAAGGGGGGGCGATGCCCACCAACACCCCGACGATCGAGCAGCTTTTGAAGCTCCGCTCGATTGCCAAGTCGCATCCCGCGATGACGTTCGCTCTGACGAGCGACGGGCTCATCGTCGCGAGGTGGTTGACGCCCTGGCTTCGCGACGGCTACAGGGCTGTCGTCCGGGGCGAAGTCCACATCATCGAGGGGCGACCAGATCTGGAGCCCCTCTGCTACGTCGTCGGCAGGCACGGCCGTATCCTTGGATATTGCAAGGAACGGCCGTCGTCAGAGCGCGAGGCGTCTCTCTGCGGGACGCCTGAGCTTCCCGTCCCGCCGGCAGCTCGGCGGCTGACCTTCAGGCCATACGACGCCGCTTCGGTCGCGAAGATGCTCGCGGCCGCGCAAAAGCGCGAGAAGTCGTCCGCGAAGGCGAAGGCGAAGGCGAAGTCGAAGGCGCCGGCTGAGCCCGCCACGGCGTAGCCCGAACGCGACCCGCCGAATCATCGTCGGCGGGTCGCGGGGTCGTGACATCACCCCCCTGGGAACCTCTCGCGCCACGCCTCGTCTAGATCACCTCCGTGGGAAACTCCTCACCGAGAGAACCGTCTAGGCACCACGGTCGCACTCGCTCTGGTATCACTCCGGCATGGGCACGTTGCTGTACTTCGCCTCGGGCCGGGTCGCTGTGTGCTCGGTCTGCGAGCGGATCGCCGAGACGAGCCGGCCGCGCGGCTGGACGCACTCGCAGCGCGGCTACACCTGCCCCTGGTGCACCTGGCGCAGGCACCCGACGCTCACCGTCACCGATGACGGCGAGATCGTGCGCGAGGACAGCGAGTGACGCTCAGGGGGTCTAGCGTCCGGAGTACTTCGTAGGCTTGCGCAGATGCGGAGCCAGCTCAACATCCGGATCGACGACGCGCGCAAGCTCCGCTGGTTCCGAGCGGCGCAGGCGCACGGGCTCGACCTCACCGCCTGGATCAAGCTCGTCTGCGACGACGCCGCGCTGGCGACCGAGAAGCAGGGCACGCTGTTCCCGATGCCGCCCGAGCGCCCCGCCGAGGGGGCCTACTCCCGATGAGGATGAGATTCCTGTGGGTTGACGCGGGGAACGACCCCGACTGGGCCAAGGTCTCCCGGGAGGGGATGACCGGCCTGTTCTTCCCGCTTCTGGACGACACGCGCGACATCGTGCGGAGGCTGAACGACACGAAGGCGCGCGGGCTGATCGGCGGAGTCTACGGCTGCTGGAACTGGAACCAGGGCTACACCGAGACCGACGGCGCGGGCTTCGCGGAATGGGTCGACAGGAGGCTGAAGGAGCTCGTCGCCGCGGGGCTCGTCCTCTCGGCGCGAAGCCCCCGCGTCCAGTTGAACAACGAGCGACACGAACGGGCGGTCATCCTGGCGATGCTCCGGCGCTGGCGCGAGCTGCGCCCGAAGCACTCGACGAGCTGGACGATGGAGGGCGGCCAGGGCGGGTGGATGGGGCCGATCGTCAGCGGATCTACGCCGCCGAGCGACTTCGTGACCGAGGTCATCTCGCACCGCGTCCGCTTGGTGCCACAGCTCTACAACGGCGCGATGACGGAGACCTGGGATCCGCTCACCTACACGCGCGACCTGACCCGGCGCGGCTTCCCGGAGGCGCTCGTGAGCCCCTTCTACGACGCAGGAGCCCTCGACGCCTTCCGCGGATGGGAGGGCTTCGCGTTCACGATGGGGCGCATCCGATGAAGGAGCTACTCCGCGAGTGACTGAGCGCGAGCGGGTCGAGGCTCTGGGGAGGGAGCTGCTCTCCTACCTCCCGGCACCAAGGCAGTCGAGTACCCTGCTTCGCGCCAGCACAGCTCCGGGGCCAGCCCCGGCGGGCCGCGTCCCCTGTCAGGCCTGCCAGGGACGCGGCCGGGTGCGCGGACCGGGGGTTCCATGCGTGCGCTGCGCCCCGCGACGGCTCCCCACGCGGGGCGCGCCACCGTGGAACACGGGGCACGGCTGTAAGCCCTGCCTGGGGTGCGAGGGGACGGGCTGGCGCAAGGCCCGCGCCGGCGAGGAGCCGGTCGACGAGTACGTCGGGCCTGCGCGGGGCGACGACTTCGAGATGGGGCTCGACCTCGCGACCCGGCTGGAGCACACCAACCGGCTCCTGCGGCTCTGGCTCGATCCGGACAGCGTGGGCTATAGATGGGAGGAGGTCAAGGAGCGCCAGTGGAAGTCGGGCAGCTTCGCGGAGCTGGACCAGGCGCTCCGTCGCTTGCGGGAGACGCACCCCGGCCGCTTCTCGCTGTGGTGGAGGGTCATCGTGCTCGCGGAGCCGCTCGAGCTCACCGAGGCCGCCCGGCAGGCCGTGGCGCAGACGAGTGACATGCTCGCGGCGATGATGCCCCGGCCGATCAGGGTTCCGGCGTGGATGCGCCCCGATCGCCGCGCTCGCGATCGCAAGACCTCGCTCTGGCGCGGGCGCACGAACGGGCACGAGCGGCAGCGGCAGGAGCGCAACGCGCTCATCAGGCACCAGGCGGAAGACCTTGGCTGGTCGTCGAAGAAGATCGCCGACTGGCACGGGCTGACGAAGCAGCGGGTCAACCAGATACTCGCGAAGGCGCGCGCGGCATGATCGACAGGCTGGTCGAGCTGGAGGTCCTCGACCCGGGTGGTCAGCAGGTCACGCACACGTACCACCAGATGGTGGTCGCGCCCACCGATCGCGGCTTCTTGATCGACTTCCACCCCGAGCTGCCGGTGATCCGGGCGGGGCAGACGCTTCGCTGGACGCTGCAGGGGCAGACGTTCGAGACGAGGCCGGAACTGTGGGGCCTGCGATGAGGCTCCGCTGCCACCTCAAGGCGATCCGGGGATCGCGTTCGATGCGGGAGATCGCGCAGGCGGCCGGCGTCTCCCCGGGCGAGCTGTCGCGGATCGAGAACGGGATCGCCGTGCCGAGGGACAAGGACGTACAGGCGCTCGAAGCCGCATACGGCGCGCTCATCACGGACTGGTACCCGCCGAGGGTGCTTCTGGCGCTGGAGGTCGAGGACGACGCGGCGATTGCCCTGGAGGCCAGGATGCGCCGGCCTCTCTTGCAAAGCGGCTAGCTTGCTAGGGCCGACTTGCGTAACGTCCGCTGCCCGTGCAACGATCCTGCGAGCTGGCCGGAAAGTCGGCCTCCTGCAGTAGGGAGACCTGTCTCTTGAGGAGGGCTGATGCGGGCGATCACCAAGGCCCAGGAGGCTCGCGAAGACGACGAGCTGCGGCGGATCGTGTGCTGGCGGGCTGACCTCTTGCTACGCGATGCCTGGGCGGCCGGGGGCGAAGCCGTCTGGGAAATCGCCGAGGACCTCACCATCGACTACCGGGTGGCGATCAAGATGCGCGACGCGGGTTGCCCCCCGATGCTCGCTGCCTCGATCCTGCTCTGAGGAGGGCACATGGCGGGTGTACCCGACCTCTCGTGGTTCGTCCCTGGCGAGACACAGCTCAACTTCATCAACGACTTCTCGAAGGAGACGGTGTACGCGGGAGGCGTCGGATCGGGCAAGACCCTGAGCGGCGCGTTCAAGGCTGTCATCGTCTCCCACCTCTACCCCGGAACCGTCGGCCTGGTGGGTCGGCAGAGCTACCGGGCGCTCGAGGACACGACCAAGAAGGTCATCGTCTACGGTGACGACAAGCCACCGGTTCTCCACCCCGACCTCGTGGATCACAAGTCGGAGGAGGAGAACCACTGGTGGCTCAAGTGCGGGTCCGAGATCCTGTTCCGCTCGCTCGAGGATCACAACATCGAGAAGCTCCTCTCGCTCAACCTCGGATGGGTGTACGTCGACGAGCTGACGGAGAGCTCGCTCAAGGTGTGGCTCACCCTGCTCGGCCGACTGCGCCACCCGGTCGGCCCGCGCATCGCCTGGGGCACGACCAACCCGAACGGCCACGACTGGGTGTGGCAGCGTTTCCACAAGGACTCGGGCCAGGCCGTCGGCAGGCTCTACCACCAGCCGACCGAGGCCAACGCGAAGCACCTCCCGCCCGACTACATCGCGCAACTGCGCTCGATGCCGAAGGAGTGGCAGAAGCGGTTCGTCGATGCGAGTTTCGACACCGCGGCGGGGATGATCTGGGACATGTGGCAGCGCGAAATCCACGTGTACGACGCCGACCAGGTGGGGCACCTGCCCCCGAGCTGGAAGCGGTTCGAGTCGATGGACCACGGGCGGCGGAACCCGACCGCCTGGCTGTGGTGGGTGGTCGACGCGGACGGCAACCTGATCGTCGAGGACGAGTACTACGAGGCAGACCGCGTGCCCTCCGAGCACGCCGTCGCCGTGGCCGCCAAGCGCGAGTTCGTCTCGCCGGGCATCCGCTACGGGGCGGTCATCGCTCCACCGGACTGTTTCCGCGCCCCTCCGATGGGCAACACGATCGCCGCCGAGTATCAGGATGCGGCCGGGATCGTGATGACGCCGGCGAACGACAACGTGGAGGCGGGCCTGCTCCGCGTCGCCGAGTGGCTCAACCGCGACCCCGAGCATCCCTTCCCGGACTGGCATCCCTGGCGAGGGACGCCCGGGCCGGACGGGCGGGGCGCCCCTCGCCTCTTCGTCTCCTCGCGCTGCGTCAACCTGATCCGCGAGATTCCCGAGTACCGCTGGCGCGACCTCTCGCCCTCGCAGGAGGAGAAGGCGGACCAGCCCGAGGAGCCGCGCAAGAAGGACGACCACGCTTGCGACGCGCTCCGCTACGGGGTCATGGCGCGAGCACGGCCATACGTCTCCCGGCCCGCGCCTATTGAGCGGGTGCGCTCACGGCCGCAGGACCGCCGCGCTGTGACGGCCGGGCTCATCGACAGGGAGTTCTAGGAGGCTCATGGGCATCTTCTCCCGCGTGTTCGGCACCGAGCCCGAGAGGGTCGAGAAGTCGAAGGGCGCGTCGGGCACGGTCAACATGGGCGGCTACCTCGTCTCGAGCGAGTACCAGGCCGACCTGCGCAACCCGAAGCAGGCGTTCAAGACCTGGGAGCGCATGAGGCGCTCGGACCCGTCCGTGCGCGAGACGCTCTGGCACATCTACGCTCCGATCCTCAACGCCGACTGGGACGTGCACGCGCCGGACGAGCCGGACGAGCTGGAGCAGGAAGTGACCGCGATGGTGCGGGCCGCCTACTTCGAGTGGTTGACGCAGCCCTTCACCGAGTACCTCCGCTCCACCCTCGACTACCTGACCTACGGGAGCATGGTCAACGAGGAGATTCTCCAGGTCGTCGAGAAGGAGCTGCGGGTCGAGCGGATCGTGCAGGACGCCGACATGACGGCGGCCGAGCCCCCGCTCCCGGTCGAGCTGCCCGAGCGCGCACAGAAGGAAGCCCACGTGCTCCCGCGACGGCAGTACATCACCTGGCGGCGCTTCGCTCCTCGGCTCCCGCACACGATCACCGAGTGGCACCTCGACGCGAACGGCGAGCTGGAGGCGATCACGCAGGAGGTGTTCGTCCCGACCCCCGAAGGCGGCGACTGGAAGCGGGTCAGGATCCCCGCCGACCGCCTGCAGGTGTTTACGCACGAGAAGTTCGGCGAGGAGTTCACCGGGATCAGCATCCTCCGCTCGGCCTGGAAGCCCTGGGTCTACAAGGAGATGATCGAGAAGGTGGCGGCGATCTCGATGGAGCGTTTCGGGGTGGGCGTCCCGGTCGTCTGGATTCCGCGCGAGCGTGAGAACGACGATGCGCTCGTCGACGAGATCGAGCAGGGACTTCTCAACCTTCGCGCCGGGGAGTTCTCGTACCTGATCTTTCCCGGCCCCAAGACCACCGGCAACATCCCCGGCTTCGACTTCGACATCGTGAGCCCGAAAGGCTCGCCGCCGCCCTTCAAGGAGATGCTCGAGTTCTACCGGGGGGAGATCGCCGGAGCGTTGCTCGCCCGCTTCAAGGAGCTTGGACACACGCGGACCGGCGCTCGCGCGACGGCCAACGTGCAGAGCGAGGTCTGGTACAACGCCCTGCACGCGATCGCGCGCTACATCGAGGACGTCAACGCCGTCTCGATCAAGCGCCTGGTCGACCTCAACTACGAAGGCGTCCGCCGCTACCCGAAGCTCAAGGCATCGGGCATCGAGGCGCGCAACCTGCTGGAGTTCGCGCAGGCGGTCGCGCTGCTCACCAACGCGAGCATCCTGTTCCCCGACACGCCGACGCGCTCCTGGGTGCGCGGAGCGATCGACGCCCCGGCCGAGGACGAGCAGGAGGCCGCGGAGCGTGCTGCGATGGAACAGCAGATGAAGAAGATCGAGCAGCTCGGCGCGTTCGGCTTCGAGCTGAATCCCGTCGAGACAGCTCGCCCCCGCAACCCCGACTCGTCGAGTCAGCGCCGGACGCAGGACGGCACGAAAGGAACCTGATGCCTGAGCAGAAGATCACCGTGAAGATCGAGACGCAGACGGAGCTCTCGGAGCAGTTCATCGCCGAGCAGTCCGTCGACCTCGCCCGCTACCTGCAGGGGAGGCTCGCACTCGCAGGCGAGCCGATCCCCGAGAACCTTCCGGAGGGGCTGGTCAAGTGGGTGCAGAGCGGCTGACCGTCACACATTGCCCCGACTGCGGCCGGGACATACCGAGCGAGGAGTTCATCGCACACCGCGAGGCGGAGCACCCGCCCCGCACCATCTCGATCGTCCCCGAGGGCATCCGCTCTCAGGAGGCGCACGGATACCAGCCGACCGCAACCGAGGAGTAATCAGACATGGCGAACCTTCTGCCGAACAGCGCCCGAGCAGCGTGGCTGACCGCCTCGATGGGGTGGCTGGCCGGCTCCGTCCCGGGCACGTGGGTCCCGTACATCGTTGGCTCGATGGGCAACACGCCCGCCGACATCGTGTTCCTCTCCGACATCCCCGCTGCGGTGTGGCGGGCGAGGGGCACCTACCTCGTCTCCAAGACGGTCGCCTCCGGCATCGCCGACGCAGCGGACACGGTCGTCGCGGCTGTCGGATCGGCGGGCTCGGCCACGGCGGTGTACATCGTGCTCGTGAACGAGACGGGTGCATCGCAGACCTCCCTCGTCGGGCCGATCATCGACACCGCCTCGGGCCTGCCCTTCCTGCCCAACGGTGGTGACGTCAACATCGTCTGGGACGACGGGCCCAACAAGATCTTCAAGCTCTAGTGCCCAGGTTCGCCCGTCTCAGTGCTGCCGCTGCCGCAGCGACGCTTCTGGCCGTTGGCGGCTATGTCGCCGGGGCCGAGCTCGCATCTCCACCCGCGTCGCCATCTCCGTCCGCGACCTGCGAGCTCGGCTCCGGCATTCCGACTCCGGCGTGCCACGCTGCGGGAGCGATCCGTTTCGGCGCAGTCCACAACCTGCAAGGGGCGGCGCAGTTCTGTCGATGGCGAGAGGCGAACCCTCGCGAGTGGCTCCGGCTCAAGGAGTACGCCCGCACAGGCACGCCTCCCACGAACATCGTCACCTGGTTCGGAGCGGCGATCCGAAACCAGATCGAGGCGTACTTCGCGACTGGCGCACCGGCATTCGAGATCGCCCCCAACACCGCGCCGAACGTCTGTCGAACCCCTCTTCCCGCTCCGACGGTGGTGGGAGTCACGCCGGGAGAGACAGATGTCACGGTCACCGTCGACGGATAACATCCGCCAGCTCGTCCGTTCTCGCCCCATCCCCGAGCGACTGGTCGAGTCTCTCGCCGCGGCTCCTGACGTTCCTCCTCACGAGATCGAGGCGTGGGTTCGAGCCGGCGGCAGGATCACGAACAACGGACCGCGCTCGCGTCAGCCCGCGCGCTACCGCGGCGCTCACGTCTCGTACCCGCCATCCCGGCTTTCTCGCCGGGAGCTTCAGGCGATCCGCCTACTGGCGGCGGGTCGAACGCACAAGGAGACCGCCTACCAGATGGGCATCTCGGCGCGAACACTCGAGTCGCTGCTCGTCACAGCTCGCTATCGACTCGGGCGGGCGAAAACGACCGAGCAGGCGGTGCTCGTCGCGGCGGCCCGCGGGATCGTCGAGCTCCCGGTGGAGGATCGCGTACGCCTGACGCCTCAGCAGTCGCAGGCGCTCGCGATGTTCTGGCAGGGCGCGAAGCAGGGCGAGATCGCACGCGCGATGGGGGTCGAGCAGCACACGGTCGGCTCCTACCTCAAGGCAGCTCGCCGTCGGCTCGGAGCCGCGACGACCGCCGAGGCTGCGAGGCTGGCGTTCGGGAGATGACCTGGCGATGGGGCGTTCGCTTCGGCTCCTGGTGGATGGTGCAGTGGTCGCTCGACGGCACACTCTCGCTCGGCGTCCACTTCGACCCTCTGCGACGGGTAGCTGACGTCGGCCCCTACGGGCCGTACGTGGATGTGCACGTCGGCCCCATCGCGCTCTCCCTCGGTTACCACCCGGCACGTGCCAACGGACTCGTCGAGCTCTACGGGCAAGGTGGCGTGATGCGCCCGGACAGGACAAGCTGATGCCAGTCACCCGCCGTGCTGCGAACCGCCACACGGTCGTCGCGACCGGTTGGACGAACCCGAGCAACGCCTACGCACTTCCTCCAGGCGACGATGTGTACGCCACGCTCGCCTCGGCCAAGAGCGCGACGCGAAGCGGCGACTTCGGGTTCCCGGACATCACTACGAGCTCGGTGGAGTATCCGACAGACGCGGGCTTCGGAACGTCCACCATCTGGGGCGCCGCCACCGACGGCACGATCTGGGTGGCTGTTGGTAGCGGCGGCCAGATCCGCTACGCCACCGACCCGGCCGGCACGTGGGCGAGCGCAGCCTCGCCGGGCTTCTCGTCCTTCGTCTGGGACATCGCCACCGACGGCACGATCTGGGTGGCTGTTGGTAGCGGCGGCCAGATCCGCTACGCCACCGACCCGACCGGCACCTGGTCAAGCGCAGCCTCGCCGGGCTTTGGAACGTCCGACGTCAATGCCGTCGCCACCGACGGAACGACCTGGGTGGCAGTCAGCAACGACGGTCAGGTGCGCTACGCTACTGACCCGACCGGCACGTGGGCGAGCGCATCCTCGCCGGGCTTTGGAACGTCCGCCCTCTGGGGCGTCGCCACCAACGGAACGACCTGGGTGGCGGTCGGTTGGGACGGCAAGGTGCGCTACGCGACCGACCCGACTGGCACGTGGTCGAGCGCAGCCTCGCCTGGCTTTGGAACGACCCACCTCTATGGCGTCGCCACCGACGGCACGACCTGGGTGGCGTTCGGCGACGGAGGCAAGCTGCGGTGGGCCACTGACCCGACCGGCACCTGGTCTTCGCCAGTGATTACCGAACCCGGCATCCCGGACGGGTCAACCATCAACTCCGTCAAAGTCAAGGTCGAGTGGGGCATGACCGCTTCGGTGACTGGCGGCGCACTTGGCTTGCGGCCACGACGCAACAACGCCAATGCAGGCACCGAGACGGTGAAGACGACGACGACCGAGGAGGCTGGCGAAGCGACCTACACCGGCGTCACGCTCAGCGATCTGCGCGTCGCACAGACGAGTGACATGATCGAGGCTCGGATTCGGGTGACGAAAGGCAACACGAGCACGGCCATGACCGGGAGGCTGGACTACTGCTACCTGGAGGTGGACTTCACGCCACCCGCCGGCGTCGAGACGAGCCTGTACCCGCAAGGCATCGCCTCCGCTGAGGCGTTCGGAATCCCGCTCGCTCGCCTCATCGTTCGCCCGAGCGCAATCCCGACCGGGGAGGCGTTCGGCTCTGGCGACGTGCACCGCGTGCTGCGCACGCTTGGGCTCGCGAGTGCCGAGGCGTTCGGCTCTGGCGACGTCCACCGCGTGCTGCGCACGCTCGGGATCGCGAGTGCCGAGGGCTACGGCGAGCCGAACCTGCGCCAGTCCAACACGGTGCGGGGCATCGGCGACATCGCGAGCGCCGAGGCGTTCGGAAGCCCGAAGGTGCGGCGTCTCATCCGCGCGCTCGGGATCACCACCGCAGAAGCCTTCGGCACTCCCTGGCTTCCGCGCCTGTACCTGCAAGGCATCGCCTCCGCCGAGGCGTTCGGAATCCCGCTCATTCGCCTCCTCCTTCGCCCGGTTGCGATCCCGACCGGGGAGGGATACGGGAACGCCTCGCTCACGGCCCTGTACTCGATCCGGGCTGCAGGCGACATCGCTTCGGGCGAGAGCTTCGGGCAAGCCGACATCATCCGCCTGATTCGCACGCTCGGGATCGTCTCGAGCGAGACGTTCGGAGTGCCTGACGGCCGCTTCGTCGTCGGGGCAGCGGGGAACATCTCCTCGCTCGTGGCGCTCGGGGAGCCGAGCCTGCGCCGGGTTCTCGCGGTCGGTGGCATCGCCTCGGGGGAACTGTTCGGGCAGCCTGATCTCGTGCGCTTCCTGCGCGCGGTCGGCGTGCCGACAGAGGAGAGCGTCGGCCCTCCGAGGCTGCGCCCGATCGTCAGGCCGACCGGCCTGGTCACGGCAGAGGCGTTCGGCGCTCCCGACGTCAACCGCATGATCAGGGCGCTCGGGATCGCGAGCGCGGAGGCGTGGGGTCAGCCCACGGGCGTCCGCCAGCTCTACGCGCAGGCCATCGACTCGGCCGAGGCGTTCGGCCAGCCGAGGGTCGTGCGCCGGATCGGGGTCATCGGGATCACGACCGGCGAGGCGTTCGGGGTCCTGCTCATCGGCGGCGACTCCGTACTGATCCAGCCGAGCACTCCGACCGACATGCTCCTGTCCGACAGCGCGACGTGGGAGCTGGTGCTCTCGGACGGCGAGCTCTACCTGATCGGGGTCGACGATCACGCCGCCTACGACGTGGTGCTCTCGGACGGCGAGCTGTACCTGATCGGGGTCGACGACCACGCCGCCTACGACGTGTGGCTCACCGACTACCCGGGGGTCTGATGTGACGGTTCCGAACTTCGTCGGGAAGTACGATCTGGGCGACACCGTGAGGCTCAGGGCCACCGTTCTCGGAACGGACAACCTGCCGGCGACGCCCTCCTCGATGGTGTTCATCGTGAAGAACCCGCTCGGCTCCGTCTCGAGCTACGTGTGGCAGCAGGCGGGCGCGAGCGTAGTCAACACCGGCGCGGGGGCGTTCTTCAAGGACATCGAGATCGGCGCCTCGACCAACATGGTCGGCACCTGGTACTACCGGGCGCACGCGAGCGGCCTGCTCTCCGTGGCTGAGGAGTGGACGTTCCTTGTCCAGCCCTCGAACGTCCTTTGAGCCGCGCGTCCCCCTCGTGCTCGCAGAGGAGGCCGTCGACTACGCACTCCTGCGCGACCACGTGACGCAGGCGCGGCTCCGTGTCGAGCTATCGCTTCGCCCGGTCGCGCAGCGATACGCCACCTCCCTCGACTTGAACGAGGGCGTGCCCTCGCTCGCGATCGCCACCGCGCTCGAACGCACCCTCTACGTCAACCTCGTACGGACGCTGGTGTTCGGCTACCAGACCGTCGTCCAAGAGCTGGCGGTGCTCCGGGCGCTGCGCGGCGACCGGCCGACCTTGATCGCTGACGAGTTCGCCTCCGTGCCCGAGGCGGCAGGACCGGTGCTGCGGAGCATCACCCTCCGCGCCCGGGGCCGCTTCATCCGGCTCATGGAGCAGGCGTGGGCGGCACTTCGGGACGACGAGGCGCGGGCTAGGGCCCTGCGGGATCGTGGTCTGCGTGCCGCCCACATCATCGGCATCGAGTTCGTCTCACGGACGCTCAACGCCGGACGTTCGCTCGGGGCTCTCGGGAAGCGGCCGGTGATCCACGCCACCGCGCCCGCGCTGTTCGCGATGCGCTCCGAGCAGCTCGACGCGAACACCTGTGATGCCTGCGACTCGTTGCACGGGATGATCGCGCAGGTGCCGAGCGATCGGTACTACCTCCTGCTCCCGCCGAACGGCTGCATCACGGCGACGATCCCCGACATCGGCCCGCGCTGCCGTGGCGTGATGGTCTACGGAGACTCACTCGACGACTTCCTCCGAGGAGGGTGACATGGCCTGCAAGGGCAAGAAGAAAGGGAAGAAGCGATGACCGAGCACCTGTTGACGTGGATCGCGCTCGATGAGAGCAAGGTCGACGAGGCGACACGGCGCTCCCTGATCCCGGTCATGCCGGCAGGCACGTTCAAGCACCCGGCGGCCGGTGGCACCTTCGAGATCACGGAGGCCGACCTCCATGCGTACGCCGAGGATCTGAACGCCCGAGGCGACCGTATCGCAATCGACTACGACCACTCGTTCTTCTACGGGCGGGGCTCGCGGGCGGCGGGCTGGTTCCTGCCCGGCACGGCGAGGGTGGAGAACGGGACGCTCTACGCCGAGGTCGAGTGGACGCCGCCTGCCCACGAGGCGATCCGGAACGGCGAGTACCGCTTTATCTCGCCGGAGTTTACCTTCAAGCTCAAGAAGGTCGGCAACAAGGCGAGGATCGTGGCCGACAAGATCAAGGCCGCCGCCCTCACCAACCGCCCCTTCTTCGACCAGATGGAGCCCGTGATGATCGCCGACCGCGGTCTGAGCGAGCTTCTGGCTCCCGACATGTTCCTCATCGAGACGGCGCAGCTCGAGGCTGCGAACGAGCGTTTCGGGGAGGACGTGACGAGGGCCCTCATCGCGAGCGCACAGAGTCTGGGTGAGGCTGCGCAGCTCGCCCGGAACGTACTCTCGTCCATCCAACCCGACAAGGAGAAGTCAATGTCGGAGAAGCACGACCTCGCGCCTCTTGCCGAGGCGATCGGCATCGCCGCCGACGCCACGCTGGAGGAACTGGCGGCTGCCTACAAGGCGGTGGCCGAAGAGCGCGATGCGCTCAAGTTGAAGGTCGAGGACCTGGAGAAGAAGGTCCCGACCGACGAGGCGATGCGGTCTCTGATCGCATCCGCACAGAAGGGTGAGGAGGCCGCGAACAAGCTGGCCGAGCTCACGAAGAAGAACGTCCTCGACGAGGCTGTGCGCCAGCGCAAGTTCGCCCCGGCACAGCGCTCCTACTTCGAGTCGATGTACGACATCGACCCGGAGGGCGTGACCAAGCTGCTCGCGGAGATGCCTTCGGGCTCGTTCGCCGCGATCGGCTCGGGCGAGGGCGAGGGTGAGTTCGGACCGGAGAACGAGCCCGGGTTCGTGACCATCCAGGGGTCCCAGTACGCCATCGACCCCGACTCCCACCGTATCCACGAGGAAGCACTCAAGATCCTCGCGGACGCGGGCAAGGCTCCCGACGACGCCGATGCCTACGTGATGGCCGCAACGCAGGCCGCCACGAAGCTCGGGCTCAAGCTGTAAGGAGAGAGCCACATGGCCCACTACGACCACCTGTTCACCATCCCCGGCAGGGCCGCATCGCAGATCGACTGCGGTGTGGCCCTGGTCGGCGGATTCCCAACTGCAGCCGAGGAGTTCCGCCCCGCGGCTTCCGCAGGGCAGGACGTCATCGGCATGAGCATCGCCACCGTCGCCTCACCGGGCGACCCCGTGGCCGTCGCGATCCACGGCGTCGTCAAGGCGATCGCCGCAGCGTCGGTCGGTGCGATGACTCGGGTCGCGGCTGCGAGCGTCAACGGCGCCCTCGGCCCGATCACGTCCTCCGGACTCTCGACCGCACTCGGCTCGGCTCTGGGTGCAGCCGGCGCGAGGTACAGCGTCGGCCTGGCCCTGACCCCCGCCGCAGCGGGCGAGGTGTTCGCCGTCCTCCTCGATCAGCGCCAACTGATCTGACCCCGGAAGGAGACTGAAGAATGCCTCCGTCTGTCGAAAGGGTCGGGACGGTCCACGTCGACCAGCTCCTCTCGAATCTCGCCCGGCTGTACGCGCCGGCTATGGACGGCTTCATCGCCGACATCGTGTGCCCGTACATCGACGTCGTGAACGAGAGCGACCTGTACCCGGTGTTCCAGCAAGGTGACTTCTACGGTACGGACGTCGACGATCTCGTGCCTGACCGAGCAGAGCCTCGGATCGTCGACATCTCTCACGCGACCGAGAGCTACCGGACGCAGCGTCGGGAGCTAGCGTGGGACATCTCCGACCGCGAACGCAAGAACGCCGACTCGCAGCTCAACCTCGAGCGGAACAAGCAGCGCAACGTGCTCGCCCGTCTCGCGCTCAAGCGTGAGGCGCGGGTCGCCGCCCTGCTGCGCAAGACCACCAACGGCGGGAAGCTCAATCTCGGAGCCGACGCCGCCGCACCGTGGGACGTCGCCACCACCACGTCCATCGAGACGGACGTGTGGACTGGCCGAGAGCTGATGCGCAAGACGATCGGCGTCCGCCCGAACACCATCGTCATCCCCGAGGCCGTGGCCGCAGGGATGCAGAGGAACACACAGCTCACGGACAAGCTCAAGTACACGTTCGGCAGCTCGGGCTCGCGCCCACTGCTCGAGGAGTACTACCCGGTGCTCCCCGCCATCCTGTTCGGGATGCGCGTGGAGATTCCGGGGCTGATCCAGAACACGGCGAAGGAGGGTGCGACGCCCACCTACACCGACATCTGGGGAGAGTCCGTCCGGCTGCTGTACGTGACCGACGGACCTGCCATCGACAACCCGAGCGTCGCGTACACGTTCCGCTCGGAGGGCTTGACGACCCGCACCGACCGTAACGACCGCACCCGCGTCGACTGGTTCGCCACCGGGCAGACCATCGACGAGCGCGTGGTCGCTCCGGACGCCGGGTACGAGATCAACAACTGCCTCGCGTAAGGGGGATCACGATGACTCGTGACGAGCTGAACGAGAAGGCGAGAAGTCTCGGCATCGAGAACCCGGAGGAGCTGCCAAGCTCCGCCGCGGTCAAGGCCGCGATCAAGGCACACCTCTCGGATGAGCCTGACGACGCCGACGAGCCAGCGGCTGACGACGAGCCAACGACCGAGGCCACCGCGTTCGACGTCATCGGGGCGGATGGTCGAAAGATCATCCGCCACGTCTCCCGTGACTACGCCGTGCAGGAGGCGGCCCGCATCTCTGCGCTCACGGGCGAGGAGATCAAGGTCGTCGAGGCAGCACCGTTCCAGTACCTCTCCTGAGAGGGCGACCAAGACAGCGGGGGAGCCAGCCCCCCGCGACAAATCGAGATGGGGCGTAGTGGGGGCTGGCTCCTTTCCTGCGCCCCATCTCGATTCACCGAAAGGAGCCAGCATGGAACGCAAGTTCACGCCTGCGCACATCCTGCGCGGGCTGCTCGCGAAGCCGCCAACGGTACCTGACCCGCTCACGCTCGCGCTCGAAGCACTCAGGCCGAGGTACCAGAACCGGACGAATCGAGCGGCCAAAAGGCGATACATGAGGTTCGAGAAGGCGCACGAACGCCGCTTCGCGCAGCGCATGGACGTGCCGAAGGGCAAGCGATGACCAAGATCGCGGCCTGCCTGATCGTCCGCAACTCGGCCGAGTTGCTCCCGCGCTCCATCGGATCGATTCGGCCCTTCGTGGACGAGATCAACGTGTTCGACACCGGCTCGACGGACGACACCCTCGCGGTGCTCGCCAAGCTTGGCCGCTTCAAGACGCGCGTGGTCGACATGACGACGGGCGAGTGGAAGGACAGCCCCCGTGACCCCGGCAGCTTCAAGCCGAAGGACAACCAGGGGCTCATGCCGCTCGCGCCGATCCGCGTGGAGAGCGCCGGCGACGACCTCCCCACGTTCGAGAACGGCCAGCTCGCCGACTTCGCGTGGGCGCGGACCAAGAGCTACGAGATGGTGTCCGAGGATTGCGACTGGACGCTCTGGCTGGACGACGACGACGTAGTGGTCGGAGCCGAGCACCTCCGCAGCCTCGCGCAGGGAGCGCACCCGGCCGTCGACGGCTACATCGTCGAGTACGAGTACGCACGTGACGAGTACGGCAACGTCGTGTGCAAGCTCGCGCGGGAGCGGCTCGTGCGGCAGGGGCGGGGCTTCCGCTGGATCAACCCCGTCCACGAGGTCTACCTCCCCGAGGACAGGCCGCCGAAGTTCGTCAAGGTCGAGCCGAACCTCGTCAAGTACGTCCACTCGCGCGGGCCTGCGGATCGCTACCCGCAAGACCGGAACCTCCTCATCCTCCAACGTGCGGCCGAAGAGATGCTCAAGACCGAGGAGGGCATCGACCCGCGCACGAAGGTCTACCTCGGCACCGAGCTGATGGCCCGCGAGCGGTTCGCGGAGGCCGAGCACTGGCTCAAGCAGTACCTCATGGACCCCCGGAGCACGCCCGGCGACGAGCGCAGCCAGGCCGCGCACAAGCTGGCGGTGGCGCTGCGGGCGATGGGGCGACAGCTCGAAGCAATCGACGTCGAGTTCGAGGCGCTCAAGGAGCGCGACGACTGGCTCGAGAACCTCGTCGGGCTGGCCGACGCCTTCGCCGAGCTGCAGGACTGGCCGCGTGTCGCGCATTGGGCGCGGCGGGCGATCGAGACGCCCGTCAACGAGACCATCCTCATCCTGAACCCGATCGAGCTGACGTTCCTCCCTCGCTACCGGCTCTCCCAGGCGCTCGCCGTGATGGGGCAATGGGACGAGAGCTGGAAGTGGCTGCAGGAGGCGGCGGCGATCATGCCGAACCACCCGATGGTGCAGGAGACCGTGAGCGCCTTCGGGCGGGCGCGGCTCGAGGCCGAGGCGTCGAAGGCGCTGCTCACGCTCCGCGAGATCGCGATTCGCTTCGACGAGAACCTCAAGGCGTTCAACCTCATGGAGAACGCGCCCTACATCATCGCCGAGCGGCCCGAGATCGTGGCGGCACGCGCGGCGACGAAGGAGAACGTGCTCCACGCCCTGCGCCCCGAGGAATACAAGCGCTGGTACGAGGAGGAGCCGAAGGAGAGCACCGTCCCGGACGAGTGGGTGCCGATCGCGGGCGACCACATCGAGCGGGCCAAGCTCGTGCTGGAGCTGTGCCAGAAGTTCGAGGCCGAGCACGGGCGCAAGCCCCGCGTCCTCGACCTCGGGTGCAACGACTTCTGGCTGGCCGGCTACCTGTGGACGAACGGCGAATACATCTGCGACGGCGTAGAGCTCAACAAGGCGAGCGTCGAGAAGGCGCAGGGCCGGATCGAGCGATTCGGGATTCCTGGCACCATCGTCCAGGGCGACCTGCACGACGCGGAGGAGCTGCTCCGGCCGACCGGCGCGTTCCCCACGGGCGGCTACGACATCGTGACCAGCTTCGAGGTGTACGAGCACGTGCCGGACACCGACAGGCTCCTCGACGTCATGGAGAGCTTGACCAGCCCCGAGGGCTACGTCTGCATCACCACGCCCAACGGAGCCTTCGAGCAGGGCAACCTGCCGTTCTGGCACTTCGTCGAGCGGAAGGGGCACCTGCGGGCGACCCCGATCCACGAGGTCGCGAAGCAGATCATGGCTCGCGGGCAGATCGAGGACCTGTGCCTGCACCAGAACAACATGCTCGTGTGGGCCTGCTACCACCCCGAGCCGCGCAGGGGGAAGGTCACCATCTGGGGCGGCGGCGCCTGGGAGGAGTGGAGCCCGCGCAGCGTGCGTGAGGGCGGCATCGGCGGGTCGGAGACGATGCTCTCGATCCTGGCGATCAAGCTCGCCAACGAGGGCTATCAGGTGACCGTGTACGCCGACGCGGTGCCGGGCTACTACGCCGGTTCGCTCTGGCGGCCAGCGGGAGCCTTCGACCCCTCCGAGGAGGCGGACGCGATCATCGTGAGCCGCAACCCGGAGCTGTTCAAGCTCGACATGAACGCTCCTGTGCGGGCGCTCTGGTGCCACGACATGGAGTACCCGAACCTGACGCCCGAGGTCGCCGAGAAGATGACGCACATCGTCGTCCTCTCCGAGTGGCAGCGGGAGCGGTTCGCGAGGCTCTACCCGTTCGCGGAGGAGAAGCTCACCGTGATCGGGAACGGCATCCTGCTCGACGACGAGGATCGGTTCCCGGGCCCGCCCCCGAGCTTCGAGGAGCGCAAGCCGCGCTGCATCTACTCGTCCTCGGCCGATCGCGGCCTGGACGTGATGCTGGAGGTGTGGCCTGCGATCAGGGAGGCCGTGCCCGACGCTGAGCTGCACGTGTTCTACGGATGGGACACCTTCGATAAGGTGGCGCAGATCAACCCGTCTCTGCGCGCCTACAAGGAGCACGTGCTCGGCCTGTTCGAGGCGGCCGGGGGCGAAGCGGGCGGCGTGTTCATGCGAGGCCGGGTCGGGCAGATCGAGCTGTACGAGGAGATGCGGCAGGCTCGCGTGTGGAGCTACCCGACCGCGTTCCTCGAGACGAGCTGCATCGGCGCGATGGAGGCCCGCGCGAACGGACTGGCGATCGTGACCTCAGACCTCGCAGCCCTGCGCGAGACGGTGGGGGAGCACGGGAGCCTGATTCCGTGGGGAGAGGACGAGAACGAGCGTTGTAACACGTTGGATGAATACAAGAGCGCGTTCACGCAGACTGTCATCGCCTACCTCTCGGAAGAGGAGTCCTGGTCGCTCGCAAGTGCGGCAGCGCAGGAGGACATCGAGGAGCACGACTTCGCGAACCGGCTCCGTGAATGGGAAGAGCTCATCGACCACGCGGCGGTCCGTGCGTGACACCCCGAGTTGGCGAGATGGTCCTCGTCAACATCGGAGGAGAGGACCGACCAGCCGTGGTCTGCAAGGCCGAGGGGGAGCGGCTGCACCTGTACTTGTTCACAATGTGGAGGGATCATCCGCTCCCCCGTGAGGTGAGGGCGATGACCAGCTCGGTCGGCTACATGATCGAGGGCGCGACTCCCGGCGATGGGGTGGGGCAGTACAGGAGGATCGATGGCGCTGATCGAGAGGCTGACGGGGATCGGCTATGACCCCGCGCAGGGTGCGCGGATCGACGGCCCGCTGTTCTTCGCGGCACTCAAGGACCGCTTCCGGGGCGGGATGACGAACGCTCAGCTCGTCAACGCCTTCTCGCTGACGCAGGACGACATCGCCGACTTGCGCAAGGTCATCCGCCGCGTGCACACGAACTCGGCTCCCTACGAGGAGCCACCGGACGGAGAGGCGATCGTCGCCCGCATCGACTGGATGGAGGACGTGATCGCGCTCGCGGCGGCGGGCGTCGGCCCGTACAGGAGCCTCTCGGCGATCCGCAACCGGCTCATCGAGCCGTAGGAGGGAACATGGGGTACTGGACGGCGAGTGACCTCGCGGGCTTTATGCCGATGCCGAACCTCGGCGTCCCGCTCATCGGGCCTTCGACGAACCCGGTCAACCTGACCCGGTTCGCGACGATCATCGAAGAGATCAGCGCCCATGTCGACGCGGCGATCGCGGCGGCCGGCTACTCGGTCCCGGTGGCTTCCAGCTCGCTCCCCGCCTTCGAGTACGTGCGCCTGGTCGTGACGACCGGCGTCCGCTGGCGCACGCTCATCGACATGGGCTCGGCGTCGGCCGGGAAGTACGACGGCGAGTGGTACAACCAAGAGCTGGCCCGCATCCGCGAGGGCCGGGTGCCTCTGCCGGGCGCTAGCAAGGACACCGGAGAGCACGGCCGGGTGCTCCCGAGGTGGGGCGGCATCGCCTCGCCGATGATCTCGGCATCCTGGCTGCCGTGAGCGACTACTCCACCTGGGTGTACGACGGGTGGGTCGGGCTCGATCTGGTCGGCGTCTCCGACCTCCGGCGCAAGCTCGGGAAGCTCCACGCCGACCTCGACGACTTCGAGCCGCTGTGGGACGACCTCACGACGATCATGCAGCGGCACGTCCTCGAATGGTTCGAGACCGAGGGTGAAGGCACCTGGCCCGCCCTCGCGCCGGAGTACGAGGCTGCGAAGCGTCGGGCGGGCTACACCGGCGGCATCCTCGTCCGCGAGGGCAACCTGCTCGCCTCGCTCCTCGACCCGGAGAGAGCACGTCGGATCGAGCAGGGGCGGACGACGCTCGGCACGTTCACCAAAAAGGTGTTCACCTGGAGCACCGACGAGCCCACGGCCGCGTACCACACCGAGGGCCGGGACTGGCCGCCGATGCCCCCACGTCCGCCGCTCGTCGTCACCCCAGGACTGATCGCTCAGGTGCATGAGGCGGCGGAGGATTGGCTCGATGACCTCGTGCGGCAGGCTGGATTGGAGGCCGAATGACGGTCACGCTCAAGCTCGGCGAGGTGCTCGTCGACGCGGTGGTTGCGAAGCTCCGCGCAGGACTGGACGCCCGCTGCCAGGCGATCAACGCCGAGAAGCAGGACGACATGGTGATCGTGGCTCCCGCCGAGACCTCGTACTTCACGGGGCGCGTGCGCGAGCTGCCGGTCGTCCCGGCGATCTTCGTCATGGAAGGGCCGACCCGGTTCCGCGAGGAGGGCTCCCACGGGCTCATCTCGGAATCGGACGTCCTCGTGCACGTGGTCGCCGCAGATCAGAGCGGCCCCCTGCTGGCACGTCGCCTGCAGCGGACAGTCCGCGCTGTCATCGAGACGCTGTGGGACGACGATCCTCCCGAGAGGCTCCACGGGAGCGCGTTCCACTTCACGCCCATCCGAACCATCCCAGGCTCGGTCTTCGAGCCCGAGCAGGACGACCGCTGGCGAGCCGCCTACGTCGTCGTATTCCGCGCCTACACGATCGAGCACGAGTAAGGAGACTCAATGCCTGCGTTCTCAACTGCCGACACGAACGCGATGGCGGCACTCGCCATGCAGAGCGCCGCGGGAACGCCCAACTCGACGCCTGCCAAGTTCCGCTTCGCCAAGTACGTGTCGGGCTTCAACTTCAACCCCGACATCACCGTCGTCGACATCCGCGAGGGCGGCGACGGCCTGGACTGGGGCTTCACGTACAAGCAGAAGTCGCTCGCCCGGGGCACGCTCGTCGTCAACTTCCGCTCCGAGATCGGCGGTCAGATCCTCGCCGCCGCGCTCGGCGGGGCGACGTACGTGCCTTCCGCCGCTGCCAACCCGTACGCGGGGCACACGTTCCACGGCAACCACGCGAGCTTCCCGTACAACACCATTCAGATCCTCCACCCGGGTTCCGACCTGCAGCACCTCCTCTCGGACGTGCGCTTCACGGGTCTGACCATCGAAGGCAACGCCGGCCAGCCGCTCCGCATCACGGCTCCGTTCATCGCTCCGGTCTTCGGAGCCTCGGCGGTGTCGCTCGGCGCTCCGACCTTCCCGCCCGGCCCCGAGGACCCGTTCATGTACCACGTCGGCCCCTCGTATCTCGTGGACGGGTTGCCCGACTCGACGATCGAGAGCTGGCGGATCGACCTCACCCTCGGGGTTGAGGAGCTGCAGGCTCAATCGATCAACCTCGACGAGATTGCGATTCAGAACCGCGACGCCAACATCCAGTTCGTGCGCCGGTACCAGAACAGCACGCTCTGGAAGAAGATCGCCTACTGCGGCGGCATCACGCCGTCCTCGGGCGTGGCGTCCGGCTCGTTGAAGTTCGTCAACCAGCTCCCCGGCGTCACCGGCACGGAGCTGAGGTACTTGGAGATCAACGTCCCGGCAGTCACGTACCGGACGAACACCCTGACCGAGCTCGACCCGGACGGCCGCACCGTCCGCGAGACGGTCACGGGGAAGGCGCTGAGGCATCCGTCCGGAGCGGTGTGGATCCACCTCCGGAACAACCACGCGAGCGCCTACTCCTCGTAAAGTTCGGCAGCGCGCCGAAGGCGGCGGGGAGGGAGCCGCACCCTTCCCGCCGCCCACCTACTGAAAGGAGCCAGCCGTGGCAAGAATCATCAACCTGAACGAACTCCTCCCCGAGGACATCATCTTCGAGTACAACGGGGAGGAGTACGCCGTCCCGGGCGACCTCTCCGTGGAGGACGTGTTCCGCCTCTACGACCTGTTCTCTCGCACGAAGGAGGAGCTGGACGAGGGATCGCAGGGCGTCGGCCAGCGGCACGTGGCGGCGCTGCAGGAGGAGCTGCTGCGCATGTTCCAGATCAGGCAGCCCGAGCTCAAGCGGCTGCCGTTCGGGATTCGCGGGACGGCCGTGGTCATCTCGCACATCCTCGAACAACTCAATCCCCCCGAGGACGAAACGGAGGGTGAGCAGAGCCTCCCCCCCACCTCGCGTCGCTCGTCGAGGACTCCCCGATCCAAGACGTCCGCTTCAACGAAGCGACGGCCCTCGCGTGGATCGCGACGCTGATCGAGGAGTTCCACTTCGCACATGACTACTGGCGCACCATGCCTTACGTGACCTTCCTGGCTTGGCAGCGTTACGCCCTCGCGACCCGAGCCAATCGGGCCGCGAGGGCGAATCCTCTCGGCTTGTGAGGAGGTTCCGTGGCTGAACGCATCGAGCTGAGCTTCGAGGGAGACTCGACCGACGCACGTACCGCGACGGACGCGATCGAGCGCGCCCTCAAGGACCTCGAAAGGACGGTCACCCGGCTCATCGCCGAGATGCACAAGACCATGCTCCCGAAGCGGGCGGTGGCCGAGACGGTCGCGGGCTACAAGGCGATCGAGCGCAGCGCTCACGAGGCAGGCGAGGAGGTCTCCAAGACCAACCGCAAGCTGACCCAGACGGCGATCGGCCCCTGGGCGTACTCGCGGATGCTCGAGAAGCGGGGCTTCGTGCCCATCGGCAGGGTGCTCGGGGACGATGACGTGGACGTCGACGTGCGAGGCGTCTACGGCAGACGGACGTTCCCGTTCGTCGTCCCGGACGCCGTCACGGGCGCCGCCTTGGGCGCGGCGTTCGGGCGCATGAGCAGAGGGGGCGGCGGCGGGGATCGGATACCGGACTGGCGCGACCTCACCTTCTTCGACGAGTTGTTCAAGGGCATCGCTCCGGGCGGCCTGCGCCCTCGCACCGGCGCTTTCACCCTTGGCGCGATGCTCAGCAGCGCGCTGATCGGAGCGGCTACACCGGCGGCGGCAGGAGTTGGGGCGGGTCTGCTCACCTCCCTCGGCCCGCTGACGGCCATGATCACGACCCTCACCACGGCCCTCGGTGGCCTGGGTGACGCGATCAGCGGCGACCGGGCTGAGTTCGAGAAGCTCGATGCGACCAGCCAGAAGTTCGTGCTCACGGTCAGGGGCTTCATCCCCGTGTTCGACGAGGTGCGCGCGAACGTGCGTGAGAAGCTCCTCCCCGACCTCGGCGAAGCACTCGACATGGCGCTCAACCAGCGCACGGTCGACACGGTGACGAGGGGGCTCAGGGACATCGCCGGCGCGATCGGTGAGGCGGCGAAGGCGTGGGGCGACTGGATCGGCAGCGACGACTTCGCCGCGCGGACCGAGCGGATCATGCAATCGACGGCCGGGCTTACCGGCACTTGGTCCGATACGGCGCTCGCCCTGGCCGACTCGCTTCTCGTTCTCACGGACGCGGCACAGCCGATGCTGGAGTGGATGTCGGCCGGCGTGCGGGACGGAGCCGAGTGGATCAACATGTGGCTTCGCCAGGCAGAAGCCTCGGGCGAGCTGGCGGCGGCTTTCCAAGAGACCGAGGACGAGATTCGCATCGTGCTCGACTTCCTCGACCAGCTCATTCAGGCGGCGTGGGACCTCGGGGCGGTGCTCAAGCCTCTCGGCGAGAGCATCCTCACCGACCTCACGGCGTTGCTGGAGGACCTGTCCGACTGGCTCGACCGCAACCGGCAGGAAATCTCCGAGGGGCTGATCGGGGCGTACGAGGGGCTCAAGAACGTCATTCGCACGCTCTGGCCCTGGCTGGAGGGGATGCTCGAGCTGCTCGTCGGCGTCGTCAACGCGATGGGCGGATGGGAGACGGCGTTTACGCTCGTTCTCTCCGGGGCGCTCGCCAACGCCTTCTTCAAGCTCGCGGGCGCTGTGACCGCGGTGGTCGTCGGGACCGGTACTGCCGGGATGCGGGGCGCGGGCCTGGCCCGGCTCACCGAGCTGGTCAAGACCCTGGCGGCGATCGGCACGATCGCGCTCGTGGTGGAGCTGGACGCGACGAAGCAGGACATCGCCCTGCTCGCCCTGCTCGGGACGTACATTGGCTGGCGCGTCGGCGGCCTGTACGGGGCGCTCGCGGGAACTGCGTCGGGAATCCTCCTCGGCACGCTCACGAACGTCGGTGACGGCGGGAGCGGCGGCGGCGGCGGCGGCGGCAGCCGCAAGGGCCGAGGCGGAGGCGGAGGCGGAGTCGGAGGGGCGACGATCACCCCGACGACGATCGACGACCCCGGCGTGTACACGATCCCTCCGGGCCACCCTGGGGCGGGCAAGGTGCCGACGACGGTGCTCCCGCAGGGCAGCCTCATCAAGCCCGGCGCGGCCGGCTACCACGAGGCTCCGCAAGGGGCGTTCGGGGGCGGGGCCCTCGACGTCACCTACTCGCCAGGCGCGGCGGTGGGCGCTCCCGCAGACGGCGTGATCGTGGGCGTGTGGTTGAACCCGACCCAGGACTTCGCAGCCGGGTTCGGGGGCTGGAACATCTACCTGCGCGATACCAGCGGTGGGCTCTACTTCATGACCCACATCTTCCGCCCGACCGTCCGCAAGGGCTCGAAGGTCAAGCGCGGGACGATCATCGGCTACGTCGACAAGAAGGTGGGCGGGGCCTACCACGTCCATATCGAGTACCAGGCCCAGGGCGGGACGGTGACTCCACCGGCCGCCTCACCGAACACGGGCGGCACCGCACGTGGGAACCCTCCGGCGTGGGAGGGCACGAGCACGGCGGACCTCGTAGGTTCCGCCATCGCCGAGCAACTCGAGCGCGACGACATCCCGGCGAAGGCTCAGATCGCCGTCCGCAAGCGGGCCATCAACATCCTCACGAAGTCGATGGCGTCGCTCGACCCCGATCAGAAGGTCGCGGCGCGGGAACTCATCCGCAAGTGGACGAAGGAGATCGACGAGATCGCGTACGACGCGATCCGCGAAGGCGTCGAGGACGCCGACGTGACGCCGAGCAAGCGCGACGATGTGGCGGCACGGCGGCGTGCGATCAAGCTGCTCAAGCGGCTGATCCCCGACATCGAGGACGCCGACCTCCGCCGTCAGGCGAAGGCGCTCATCAATCAGTACCAAGACGAGATTCCCAGGCTGCTCGACGAAATCCCGATCAGCGACGCAGCCCGGGCGAAGCTCGGTCGCAGTCTGGCGAGCCTCACCGAAGGCTTCAAGCGCCTGCCGAAAGAGGTGCGGGAGGCGGTACGCGAGCCGCTCGAGGACCTGCGGGAGCTGTGGAAGGAGCTGCTCCCCGGAGGCATCACCCCGGCCGAGCGTCGGCGCTTCCAAGAGGCGATGCGCCAGTACCGGCAGCTCGTCGCCCGCGAGCTGGAGCAGTTCCGCGCGGAGCTGGCCCGGAAGTTCGAGACGACCGCCCGCGACATGGCGCAAGCCTTCTTCGAGGCGTTCGACGACGAGACCCGCAAGTACAAGACGCCGACGGAGCTACTCATCGAGCGGTTGGAGAAGGAGCGCACCGAGGGCAACCTGCAGCGCCGCGTCGACGAGGCGCGGAAGGCGCTCGAGGAGGCGATGAGGCCGAAGCCTGGTGACGCTCAGAGCGCGATCGAGGAGATCACCGCCCGGTACAAGCTCGCCCGCCAGGTCGAGATCGCGCAGCTCTCGATCCTCGGGGGTGACACGGCTGTGTCAAGCCTCATGGACGACTTCCTGCGTGAGCTGGAAGGGGCGATGTCGGCGGCGACCGAGACGGTCGACCAACAGGCGGTCGCAGACGCGCAGCGCGAGCTGGAGGAGGCGCTGTACGACCAGCGGATGTACTACCTCGAGCTCCAGGCCGAAGCCGAGCGCGAGGCGTACGAGAAGCAGCGCGAGGAGCTTCGCAAGCACCTCGAGTTGCAGACGCAGCTCTGGACCGCGTACCTCTCGGCGATGATCGCGGCCGGGAAGCTCGGCTACGCCGACGCGCTGATGCTGTTCGAGCTCTTCCTCGACGGCCTGCTCGACGTCGACGCGAGAGGCAACATCGCGCCGGGACCAAACGCTCCGACCGGGAACGAGCCCAAGTACCAGGGAGACTTCAGCAACGTCCCGGCCGTACCGGGTGGCTCGGGGAGCCGCACGCTCATCCCGATGGCTCGGGGCGGCATCATCAACAAGCCCGTGTTCCTCATGGGTGAGGCAGGGGCCGAGCTGGTGACGCCGCTGCCGGTGAACTGGCGCGCGATGCAGGCTCAGGCGCTCTACGGCGCGGCGGGCATCGGCGGCGACGGAGGCGGGGGAGCGCCCGTGTACGTGAACATCTCGTCCAACGACGAGCTGCTCGGCGAGCTGCTCGCGAAGGCGATCAACGTGCAGGTCAGCCGGAGCACGTCCGTCATCTCCGACAGGATCGGCCGCATGGCCGACCGGCGCGCACGGGAAGGACGTAACTGATGCCCGACTCCTACGTCCTCAGGTTCGCCGGCACCTCGGTCGAGATCGCGACCTTCACTCGGGCCGAGGGCGTCGATTTCGGTACCCGCGACCTGCTCCGCTTCCAGCACATCGAAGCGCCCTTCGACCTCGTATCGCTGCAGCAGAAGAGCGCCGGGGTCAGGAAGATGGCGTTCCCGCTGATCTTCCGCGCGAGTGCGCCGGGCCTCAACCTCGGGCTGGAGGACGCCGAGGCGTTGCTCCGCAAGCTCGCGCAGCCGGGCGCGACGATCGACCTCAAGCCGCAGGGTGCGACGACGGCGACTCGCTTCAACATCCTCTCCGGCCGCTACGAGGTGGACTACAACGTCCACCACAATCGGGAGGGCTTCCGGCTCGCGACGCTCCGGCTCGACACGGAGCCGTTCGGCTACTGGCCCACGATCATCACGCTCGCTTCGGTCGCGTCGATGGCGCTGCCTGGCAACATCACCTGGGCGGGATCGGTGATCGGGGATGCACCCGGCCTGGCGCGGGTCATCTTCCAGCCGACCGTCGCTTCGAGCATCGCCGCGGGATCGTGGATGCACGACTTCATCGCCTGGTCGGTGCACTCCCGCGCTTCCTATCTCGGGCTCATTCGGGCGGCCTCGCTCGGCCTGTTC
>Ga0101944_10002761_pt1 | contig 27112 bp, 18 predicted proteins | sample DewCreD2012metaG_FD_75245 | JGI IMG/M metagenome (GOLD analysis project Ga0101944, IMG submission 75245) | Hot spring sediment bacterial and archeal communities from British Columbia, Canada, to study Microbial Dark Matter (Phase II) - Dewar... ... | reverse complement strand
GGCTGGCGGACGAGCTAACGCAGGCCCGCGTTCTGCCGTATGCCGCCATCCCGCATTTCCCGCGGCCGACCGCGCTGGCCCATCGCGGCCGGCTGGTACTAGGTCGGCTGGATGGGACGCGGGTGCTGATGCTCCAGGGACGCTGCCATTTGTACGAGGGCTATTCGCTGGCGGAGGTGACGTTTCCGGTGCGGGTGCTGGCAGCGCTGGGCATCGAAATCCTGGTGGTGACCAATGCGGCGGGGGGGCTGAATCCGCAACTTGCGGCCGGAGATGTGCTGCTGATCGAGGACCATCTGCAACTGATGGGCTTGCGGGGGACGCTTGATACGGCATGGGTCGCGGCAGGCGGCCGGGTTGCGAGGCGGTCGGCAAGCTGCTACGACGCGGCACTGGGTGAACTGGCCCGCCAGGCGTCGCGGCGACACGGGTTCGACCTGCCGCGCGGCGTGTACGTGGCCGTGACCGGGCCGAGCTACGAGACGCGGGCCGAGTACCGGGCCTTCCGCCGGGTCGGCGGGGACTGCGTGGGAATGTCCACGGTGCCGGAGGTGCTGGTGGCCGCAAGCTGCGGGATGCGGGTGCTGGGCCTGTCGACGATCACCAACGTGGCCCGGCCCGACGCTCCGGCCAAGGTCGATGCTGGGGAGGTGGTGTCCGTGGCGGAGGTGGCTCTGCCGCGGGTGCGGGCGATTCTGTCGGAGGTACTCCGCACTGCAACCGGCAGCGACGCGGACGTTGGCGGCGGCGGTTTGACATCGGCCGCCCAGCGCCCCTAGAATCTGCCCACCGCCGCACCGGTCGCGGTCGAGACCCCGCGGGGCCGGGCCACACGGATTGGAGCGGGCGGGGATGGGAAGCGAGCCGCACGCCAGCCACCCGAAGGGAGGCGCAAAAGCACGATCCGGCGCGAGCCGCGGCGGCCGTGGACGCAGGAGCGTGCAGGTTCGCCGGGGGTGAGGGGTCTGTTGGCCGAGCAGCGACGGGAGGGGAGAAACGGTATGAGCAGCGGTGCGATCGACCATGTGCTGCAAGAGACGCGTCTGTTCCCGCCACCGCGGGAGTTTGCCGAACGCGCGGTGATCTCCTCGCTGGCCCAGTACGAGGCGATGTACCAGCGGGCGCTGGACGACCCGGAAGGGTTCTGGGGAGAGCTCGCGCGTCAGGACCTCCACTGGTTCACCCCGTTTTACAAGGTGCTGGAGTGGAACGAGCCGTTCGCGAAGTGGTTCGTGGGCGGGCAGACGAATGCGGCCTACAACTGCCTGGACGTGCATCTGACGACCTCGCGGCGGCACAAGGCGGCCTTGATCTGGGAAGGCGAGCCGGGAGAGCAGCGGGTGCTGACCTACGACGCGCTGCACCGGGAAGTGTGCAAGTTCGCCAATGTCCTCAAGAATCTGGGACTGGCACGCGGCGATGTGGCCACGATCTACATGCCGATGGTGCCGGAACTGGTGATCGCCATGCTGGCCTGTGCCCGGATCGGGGTGGTGCACAGCGTGGTGTTCGGCGGCTTTTCGGCCGAGGCGGTGGCGGAGCGGAACAACGACGCCCGGGCCAAGGTCCTGATCACCGCCGACGGCGGCTGGCGTCGCGGCAAACTGCTGCCCCTGAAGGAAACGGTAGACGAGGCCCTGGAAAAGTCGCCCACGGTGCAGCACTGCGTGGTCTACCAGCGGGCCGGCAACCATCCCCCGATGCGTCCCAGCCGCGACCACTGGTGGCACGAGCTGATGGAAGGCGCCAGCAGCGTCTGCCCGGCCGAGCCGCACGACAGCGAAACGCCCCTGTTCATCCTCTACACCAGCGGCTCGACCGGCAAACCGAAGGGAATCAAGCACACCACGGCCGGCTACAACCTGTACGTGAAGAAGACGTTCCAGTGGGTCTTCGACTATCGCGACGAAGACCTGTTCTGGTGCACGGCCGACTGCGGCTGGATCACGGGGCACAGCTACATCGTCTACGGTCCGCTCTCAGCGGGAGCCAGCGTGATGATGTACGAAGGTGCGCCGAACTGGCCACGCGAGGACCGCTTCTGGGACATCATCGAGCGGCACCAGGTGAATATCCTGTACACGGCCCCGACGGCGATCCGGGCGTTCATCAGGTGGGGCGACCAGCACGTCGACCGGCACGACCTGTCCAGCCTGCGGCTGTTGGGCACGGTGGGCGAAGGAATCAACCCGGAAGCGTGGATGTGGTACCACCGCAAGATCGGCCGCGAGCGCTGCCCGATCGTGGACACCTGGTGGCAGACGGAAACCGGCGGGATCATGATGTCCCCCCTGCCCGGGGCGATCGCCACCAAACCAGGAAGCTGCACTAAGCCGCTGCCTGGCGTGGTCCCGTCGATCCTCGACGAGCGAGGGCAGCCCGTGCCGCGCAATCAGGGGGGGATGCTCTGCATCAGCCGCCCCTGGCCGGGCATGCTCCGCGGCATCTGGGGCGACGACGAGCGCTACCGGCAGCAGTACTGGGCCCGCGTGCCAGGCCATTACCTGACCGGTGACAACGCCCGGCAGGACGACGACGGCTATTACTGGATCATGGGCCGGATCGACGACGTGATCAACGTCAGCGGCCACCGGCTGAGCACGATCGAGATCGAGTCCGCCCTGGTCAGCCATCCGCTGGTGGCCGAGGCGGCGGCGGTGGGCCGACCGGACGAACTGAAGGGACAGGCGGTGGCGGTGTTCGTGACGCTCCGCGGCGGGCAGCCTGGCGAGGCCTTGAAGAAAGAGCTGCAGCAGCATGTCCGCAAGGAGATCGGCGCGCTGGCGGTGCCGGACGACATCCGGTTCACTTCCGCGCTACCCAAAACCCGCAGCGGCAAGATCATGCGCCGCCTGCTCCGCGACATTGCGGCCGGTCGGGAAACGGTGCAAGACACCAGCACGCTGGAAGACTACAGCATCCTGGCCAAACTGCGGGAAGAAGAGGAGTAACCCCGCCCGCGGAAGCCGTCCAGCCGGCGGAAGCGCGGCGCTCAATTGTGCCGGATCAGCAGGATGTCGTCGTCCTGGATCACGTAGTCCCGCGGTTCCTGGCGCAACAGCCCGGCGGCTTTCAGCTCCCGTTCGCTGCCCAGCCGCACCAGGTCGGCCACTCGCATCACTTCGGCTCGGATGAAGCCTTTGGCCAGGTCGGTGTGGATCTGGGCGGCGGCGTCCAGGGCGGTGGCCCCCTGCCGGATGAGCCAGGTCCGCACTTCCTTCTCGCCGGCGGTGAAGAAGAGTTTCTGGCCGGAGACGCGCATGATCTGACGCAACAGGGCATCGCGGTCGACCGGCGTCACCTGCATTTCCCGGCAGAAGGCCTCCCGTTCGGCAGGTTCCATCGCCGCCAGATCGCGCTGGAGCGTGACGGAAAAGGAGACCCATTCCTGGTCGGGCCGGACCAGGCCCTGAAAACGCGACGGGTCGGTATCGTCCTCGGCCGTGTTGAACAGGACCAGCCGCGGCTTTTCGCTGAAAAGCTGAAACGACTTGATGGCCCGCCGCTGGGCGTCGCTGAGCGGATAGCGGTGCAGCGGCCGGCCTGCCTCCAGCTCGGTCAGCAAGGGCAAGAGCAGGTCCAGTTCTTCTTGATCCTTCTCACGGCCGGGACGCGGCTTGCGAAGCTGGTCTTGCAGCCGCTGCACTCTCCCCGTGAGGATGTCCAGGTCGGCCAGCAGCAGATCGTCGTCCAGCCGGGTCAGGTCGCTGGCGGCTTCCTGGCCGGCAAACGCGGCGATGACCATCACCAGCGCAGACGCCTCGCGGATCAGCGCCAGCTTCTGGGCCGAGCCTTCATGGGACCGCGACAAGCCCGGCGTATCGACCAGCTCCAGCGCCGCCAGTGTGATCTTCTTGGGCTTATAAATCGCGGCAAGCTGCTCGACCCGCGGGTCGGGGATCGGGGCCATGGCGGACTGCACCGTATGGGCCAGCGCGGGGTCGGCCGGCACGCCGGTGAGCCAACTGAACAGCGTACTTTTGCCGCAGCCCTGATACCCGATGATCCCGATCTTCATGGTCGCTTGCGCCGCCCGAGTGCCTGTCCCAAATCGGAAAGGGCTTGTTCTATCGCCTCGGCTTGGGAGTTGTCCAGGCGGGCGGCACCGAACCGCACCCGGTAATAGCAGGCGACGATCCACGGCGGAATCGCAGCCAGGGGGCGCGGCGTCTGCGATCCTTCCAAGACCAGTCGGGCAGCCTCCGCCAGCTCCCGCGGCGTCTGCCCGCTGCGTCGCACCATCCCCCGGGCGGCCAGCAACCGCTCCAGACGCCGGTAGAAGGCGGGAGCCTGGCTGACCGCATAACGCCCCGGGCGCCGGCGACTGTGCCAGTCGGCCCACCGATGCCAGACGAGCCGCACCACCTGCACGCCGCCCAGCACCACCAGCAGTCCGACCGTGACCAGCATGGCCAGCGCGCCTTCGAACGCCCGCCCCCTTCCCTCCCGCGGCGGCCCCCCGAATGAAAACTCCCAGCCCAGCCGGCCGCCCCAGCGGCGCAGCCACCGCTGGACGCTCCGCGACTCGACCCACGAAGGCAGCACCGTCGTCTGTGCCGTGAGCGGCTCGAAGACCATTTCCTCTTGCTGGCGGCGGTTGAGTCCCAGCACATAGTCGCGCCACAGCAGTTCGCAATAGTCGAACGCCTGCAACAGCGGCTGGCTCCAGCCTTCCTCGCGCGAGGCGATGAACGTCTCCCGCCCGGGCGTCGGGTCCAGCCGATACCAGGCTCCGCCGTGGCTAGGCACGCCGGCCACCTCCAGCGGCGGCACCTCTTCCGGGGGCAGCCAGGCCTCGACCCACGCGTGGGCGTGCCGCTGCTGAACCACATAGTACCGCCCGACCGCGTTATAGTTGCCTCCCTTGTAGCCCACCACCATCCGAGCCGGAATGCCCTGGCTGCGGAGCATCAGCACCAGGGCGCTGGCGAAGTACTCGCAGTGCCCCGTGCGATGATTGGCCACGAAATCCTCGATCGGGTCGAGCTGCGGCTGCCGCGGGACGTTCAGGCTCAGCGAGTAGCGGTATTCGCCCGGCACATGGAAATGGCGTTCCAGCGCCAAGGCCCGCGACAGCGCGGGGGCATCCGTGAGGCGCTGCTGCGCCAGGATCGTGGCTGCTTTCTCGATGAGGCGCGGGAATCGCGAACGGTCGATGACCAGGGCGTCATACAGCTCGACCTCGTGCCGGTATATGTCCAGATCGGTCTCGAGCCGGTTGGGGCTGGGGACGGCCCGAAGCTGCCGCCCCGAGCGGATGGCCGGCGTGGCCAGGGAAACGCGGTATTGCCGAGGGATCAATCCGGCGGCCGGCTCCAGCCGCAGCCCCGGCGTCAGCGATCCGATGTCGGACGAGCCGCCGCTGATCGGCACTGTGGGCATGATGGCGAACACTCGGTGCGAAATGCTCGGCTCCAGCACCAAGTCTTGCACCACCAGCGAGGAGGCGGTCAAGGCCAGGGGCGGCCCCTCACCGCGTCCGCCCCGGACACGGGGCGTCGGCGCGGGCAGCCAGCGTCCGCCCTGCTGGTCGTAAAGGTAATCGACGAGCACCGCGCCCTGAAAATAGGGGTCTTCCACCATGACCACGGGCCGGCGGTCGCTGCGATGCCACAGCGCCACGCGCATCACCGTCTGGCTGCTCAGGTGCACCTGGCCTCGTTCCGCAAGCCGGACTTCGGGCTGGAACCCCGACCAGCCGCCGGCCCCGAAACGACTGCCCATCCAGGGACTGTCGCTGAAACGTGGCGTGACGTAGAAGAAGACCACGGCAAACGGCAGCGTGGCCGCCACCAGCAGCCCCACCTGACGGGCGACGACGCGCGGCGCCATGGGCCAGTCGCCCTCCGCCGTCGTCGACGCGGGCAGCACGCGCAGTCGCGCTTGCACCAGCGCCAATGCCCTCGCAGCGGACGATGCCGGTGGCGTGTCCGGCCCGGCCGCTGCCGCACTGCCCGCCGCCTGTGCCGCCAGCGTCGCCGCCTGGTTGAGGCACAACAGCACGAGCATCGCCAGCGCCAGCGGCGCGTACAGCGCCAGCAGCAGGGCGAAGTGCGGCCCCAGGTCCAGCGCCGCCGCCACGACGATTTGCAGCACGCCCAGCACCAGAAGCTGCCAGAAGATGCGGCGCGTCTTTTCTTGCAGCGAAAGGACGATCTGCAAATAGCACAGCATGTGGGCGATCGTGATGAGCTGGTCCTCGCTGGACTTGTCGAGGAAGCCGGCCAGCGAAAAAACCACCGCCACCACGGCCACCAGATTCCCCACCGATCGGGGCAGCCGCAGCCAGCCGCCCACGTCCGTGACCGCCAAGGCCACCAGCGCCGCCAGAGCCGCGGTGAGCGGGACCTGCGGCTGAGCCGGTTCACCCAGCGCGACCACCCCGCAGGCGAGCAGGGTCAACATCGCGCTATTTAGCTGCAGGGCCCGCAAGAGCGTCATCGGTGCACAAATCTTCCTGCATGGATCGCCTGCGGCCTAGCCGGCCAGGGCTGGCTCGGACCAAGCCAGCAGGCGGTGTCGGAAACATGGCCCTGGGAGTTTAGACTGAGCGACAGGCCGCGAGGGTGCCGCGAGTGAAAGCCCCGCCATTCCCCACGACGGCGGCGGGCGTCCTCCCCCGTACCATCCGGCTGCCCGCTATTATAGCGCTGCCCATCCCTGAACAAAGTGCTTCAAGCATATGACCAGCCCGATCGCGCCCTTAGAGGAACTTCTGGAAACGGGCGATGCCGGCCTGTACGAGATCCGCACGACCGCCCCGGGGCCGCAAGGCATGCTGCCCCTGACCGACGAAATGCTGCGGACCTGGTCCAGCGGCGACCTGTTCGGCCTGACGCAGGCGGTCGGCATGGGCTGGCGTCCCCAAGACGTGCTGGCTCCCCAGTTCCTGATCCTCAGCACTCAGGGCGGCCTGCGCGCCCCCGACGGCCAGCCGATCGCCCTAGGGTTCCACACCGGGCACTGGGAAGTGGGATTGCTGGTGGAGGCGGCGGCCCGGCAGATCCGGGCTTGGGGCGGGCTGCCGTTCGCTGCGTACTGTTCCGACCCCTGCGACGGCCGCACGCAGGGGACGACCGGCATGTTCGACAGCCTGCCTTACCGCAACGACGCCGCGCAGGTGCTGGGTCGGCTGATCCGCTCGCTGCCGCAGCGGCAGGGGCTGGTCGGCGTGGCCACCTGCGACAAGGGGCTGCCCGCCATGATGATGGCCCTGGCGGCGGCTCGCGACCTGCCCGGCGTGATCGTTCCCGGCGGCGTCACGCTGCCGCCAACCCATGGCGAAGACGCGGGGAAGGTGCAGACGATCGGGGCTCGCTACGTGCACGGCGAAATCACGCTCGAGCAGGCGGCGGCGGCCGGTTGTGCGGCCTGCGCCACGCCCGGCGGGGGCTGCCAGTTCCTGGGGACCGCCGCCACGTCGCAGGTGGTGGCCGAAGCCCTGGGGATCGCTCTGCCGCATTCGGCGCTGGCACCTAGCGGCCAGCCGATCTGGCAGCAGATCGCGCGGGGCAGTGCCCGCGCGGTCATGCATCTGGCCCGCCGTGGGATCATGATGCGCGACATCCTGACCGAGGCGAGCGTCCACAACGCCATGGTGGTGCATGCGGCTTGCGGCGGGTCGACCAACCTGCTGCTGCATATTCCGGCGGTTGCCTTCGCGGCCGGATTGCCTCGCCCGACGGTCGACGATTGGACCCGCATCAACCGCCAGGTGCCTCGCTTTGTGTCGGTACTGCCTAACGGTCCGGTCCCGCACCCCACGGTGCGGCTGTTCCTCGCGGGCGGCGTGCCCGAAATGATGCTGCACTTGCGCGAGCTGGGGGTGCTGAAGCTGGACGCCTTGACGGTGACGGGGCGTCCGCTGGGGGAGGTGCTCGATTGGTGGGAGCGTTCTCCGCGGCGGCAGGCCGTGCGGCAGCGGCTGCGGGATGCGGATGGCGTCGACCCGGACGAGGTGATCCTTCCTCCTGCGGAAGCCCGCCGCCGCGGGTTGACCAGCACGGTCTGCTTCCCGCGCGGGAACCTCTGCCCGGAAGGTTCGGTCATCAAGGCCACGGCAATCGATCCCTCGGTCGTCGGGCCGGACGGGGTTTATCGGAAACTCGGTCCCTCACGTGTATTCACGACCGAGCCGGAGGCGATCGCGGCGATCAAGGGACAGTCGCAGCGGCCGGTCCGGCCGGGCGACGTGCTGGTGCTGATCGGCCGCGGTCCCCTCGGCAGTGGCATGGAAGAGACGTATCAACTCACCTCGGCTCTGAAGTACCTTCCTTGGGGAAAAGAAGTGGCGGTGGTGACCGACGCCCGGTTCTCGGGCGTCAGCACCGGGGCGTGCATCGGCCACGTCGGACCGGAGGCACTGGCGGGAGGGCCGATCGGCAAACTGCGGGATGGAGATTGGATTCGGATCGTGATCGATCGTCATCAGCTCGAGGGGCGGGTCGATTTCGTCGCCCCGGCCGAGGCCACGCACCCCGACGGTCAACCCCCGGCGAAGCTGTTGGCCCCCGAAGAAGGTACCCAAGTCCTGGCTCAGCGCACGCCCCATCCTCAGCTTCGTCCGGACCGCCAGCTCCCCCCAGCGACGCGACTGTGGGCGGCGCTGCAACAGGTCAGCGGCGGGACGTGGGGCGGGTGCGTGTACGACGTCGAACGCATCGTGGAAGCACTCGAGCGGGCGGCGATAGCACGGTAGCGCTCCGTGGACCGGTAGGTCGTCCAAAAGCGCACGTTGCCTTGCCGGGCCGCACCACGCCCGCCGTGGACCGGCGGACGCCCCATTCCACTGGCTGCCACGAGCCGCTCAGTTCGGCCGCCAGCCCTCCGCCAGCTCACGCTCCCACTGGTCGAGCAGCGGCCAATCCACCGCGCAGGTGCCGAAGTCAGCCATGTGCTGATACTGTTCCAGCCGGGCGATCGTCCGCTCGAGGAGTGCGTTGTCCTTGCGGAAGTACGGCCCATGGCTGGGAAGAAGCCAGGTCACGTCGCTGTCGCGAATCCGCTTCAGTGAACGGATAAATGCCGGCAGGTCGCTGCCGTGGTGGGCGTCGATCGCTCCCACGCAGCCGTCGCGGTAGATGTTGTCCCCGGAAAACAGAATTTCTCCCATCCGAAAACTCAACTGGCTGTCGGTGTGTCCCGGCGTCAGCCAGACATCGAGGGTGAGATCGCCCACGCGGATCTGGTCTCCTTCGTCGAGCGTTCCGTCGATCTTGCAAGGCGGCATCGGCAGATCGATCTGCTGAGCCTCGATCTTGGCGAACGTGCGCAACACATCCCCCGATTCCAGGGGTGCCACTGCGCGGGGGTGGGCATAGACCGGCGCTTTTAAGAGCTGTTTGGCTTTGGCCAGCCCCTGGATGTGGTCGACGTCGGCATGGGTGGCGATCAGCATCTTGCACTTGCTGAGTGGAAAATCCATTTGCCGGATCATCTCGACGATCTCCTCGACCGTCTCCTCCAGCCCGATGTCGATGAGCAGCCACTCATTGCCGTGGAAGACTAGGTACACACAGCAGCCGAGAAGCTCCCCGGCCTGGTAGTTCATTTCAATGATATTGGGAAAAATCGGTTTGCGCGTCAGCATGAAACCGCCTTCCAATCCCAATGTCCTGGAGTTTTTCGGCAAAACATCTACCCCGCTGGTGGCCAATAGGACTCGCGGGGGACTGGCATGCTGCGAGAAACTCGGCGTGCGACAAGTGCTGGCCGGATTGTAGGCCGCACAGCGACGAGCAGCAACTGGCAGCACTCAAGCGACATGAGGCTGCCCCTGGCACAACCACCCTATTTTCTCCAGAATTCGCCGTTTATCTCGATTCTGGCTAGGCAGTCAACTTGGGGGTATATTTATCGGCCGGCCATCTGCTGCCGCGTCGTCGCACCAGACGAGCTGGCGCGCGGCAGATCCCAACGGCTGGCGAAGCGTCGGATCGGCATTTGCCTATTAAGGATAAAACCTTCGCCGTCGCACTGGCTTGGGGTGGCGCGGAGAGTTGTCGACATGCTTGCCAGCCAAAGTGCGTTTTTTAGATTTTTCATTGACTTTCAGGGAAACGGACGGCCATGCTCCAGACCAAACCCGCTTTGGTGCGACTCGGTGGTTGCTGGTTGTGGGGCGCTGCCGTAGCGGCGTGCCTGTGGCAAGGAGCGTGCGCTGGGCGTCGCGACCCGTCGGGGCCAACGGCGACCCCGACGGCGAGCGATTCAGCCCGGGCGGCTGGCGAGGCGCGAGCGGAGCCGGACGTGGATCCGCAAGATCTGTTGCGGCAGATCGACGACGCCCTGGACTATACCTTCCACCACCGCCGGCTGTCGGTCGGCCAGGGTCCAGGCGATCAAGCCGCCTGGCAGATCATCCATGGGGCGATGGCTTTCGGCCGGGAGTTTTTGGTGCGGCACGAGGGGCGCGATGTGCCGGTCATCGACTACATCCTTCGCGGCGGACGGATGAAGGGGCTGGACCTGCGTCAGGGAGATTTGCTCGATGCGGCCACGGGGCGCTACGGCGTGACGACCATCGTGCCCGAGGACAAGATGGGTCAGGGGCACGTCGATCAGTGGCTGGGCTACCTCTCGGAGTGCGGGCTGAAGCTGGACGAGCCGCTGGTGGTCGAAGGTCGTCAGCACACGTTTGCTGACTACCTCGAGCAGGCGCGGCGAGATGTGTACAAGAACACGCGGCGGGAATTCAGTTGGACGCTCATGGCGCTGACGGCGTACTACCCGACGGACGATCGCTGGACGGCAGGCGACGGCAGCGAGTGGAGCATCGAAAAACTGGTCGAGATCGAATTGGAGCACGACCTGGACGCCAGCCCTTGCGGCGGCACGCACCGGATGATGGGCCTGACCGTCGCCTTCAACCGCCACCGGGCGTCCGGCAAGCCGGTGATGGGCGTCTGGCAGCGGGTGGCGGAGCGGATCGACGACTGCGTCCAGCGGGCACGCCGTTTCCAGAATCCCGACGGATCGTTGTCGTCGAACTACTTCGCTCGGCCCGGCAAATCTGCCGACCTGGCGGTGTGCATGGGTTCCGCCGGGCATGTGCTGGAGTTTCTGGCCGCCGCCCTGGATCCGCCGCAGCTTACGCAGCCTTGGGTGCAACGGGCCACGCTCGATCTGTGCAAACTGTTTCGCAAGACCAAACCCGTGGATGTCGAATGCGGCGCGCTGTTCCATGCAGCGCACGGGCTGGTGCTGTACCGTGAAAAAGTGTTCGGCCGGCGCAGCTTTCTGACGCAGGTCGCCCAAGCTCCCGGTGCGGCCCGGGAAACGTCAGGCTCCCCCTAGCCGCAGCGCCTTGACGGCCGCACAATGGAGCCATGGATGAGGACGATCTGGTCCACTGGCTGGTGCAGCGACTGCCGGCCCATCCGCGTGTGTCGGTGGGTGCCGGAGACGATGCCGCGATCGTGCGGCTCACCCCGGAGCATGAGCTGGTCGCGACGAGCGACATGCTGATGGACCGGGTCGATTTCGTGGTCGACCGCGATCCTCCTCAACGGATCGGACGCAAGGCGCTGGCAGTGAACCTCAGCGATCTGGCGGCGATGGCGGCTCGACCCGTCGGGGCGCTGGTCTCTGTGGCCCTGCCCCGCCGCGGTGGAGAACGCCTGGCGCAGATGCTGTATGAAGGACTGTTGCCGCTGGCTGCGGAACTGGACTGTCCGATCGTCGGCGGGGATACGAACAGTTGGGATGGGCCTCTGGTGATCAGTGTGACCGCCCTGGGGGAACTGCCCATGGGGCGACGCTGGCTCCGCAGCGGCGCGCGGCCCGGCGATGCGATCGTCGTCACCGGGGAATTCGGCGGCAGCATCCTGGGGAGGCAGTTCGACTTCCTGCCACGGGTGCGGGAAGCACTGTGGCTGGCGGAACACGCCCGTGTGCATGCCGCGATCGACGTGAGCGATGGCTTGTCGCTGGACCTTGCTCGGCTGGCGCGCCATAGCGGCTGCGGGGCCGTGCTGGAGCTGGAGCGCGTCCCGGTCTCTCAGGCGGCCCAAGAGCTGGCCGCTCAAGAAGGCTCATCTGCCAGCCCACTCGCGCATGCCCTCGCCGATGGTGAGGACTTCGAGCTGATTCTCGCGGTACCGCCTGACGAGGCCCAGACGCTGGTGCGGCAGCAACCGCTGGCGGTGCCCCTCACGCGGATCGGCTATTTCGTGCAAACCCCCGGCCTCTTCCGGCACGTGCCCGGCGGCGATCCCATCCCGCTGGCGGTGCAGGGCTACCAGCATCGGTTTTCGTCGTGACGGAGTGGGTGTACGACGCAGCGGACGAGGCGGCCACGGAGCGGCTGGGGCACGCGCTGGCTGCTTGCCTGCCGCCGGGGAGCGTGGTGGCCTTGACCGGGACGCTGGGGGCAGGCAAGACGCGGCTGGTCCAGGCGGTGGCGGCTGCCTGCGGTGTTCCCAGGCATGAAGTGGTCAGCCCGACCTTCGTGCTGTGCCAGCACTACGCCGGCCAGCGACCGATCCACCATCTGGATGCCTACCGGCTGAACAGTGCGGAGGAATTGCAGGCGATCGGGGTCGAGGAGCTGTGGGACTCGCCGGCCTGGACGTTTATCGAGTGGGCCGATCGGGTAGCCGCTGCGCTGCCCGAGGAGTATCTTCAGGTAGAGATGGTCGTGACGGGGCCCTCCACCCGCCGCGTGGTCGTGACGCCTGTCGGGCCGCGGTACCAGCCGGTCGTGCAGCAGCTCCGGTCCCTGCTGGCACCGGAAGGCTGAAGCGCTGCATCGCCGGACTCGCAGGGGGTTGCGGCGGGCGGCGCGGGATCGTCGATGCGGGCACCGGAAGGATGGCGATGCCATGTGGCTCCGCTGGATTGTGCAACAGACGGTGCGGCAGCCGGAGCTGGCACGCGAGCTGCTCGGCCCGCTATGGGCGCAGTCCGAGCCGCCGTCTGGCGAGGCGGCTGCCCGCCGGCCGTCCACCTCTGCGTCGCCGCAGGCCAGCAGCCCCCCTCCGCCTCCCGAAAACTTTCTTCCTTGCGATGCCGTGCTGATCTTCGCCTTGGGGATCGAGGCGGGCGGCGTGGTCGACCAGCTTCTAGAGGCCGAGACGAGCCGCCAGCCGCACGGGATCGAACATGCCGGGCGGTGGCACAGCCGCGAGGTTGTCGTCGTGGAGGGGGGCGTGGGACCGGCTGCGGCGGCACGAGCCACTGCCGAGGCCATCCGCTTCTACCAGCCGCGCTACGTCATCTCCGCGGGCTTTGCCGGAGCACTGACCGACGAGCTCAAGCGCGGTCAGTTGCTGCTGGCCGACGAGGTGGTCAATCCGGCAGGGCAGGTCTTCCAGGTCGGGCTGAAGCTGTCCAGCCCCGGGGCGTCGGCGGGTTGGCATGTCGGCCGGCTGTTGTCGGTGGAAAGTGTCGTGCGCACGCCGCAGGAGCGGCGGGCGTGGGCCGCGAAAACCCAGGCACTGGCTTGCGACATGGAGACGTTCGCGGTCGCGCACACCTGCCGGCAGTGGGGCGTGCCGCTGATCGCGGTGCGGGTGATCAGCGATGCCGTGGACGATGAATTGCCGCCGGAGATTGCGCATCTGCTGCAGCAGCGGACGCTGGCGGGGCGTCTGGGGGCGGCGGCGGGGGCCGTGTTCCGGCGATGGGGCGCCGCCCGCGATCTGTGGCGTCTCCACGAAGAGGCGCTGAAAGCGTCGGACCGGCTGGCACGCTTTCTCGGAGGGCTGGTGCAGCAATTGCCGCCCGCCTCGTGACGCAGGCGCGATGGCCGTGCGACGCCGCCGGAGTGGCACTGTCTTTTCCCGGGCGGCGCCGCGTGCCAGCGTGCATCACCAGGACGTTCCTCGCGCGGGGCACGGCACGCGCCGGTTCCAGCCTCCAGCCGCCCGTTACTCGTAATGCAGGGCTTCCACCACGTTGATCCGGGCTGCCCGGCGGGCCGGGATCGCCGCCGCCACCAGGACGATCAGCAGCGCCCCTGCCGCGGTCGCCGCCAAGAGCCCGGGATAGATGTGGAACTCGACCGGGTGCCCGAACGAGGGCATCATCGCCAGATTGAGGACGTAGGCCACGCCGACGCCCAGCACGATTCCGGGCGGCAGGCCAACCGTCCCCAGGACCAAGGCCTGCAGCAGGATCGTTCGACGCACCTGCGTGCGGGTCATCGCGACGATCCGCAGCAGGCCCAGCTCGCGGGTCTGCTCCAGCACGTTCATCGTCAGGGTGTTGACCACCCCGAACGAAGCGACCAGAAAACCCATCCAGACCAAAGCCCACAGGCTCCACTGCGCGCCGCGGACGAACTGATCGACGGTCGAGCGGATGTCGCTGTGCGACAGGAGCACCACGTCGTACTTGCGGGCGATCGCTTCCAAGAGCGGACGCACCTCTTCGCGGTGGCCGGGCTGGACCTTGAGGATGTAACCATCCACGCCGCGGACCCCCAGCCAGCGGGCTGCCTGCGCACGGGTCATGTGCACGGCCAGCCCCCCCACCATGTACTCGTTGGCGATCCCGCAGACGGGCACCTCCTGCCAGCCGTCGCTGGTTTCCAGCGGCAGCCGATCGCCGACCTTCAAACTCAGCTTCTGGGCCAGCACACTGCCGATCACCACCTGACCTTGACGAAGCTGCCGGGCGATCTGCGCAGGATCACCCGCGATCAGGTCGAAGGCCGGCTTGTGATCGTCTGCGTAATCGCGCGCAATGACGATCACAGTCAATTCCTCCCCCGCACGGTCCGTGGCAACGGACGCGGGCGGACGGACTTTCGCTTCCACGAACGCGGCTCCGTCCAGCGACTGCAGGTGCGGCACACGCTGTAGCTCTTCTCCTAATCCTTCCGGCAGATCGGCCGACGTTCCGGTGGCCATGTCGGGCATCATCGCCCGCACGAAATAGTCCCCCACGATCGCCTGGTCGTACCACTCGTCCACGTCCCGCACGCAGTCCAGGATCGAATTGGCCATGCCGATGCCCGTGCTGCCCGCGATGAACAGCACCCCCACCGTCAGCGCGGAGCGCGTGTGGTGCCGCAGCACCTGCTTGAGGGCCAGCTTCGCCTCGACCGGCGCCAGCGGTGCCAACAGCCGCGCGGCCAGCGACGCCTGCGGCGCGAGCACGATGCTGTCCAGACAGACCACGCCGATGAGGAACAGCGGCGCGGCGTAGGTGGCCCCGTCGATCGGCAGCCAGCCGAAGATGCTGCCCAGGATCACCCCCATCCCGCCCACAGTCAGGACGCCGCCGACACCCAAAAACCAGTCGTGCAATTTGCGGCTGGGAGGGGGCACGATCCGGTTCATCCCTTCCAGCGGCGAGATGCGGCCGGCCAGCATCGCCGGCAGCCAGGCTCCGACCAGTGCCATGGCCAGTCCGAACGCGGCACCGCGGACGAACGGCCAGGGCGTGATCACTTCCCGCAGTCGCGGAAGTTGCACGTCGAACGCAGTGGCCAGGCTCTGCGTGACCACCAGCGCGGTGAGCACCCCCGTGACCATCCCCACCAGCGTCCCGACCAGGCCCAGCAGCGCGCTCTCGCCTAGCAGCGCCAACACGATCTGCCGCCGCAAAGCGCCGATCGCCCGCAGGATCGACAGGTGCCGCCGCCGTTCGCTCACGTTCATCAAGAACGTATTGAGGATGATGAACGCGGCCATCAGCAGCGAGAAAAGCGTGGTCAGACGCAGCCCCTGCTCGGTGGAGAGCAAGGTCTCATGCATGAGCTGCGTGCTGCCCGCGGGGCGATGCACCTCGATCCCCTCTGGAAGCAGGGCGGCGATCGCCGCTTGCACCTTCTCCACCGGCACCTGCGCGTCGGTCACGATCTGGATGCGGTCGATCGCATCGCGCGGCACGTACCGCGTGTTGAAATAGCGCTGCGCCTGCGCCAGCGGCATCATCACCACGGCCATCTGGGCGATGGCACTGCCCGCACGCGGCTCGTACAAACCGACGATCGGCACCGTTCGCGAGCGGGCATTGGGCGTGAGCATCCGCACCGAATCGCCCACCTTCAGCCCCAGATAGCGGGCAAATTGACGCTCCAGGCACAGCTCGTCCCCCGCCACGACCGCCCGGCCTTCCACGATCGCATAATCGCGGACCTTGGCATCGCGTGCCGGGTCGATGCCCAGCAGTTGCACGCGGACGCGCCGCTCGGGCTCGATCGTGACCGACGTCGGACGATCCAACAGCGGAGCCGCCGCGACGACCCCTGGAATCTGTTCGACCTCGGCCAGGATCGCCCCTGAGAACGCCTTGCCCCCCTGCCCGCTGATCTCCAGCGTCGCCCGCCCCGTGACCAGCGCAAACATCTGCTTGTAGGCACTGCGGGTCGTGGCGGTCCCCAATCCGACCCCGACGGTCGCCGTCACCCCGATCACGATGCTCAGCATCGTCAAGATCGTGCGGCCGGGCCGCTGCTGCATCGCCCGCCACGTATAGCGCCTCAGCCCCACGGCTACCCGCTCCTTGAGGGTCGATCTGCGCACCGGCCCATCAAGTTCCCACCGCCGGTCGCGCTTTCGATGCCCAGAAATCTATCTGGCAACTTACAGATATGGCCGTCTGTGTTTGTGCTGCCTGTGCAATGCCATCTACCGAGCAGCGGTACCGCCGGCCGGCACGCGCCGCGGCTGAATGGATGCGGGTCGCCGCAACTCTTCGCGTTCAATCTGCCCGTCGTGTAGGAAGATCACTCGATCGGCATGCTCGGCCACGGCCGAGTCGTGCGTCACAAGCACAATCGTCTGCCCGTGGCGGTCGACAAGTTCCCGCAAAACCTGAGTGATTCGCTTGCTGTTTGTGCTGTCCAAGTTGCCCGTCGGCTCGTCTGCTAGCACGATGGCCGGGTTGATGACCAGCGCTCGCGCGATCGCAACGCGCTGTTGTTCACCGCCGGACAATTTGCCGGGGAGGTGATCACGACGGGCGGTAAGTCCCACCAATTCCAGGACATGCTGGGCACGCTGCCGGGCCTCCGCAGCCGGGACGCCGTCCAGCTCCAATGGAAGCGAGACGTTTTCTTCGGCGGTCAGGATGGGCAATAGATTGAACGCCTGGAACACGAAGCCGATCCGCGTCGCCCGGATGTACGAAAGCTGGTCATCGGACATGCGGGCCACGTCATCCCCGCCCAGGAAAAACTGCCCCGAGGTCGGCTTATCCAGGCAGCCCAAGAGGTTCAACAGCGTGCTCTTGCCCGACCCGGAGGGCCCCATGATCGCCACGTAGTCGCCCGCGGGGATCTCGAACGAAACGCCGCGCAAAGCGCGGACCGTCTCCCCCTTGAGCACGTAGTCTTTCCTGATGTCGATCAGCTTGGCCGCGATGGTCATTCGCCGCCTCCTGCCGGTCCGAACGCCGGCGGGCCCTCTTCGCCGCCACGGCCGCCGCGGCCGCCGCCCCCTTTCTCCCGCATCCGCTGGGCGAAGGCATTGGCCGCCGAGAGCATCTCGGCCCGGTCGAGGAAGCCGTCGCGGTTGGTGTCCGCCCCTTCGAGCATCTGGCGGCGACGATCATCCAGTCCGCTCAGCTCGGCCTGCGAAAGCTTGCCGTCCTTGTCGGTATCGCCTTCCTCCATCGCCCGCTCGACGAGCATCGCCGGACTGAAGCCCTTCTTGCCCCCACGTGCCCCAGGGGGCCCTTCGCCAGAACGGCCGCCTTCGGGGCCGGCCGCCGTCGCTCCTTCGCTGCCCGCGCCATTCCTTGCGACGGGAACCCCCATGACCCGCTGCAGCTCGGCGATCTGGGCCGGCGTCGGGTCGGGCAGATCCGGCAAGACCAACAGGCCCCCTGCCGCCCGCGGGTTCATCACCACCTCGTCCCCCTCCTTCAGGCCCGATTCGATCGTGGCCACCTTGTCGTTGGTCGAGCTGATCTTGATCTCCCGCGTCTCGTAGCGGTCGCCACTGCGCACCAAGGTGAAGAAGTGCCCCTTGTGTTCGGCCAGCGCCTGCACCGGCACCTGCAGCGCCTCCGGCTTGCGGTCCACATAGATCCGCACCTCCGCGTTCATCCCGCTCCGCAGACCTTCCGGCGGATTGAGGATCTTGATGAAGGTGGCATAGCGCTTGATGCTGCCGCTGGAAAAACTACTCGGCTCCGCGTACTGGTTCACCTTCGTCACCACCCCGTCCAGCAGCTCATCCTTGAGGGCATCGACGCGGATCTTCACGGGCATCCCGGGACGGACCAGCGTCACCCGCGCCTCGTTCACCGTGGCCTTGACCTGCATGTCCTGGGCATTGGGCAGCCGGACGATCACCTGCCGTTCCCGTACCGCCACACCAGGCGCCACGACGAACTCCGCACTGCTGCTTCCCCGCCACGAGTCGTACTGATTGGCGTACACCACCTGCCCGGCCGTCGGAGCACGGATGGTGCATTTCTCGATCTGGTCCTCGATCTCCCGCAGCTTTTCCTCCTCCAGAGCCAGGCTGTTCTTCTGCGCGGCCAGATTGGCCTCCGCCGTGGCGATGTTGCTGTCGAACTCCTTGAGCATCTTCTCCTTGGTGTACTTCCGCAGCGCTTCAAGCTTGGTCTGGGCCATTTCGAGCTGCTTGCGGGCGTTGTCCAGGTTGAACTGGGCCGTTTCGACTTGCAGCGCCGTCACGATCGCCTTGGCCGCCAGCGCCTTGGCCGAGTTGAGTTGGTTCTGGGCGGTCGCCAGCGCTTGGCTGGCCACGAACACCTCCCCTTCCACGAGCTTCTCTTCCTGGACGAACGTCCCGTTGAGGTATTCCTCGCGAGCGATCTTCGCGGCGGCCAGCGTGTTCTCCGCCTGCGCCACCAGCGCCTTGCGGCTGGCTACCGTGATGAGCTGGGCGTTGCGTTCCTGCTCCAGAGCGCTGGAATCCAGACGGACCACGACATCCCCTGGCTGGACCATCGTCCCTTCCGGAACGACATCGATGATCGTCGTGCTGGTCCCCGTGCCGCCGCCCCCTCGCGAACGCACCTCGCACCGCAGCTCGATGTTCGTGCCGCTTTCCACCGTCCCCTGCTCGATCACGACAAACTCATAGGGCCCCCTCGAAACGGTGGTGGTGATGAGGTCAAGGGCCTCGTCCCCACGTCCACGTCCCAGGAGCCACCAGCCGGCGAAACTCATGAGGCCCACAACCGCCAAGGCCACCAGGGTGAATAAAAACGTGTTCCCTCGGCGGGCACTCCGGCGGAGCTTCAGGAAAGGGAAGGACATGCATCAGCTCCTACGCAGTTTCGAGGGGAGACACTCGCGACAGGCGGGGCCACCGCTGCAGCCGCCTCTGCCGCAGCCAGGCGGGAAGGGTGCTGCGGAGACCGAGTTCGGCAGGATCCATTACCGGACTGCGATGTATTGTAAACATCCAGTCCCCTGCTGTCACGTCAGTTTGACAGGCTGTCCAGCCGGACATGCCACCCAAGCGGCACAGTACCCCTTCCAGATTCAACCCCAACCAAGTCTGGCGGTTTCGGTCGGGCGACTTGTTGCGGCCCCGCGGGAACCGCCCTAGAATCCTCGGTCACCTTTTTTGCCTCTGTTTTTTGCAATCTCCATGTCGAACGCACCGCCCCCCAAAGAGTTGGAACTGAATCACCAGAACCTGACGAGCCAGCGGCAGCGGATTCGCGAGCTAGAAGTGATGGTGGCGGAAACCATTGTCGAGACACATGATACGACGACGCTGGTCTTTTTCACCGGCAACGACCGGCTGGAGTACAAGGCCGGCCATTTCCTGACCCTGGACCCGCATGATTTTCCAGAATTAGAAAGATTTACTGCTTTTCTGGAGGACATGAAGGGGAAAAAAGAGCCACCTCGTGCCTATTCATTAGCCTCCGCCCCTCATGAGAAGTACCTGGCGATCACGGTCAAGGAAGAACGCTACATTCGTGGACAGACCAAGTATCCGCCCTTGCTCTCGCCGCTCCTCGTCCGGCGGATCCAGAAAGGGCGGCGGATGGTGATCACCGGCTTTACCGGGCCGTACACCTTGCCCGACGACATCGAGGACCGGACCGACACGCTGTATCACATCTGCGCCGGCTCGGGGATCGTCCCGAACTACAGCATCCTCAAGCACTGTTTGCACGAGCGACCGAGGCTCAAGCACGTGCTGATCTATAGCAACAAGACGTGGGGGGACGTGATCTACGGCCAGCACCTCAACCAGCTTGCAGTGCAATATCCCGACCGGCTGCGGATCGTCTACACGCTCACCCGGGAGCCGAACGTCGACAATCTGGGGCCGAACGTTCGCAGCGGGCGGGTCAATGAAGCGCTGCTCCGCGAGCTGATCCCCGACCCCGCCAGCGCCTATGTGTACTGCTGCGGGCCGGCGATCTCGCAATACGACCGCCAGGCCGCTCGCGAACGCGGGGAGCAGCCTGCCCCACGGTTCATGGAGACGGTGCTGGCCGCGCTGTCGGCCATCGGGGTGCCGTCCAAACAGGTGCGCCGCGAGTCGTACGGCTGACGCAAGTCGCGCAGAGCCGGGAATCCCGCCGACCTCGCGGGCCACCCACCCTAGCGGCCTTGCCGCGCGGGGTGATTGCGAACGCAGGCCGGGGCGCTACACTGAGACGCCAAATGCAGGGGGCAGCTCCGATGGGAAGCTGCACCGGGCGCTGGCTCTGGCGAGCCACGCGCGGCCACTTCGGCACGCCGCATGACGCGCACGTTCCTGACCAGCATGACGCACTTGGCACTGGAAGACCGGCTGGGAGCCATTCACGAGCGGGATTGCCTCCAGGGGCTGGCGGAACTTCCGCCCGGATGCATCGACCTGGCGTTTGCCGACCCGCCGTTCAACATCGGCTACGAATACGACGTCTATGAAGACGCCAAGGAGTACCGCGAATACCTGGACTGGTCCCGCCAGTGGATCGGCCAGGTGTATCGGGTGCTCAAACCGGATGGCACCTTCTGGCTGGCCATCGGGGATGAGTACGCCGCGGAGCTGAAACTTCTGGCCCGCGAGGTCGGTTTCTATCCGCGAAGCTGGGTCATCTGGTACTACACCTTCGGAGTCAACTGCCAGCGGAAGTTCAACCGCTCGCACGCCCACCTGCTCTATTTCACCAAGGACCGCCAACGGTTCACCTTCCGGGCGGACGAACTGGAAAACCGTGTGCCGTCCGCCCGGATGCTGGTGTATGGCGACCGTCGTGCGGACGCCCGGGGGCGTTTGCCGGACGACACCTGGATCCTCCGCCCGCAGGATCTGCCCGACGGTTTTTCACCAGGTGAAGACACGTGGTACTTTCCCCGGGTGGCCGGCACCTTCCACGAACGGGCCGGCTGGCACGGGTGCCAGATGCCCGAGCAATTGCTGGGGCGAATCATCCGGCTCTGCTCGCACCCGGGCGACGTGGTGCTCGACCCGTTCGCGGGGAGCGCGACGACACTGGTGGTGGCCAAGAAACTGGGGCGGAGGTGGCTGGGCTTCGAGATTTCCCCGCGCTACGCCGCCTACGGCCGCCGGCGGCTGGAAAACGCCCAGGAAGGTCAACCGCTGGACGGTGCCCCCGAGCCGACGATGAGCGCCCCGCCGACCCACCTCGGACGCCGCTTGCCGGCTGGCGCGGCTGTAGCGCCGACAGTGCCCCGTAAGCGTTCGACCAAGGAACGTCCGGGGCGGACCGTGTGACCGGCAGCGCGTAAGACGCCGCCGGCCACAGCCGAGCGGGCGTGCGCCCGACGAGTACGGCACGGAAGTGCCGGCGGATCGGACGGCCGGGCGAGGCTGCGGCGGTGGCCGCTTGCCGCATCCCCAGAGCGCGTCCCCGGAGTGCGTGGAGAAGCGATCATGCGCCGCGTGCTGCTGACCGCCTTCGAGCCCTACGACCGCTGGAAGGACAATGCGAGCTGGCTCGCCTTGATGGAGGTCGTCCGCCAGCCGATTGCGGGCATCAAACTGATCACGCGCCGCTACCCGGTCGATTTCGAGGCGGTCCAACAGCGGCTGGAAGAGGACCTGGCCCAGCAGCCCGAAGTGGCTTTGCACCTGGGGCAGGCTCCCGGGCTGGGACGCATCCACCTGGAGGCGATCGGGCTGAACGTGGGCGGTCACTCCTCGCAGACACCCGATACGTTCCAGCCGCTGGTGCCCGAGGGACCGGTCGCCTACCGCAGCCAACTCCCGCTGGCCGATTGGGCGGCCGGCCTGCGGGCCCAGGGCATCCCCTGCCAGGTCTCCTTCCATGCCGGCACGTACTTGTGCAATGCCTTGCTCTACCTGTCGCTGCATCTGGCGGCGCAGCGAGGATTGCGTCTGCAAGCGGCCTTCGTGCACCTCCCGCTAGCCCCCGTCCAGGTGCTCGACCAGCGGCAAGACTGGCCGAGTCTGCCGACGTTCGTGGCGGCCGAGGCGATCCGCTGGATGCTCTTCCAATTGGCAGACCCCGGCGATCGTCCGCCGACCGCGTGACGAAGAGTGCCCAGCGCCAGATGGGCCGTGCGATGCCCCGATGCCGGCATAACGCCGTCTTCGCGGGCCGCGCTGCCAAAGTCGCTCCCCGGCGACAGGGCAGTCCGCGACAAGTGCCTCTCGGCCTGGCCAACTGTCTGCGGGCATCCTCGCTGCGCCGTTTTTTTCGTAGGCTGCCGACCGAGCGGCGGTGAGGCTGGCGAAGTTGCCGGCGCTGGTTGTAAAATATTGCCAGCCAAGAAGTTGTGTCATGGAAGGCCGGGTGGAGCCTTGCTTGGCAAGGCTGGCGGAAGACGATTTGGGCCGGTTTTTTCGTTCCTGCGCACTTAACGGACGGCTTGCAGGCCCTAAAATAAAAAAAGGTTATACTCTCCATGACCGAGCGACCGCAGCGGGGACCGTGCTAGCATGCTGGTGCTTTCGAGGAAGCGCGACGAGCGCATCGTGATCGGCGACAACATTGTGATAACGGTCGTCGATGTGCGGGGCGACAAAGTGCGGCTGGGTATCGAAGCGCCTCCCGAGGTGCCAGTGCATCGTCAGGAGGTGCTGGAGGCGATGCGCCGCGCGGCCGAAGAGCAGTCCAAATCGCCCCCTACGACCCCCTGACTCTTTGCGTCCTTTTACGTCACCAGGAGTTTTCCGCCGCCTCCGCAGCGTCACGCATAGCGTCGATCGCTCGTTCTCCCTTTCCGATCCGTTGCTCCCTGCGGCCGTTGTCGACCGCTTCGCATGTGCGGTGGGTCACTTGCGCGCGTCGAGACAGGTCCACGGTCGGCGTCTTGGTGTCCGGCCTGGCTGATTGCTCCTAGGGTCCGTGCGGACAATAATCCAGGTCCAGTGCGCATCTTGTAGCGGTGGCTGCCGCGCGTGCCGCCACTCGCGAATGGGCCTTGCTCAGGTGGGAGACAGCATATGCGCTACGTGGCACTGGCGAGTCTGCTGGTGGGGCTGGCGTTCTCGGCACCCTCGCTAGGGCAAACGGCCAGGCCGAATGTGTTGTTCATCGCGGTCGATGATCTCAACGATTGGATCGGCTGCCTGGGAGGCCACCCGGACACGAAGACGCCGAACCTCGACCGACTGGCGGCCCGCGGCGTCAACTTCACCCGGGCGTACTGCGCTGCCCCCGCCTGCAATCCGTCGCGGGCCGCCCTGCTGACCGGACGGCGGCCGAGCACCTCGGGCGTGTATCACAACAACCAGCCCTGGCGGCCGGTGATGCGAGACGTGGTGACGATGCCACAGTATTTCATGCGGCACGGGTACCGCGTGGTCGGCGGCGGCAAGATCTTCCACAACAGCTTCAACGACCCGCCTTCGTGGGAAGTCTGGCAGCCGGCCGGCCCGTTTCCCGAGCCGTCGCGGGTGCCGTACAACGGCATTCCCAATACGGCCCACTTCGATTGGGGGCCGGTCGCCGCAGACGATCCAGCCATGGGCGATCACGTGACCGTGGACTGGGCGATCGCCGAACTGAATCGGCCGCACGACAAACCGCTGTTTCTGGCGTGCGGGCTAATCCGTCCGCACCTGCCTTGGTATGTTCCCCAGAAGTATTTCGACCTGTTCCCGCTGACCAAGGTGACCCTGCCCACGATCCTGGAGACCGACCTGGATGACGTGCCGCCCGCCGGCGTGCGGATGGCCAAACCCGAAGGGGACCACGCCAAGGTCATCGCCCACAACCAGTATCGCCAGGCCGTGCAGGGCTACCTGGCCAGCATCGCCTATGCCGACATGGAGATCGGCCGGCTGCTGGACGCCCTCGACCATAGTCCGCTGGCGAAGAACACGATCGTCGTGCTCTGGGGAGATCACGGCTGGCACCTGGGCGAAAAGCACCACTGGCGCAAGTTCGCCCTGTGGGAAGAGGCCACGCGCGTGCCGCTGATGATCGTGGCGCCGGGGCTGACCCGGCCCGGCAGCGTCTCGGGACGCACTGTCAACCTCATGGACCTGTACCCCACGCTGGCCGACCTGTGCGGCCTGCCGATCGATCCGGCCTGGGAGGGACGCAGTCTCCGCCCGCTCCTCGCGCAGCCGGACGCCGCCTGGGACTTTCCTTCCATCACCACGCACGGCCGCAACAACCATGCCGTGCGCAGCGAGCGCTGGCGGTACATCCGCTATGCCGATGGCAGCGAGGAGCTCTACGACCACGATGCCGATCCGCTGGAATGGAAGAACCTCGCTGGCGACCCGCAACTGGCCGGCGTGAAACAGGAGCTGGCCCGCTGGTTACCAAGTGTCAACGCCCCCGATGCTCCGACCGTCCAGGAGCAACAAGGCAAAGCGGCCAAAGCGGCGAAAAAAGGTGGCGGGAAGAAAGCCCGCGCGGCCAGCCCGGCGTCCCCCTAAGCGCCCAGGGCGGTGTGCCGCCACATGGTCCCAAGCCCACCCGGCGCTCAGCCGAAATTCCGCCGCCACAGGCCACGGAGCTTGTTGCCCGAGCCCAGCAGCACCGCGCCATCGTCTTCCCCGTTCAGGTGCGCGGCGAAGCTGGTGCGGGTGTCGCTCAGCGTCAGCCGGTCATGACCGCTGCCGAGCTTCACGTTCAGCGTGGTGAAGCGGGCGTGCGCCAGCCAGACCTGGTCCAGCCCGCCATTGGTGTTGATCGCCAGTTGCTTGGCCCGCACCCACTCGAGCGATAACTCGTCGGCGTCACCCGCCGTGTGGATGTCGACCCGCTTGCTGGCCTGGACATCGTGGAGCGTGATGTCGGCGGAACCGTCCCCATCTTGGATCAGCAGGTTGCGGCGGATGGAGACATGGCGCATCTGGAGGACATCCTCTCCGCTGCCCAGGCTGACAAAGAGGTTGTCCCGCACCTGGACGGGGAACACCTGCGGGGTCGTCTGGCCGGTCGGCGTGAATTCGGTCGGGAAGCGGACTTCGTCGTCGCCGTCGCCGGCAAAAACCTGCAGCCGCTGGCCGATACGGGCGTTGGCCAGATCGAGTTGGTCGTTTCCATCGCCTAGGTCGACCTTCAACCCCGTTCCGACCTGCAAACGGGTGGCCACCGGTGCCGCGCCACCCGCCCCGTTGCCTGCCTGCCCCAGCACGACATGGTCGTGGCCTTCCCCCATCTCGATGCTCAGCCATTTGGCGATCACGACATCGGTCGCTGCGGCCGACCCTGTTTGGAACACGTCGTCCCCTTTGCCGAGCCCGACGTACACGGTTTTCACATTGGTGAACGACGGCACGTCGCCCGGCTGCGACGTGTCTTGTCCGTTGATGGTCGTCGGGCTCCCGCCAGCGTCCAGCCCGCGCACCTGAAAACGGCGGGATGCGGCGTCATAGGTCAAAACCACGCCGTTGGCCTGGTCGTCGCCGGTGATCACCAGCATCTGACCTTGGACCGCGGCGGTGACATCTCCGGCGAGCATCTCACGGGACTGCAAACACTCGAAAGCCAGCTTACGGGTCGTCGACAGACGCAGACTCATACACATCCTTTCTCGCGCAGCTCGGTGACCGTGTCGCGTGCGATCCTCCCGCACACCTGCTGGATGTTTACGCTCCCGGGCACCGGCCGGTTGCTGCGACGTTTGCGGTTTTTCTGAAGACGCCTCTTGGAGACGCTAGCCTGTCACGCTGGCCAGCATGCCAGCCAGCCATGCTGGCAGCCTTCTCCTCGAACTCTTCGGGGGTGGATGCTACTGCGGCCTAGCTGCGGCTCCTAGAGCAACTTCCGTCCCGGATCGATCGAGTGCACGTCCGCCTTGGCACAGGGGGCTAGCCGCGGGAAGCGTCTCTCGGGGGTTTTCGGCCGTTGCGGGTACGATGGGGCGATCAGGGAACTGGCCCGTCGGCTGTGGTCGCTCCTGCGCTGCCCGCTTCGGACCAAGGTCGCCAAGCGTCGGCGAACACCGGACGAAGCCCCCGACATGACGGAGCCGGCACGACGAACCCGGGCCGAAAACGGTTGACGGGGGCGGGGGCGGGGTCCATGATACGGTCGCGGGAAGTGTGCGGCAGCCGCGGCTGGCCCGACTTCCCTCCAGCCGGCGGGCCGACCGGTCCGCAGCCCTCTCCCCTGCGTCCTTCACGTCATCGATCGCCATGACCGCTACTGTCCCTGTGCCAAGCGAAGCTGCGGCCCGTCCATCATTCGAGGCGCCCTACCCGGGCAGCAAGGCCATGCCCCGCTGGACCGTCGGCGAGCTGCCCGAGCCGCCGGTCTTCACCTGGCGGAACCTCTTGGCGATGATCGGCCCGGGGCTGGTGATGGGCGCGGCGGCCATCGGCGGCGGAGAATGGCTCGCAGGCCCGGCCGTGACGGCCAAATATGGCGGGGCCCTGTTATGGGTGGCCACCGTGAGCATCGTCTTCCAGGTGATCTACAACATCGAGATCAGCCGCTACACGCTGTACACCGGCGAGCCGATCTTCACCGGCAAATTCCGCACGCTGCCCCACCCGCTGTTCTGGCTGGTGGTGTATCTGCTGCTCGATTGGGGATCGGTGTTTCCCTACCTGACGGCCAACGCGGCCGTGCCGCTGGAAGCGATGATCCTGGGGCGGTTGCCCGACCATGCGCATGTCAGCGCGCACTGGTGGCTGCACAAGTTCGTCTGCACGGGGCTGTACGTGCTGGTGCTCGTGCCGCTGATCTTCGGCGGCAAGATCTATAACTCGCTGAAGGTCGTGATGTCGCTGAAGCTGGTGGTGGTGATCAGTTTTCTCTTGTTTTTGGGGATTTTCTTCGCCAA
>Ga0101944_10002760_pt1 | contig 27120 bp, 20 predicted proteins | sample DewCreD2012metaG_FD_75245 | JGI IMG/M metagenome (GOLD analysis project Ga0101944, IMG submission 75245) | Hot spring sediment bacterial and archeal communities from British Columbia, Canada, to study Microbial Dark Matter (Phase II) - Dewar... ... | reverse complement strand
GATCCCGCCCCCCTTGCGTTGATCCCGCCCCCTGCGGCAATCCCAAGCCGTGCACGTCGCGCCAAGAGCGAGCGGCACTCGAATCTAGGCCGCCGAGACCAAGCCGCCGGAAATCATGCCAAAAAGGCAACGCCGACCGGATCCAACGAGCCGTCGAGCCGGTGCTGGTTTCCCTGGGCAAGCGATCAACCGCTCCGCCAGCCGGGCCATAACCTGCTCGAAACGGTCATTCAGGCGCTTGCCGGCGATCAGCATCCGGCTGCTGCCGTGGCCGCCAAAAAGTGCCTTCCGGGCGGCGAACGTGTTCCCACGAGCCACGTTTCCAATCAGGCCGCTTACGCCGCGAGGTGGGGCCGAACCGAAATCGCATTGCCAAGGCAAATGCCGCGCACCGCACGAATCACATGATCGATTTCTTCGTCCCGCATGTCGGGGAAGAGAGGCAGGCTCACGAGCCGCTTCCAAACCTCGCTGGCCGCAGGTAGGTGTTGCGGCTGCCAGCCGAAGGTCTCGGCATAGTACGGGTGCAGGTGCAGCGGCCGCCAGTGGACCGAGCAGCAGACTCCCCGGGCCCGCAAGGCCTCAATGAAGCCGTCGCGGTCGATCGCCAGGCGCTCCAGTCGAAGGCGCAGCGGGAAGAGGTGCCAGGAGTGGAGGCGATCCTCGGACAGCGGCGGCATTTCTGCCGCTTCCAGCTCGCCGAGCGACTCGCAGTAGTGGATCGCGATCGCCTCGCGGCGGCGCCGCATGGCTTCGGCGCGGCGCAACTGATGGATGCCGATGGCCGCGGCCACGTCGGTTAGATTGTACTTATAGCCAGGGGCGACGATCCGGTAGTCCCAGCTCCCGCCGGAGTAACGCTTCCACGCATCGTGCGAAAGGCCGTGGAGCGACATCTGGCGAATCCGCTCAGCCAACTTGGCGTCTTCCGTGACGGCCATCCCGCCTTCGCCGGTGGTGATCGTCTTGTTGGCGTAAAAGGAAAAGCACGTCACAGCCGCCGTGTTCTCGCCGCATCGCCGCCACGCTCCGGTCGCGCCGGAGCGATACGCGGCGGGCAAGGCATGGGCCGCGTCCTCCACCACCCAAAGGCCATGGCCAACGGCAAACGTGTTGACCTCGTCCATGTCGACCATAAGACCGCCATAGTGAACCGGCATGATGCCGACGACCTCCAGCGACGGGTCCAGCGGCGTGCGGCCCTGCTTGAGATCGGCGATCTTCCGCTCCGCGTCGGCCAGGTCGATGTTGAGCGTCGCCGGATCACAATCCACCAGTAGCGGCACGGCCCCCTGATAGCGGACCACCTCGGCCGTGGCCGCGAAGGTCATCGTGGGCACGAGCACCGCCTGGCCCGCCCGCAGTCCCAAAGCCTCGACGGCCAGGTGCAGCGCGGCCGTACACGAGTTGACGGCCACGGCGTGCCGGGCGCCGACCGACGCGGCCAATTCGCTCTCGAATTGCCGGCACCGCTGCCCCGTGGTCAGCCAGCCCGAACGCAGGCAGGCCACCACTTCGTCGATCTCGGCGTCGCTCATCGAGACCCGGAAGAAGGGGACGTTCATCGGCGCTCGCTCCTTGGGAATCAGGGAGGACGGCTCTCCAGAGCCGTCCTGGACGGGTCTGGAAACCCAACTTACGATTGGGCGCAGCCGGTCCGAGACGAGGCTCGCCACCGTGGCAAAGATGACCGCCACATCCGTCCGCAGCGACTGCTCGCGCACATAGCGTTTGGCGATGGCGATTTTCTCGGGCAGAATCCGCTGGATATACTCCTGCTCGGGATCGGCGGCCTGGCCCAACAGCGCCGACTCGTCGCGGTAGAGAATCGAGGCCGGATCCGTAATGCCCGGCCGCACCGTGAGAATCTCCTCGTAATCCGAGCGGAACATCTCGACGTACCGCGGGACTTCAGGCCGCGGCCCGACGAGGCTCATGTCCCCCTTGAGGACGTTGAAGAGCTGCGGCAGCTCATCGAGCTTGGCCTTGCGGAGCAGTCGCCCGACGCAAGTAATCCTGGGATCATCTCCGCAAGTGATCTCCCCTCCGCGTTGGGGAGCGTCCTCGACCATCGTGCGAAACTTGTAAATGAGAAACCTCCGAAACCCTCGCCCAACCCGCTCCTGCCGAAAGAACACCGGTCCTCGCGAAGTGGCTTTAATCGCGCAAGCCAACACGAGAAACAACGGGAATAGCAAGAGGATCCCCAAGAAGGCGATCGCAAGCTCAATACTTCGTTTCATGACGTCGAGCCCACACGCGTTGGTCGAACGAAATCGTTCGAGGATCAGCGGCAACTCACCATCTCAGCCGGCTTTCTTAGCGACAAAGAAATCGAGTACATACCGGTGCATGGCGCGCCCCTCGGGGGTCCGATAGACTGACTCCAGTCGCCATCCTAGCCGGTGGTAGAACCGAAGGGTGGAATCGTTGTTCGCGGCGTCGGTCGTCAGGTAGCAGCCGAGACTGCCTCTCGCCCTCGCTTCTTCCAAGAATGCGCGAACCAGGGCGGTGCCCAAACCCTGCCCCTGAAGCTCCGGCGCGACGGCAATGGAACTGAGCAACGAGCGCGGTACTCCCGGCGGGCAACTGCCACGATAGAAAATGGCCCGAACGAGCCGTCCCGCGATAGTCGGCTTTCGGAGCAGCGCGGCGAGACTTGCAGCGGCAAAAGCCCACCATCGCCGCCACAAAAGCCGACGGAAATACCCCGCGGGTTGTGTTGTGCCCACCACGATTCCCCCCACGCGTCCATGCCCGTCCACGGCTACAAAACCGATGGCGGCGTCATCCGCCAGGAACGATGTGTAGAATTCCTTCAGAAACGCAGTGCCGAGGCCAGTCAGGAAGAAGCTCGGAAACGCGCGGCGGTGAATGGCCACCGACGCCTCAACATGTTCCAGCCGGAAAGGTTCGACCGTCCAGATCATCACGCGGTTCTACCCCCACACAAAATCGCCTCCTCATCAATTCAGCGCACGTTCACGCGACGCTTTTCAAGCCCCTCGGTGACCGAGGTTGGCGACGGTCGTTTCCGCCGCCGGCGGCATGGGCAGCGCCGATCCGTCGCTCCTGCAGGCAGGAACAATAGAGCTTTCGATACTCCTCAAGCATCCGTTCTTCCGTATAGCGCGCACAGTAGATTTCGAACGCTTTCTCCGCCAATGTCCTAGCCAGATCATGATCCTCGAGAAGCCGGACGATCGCCGCGGCGAGAGCACAAGGATCGCGGGGTGGAACAAGCAGTGCCCCACGGCCGTCCTGCGTCGCTTCGCAGTTGCTGCCAATCGCCGTGGCGACGATCGGTTTCCGGGCGGCCATGGCCTCGAGCAGGGCGATCGAGAGGCCTTCCCATAAACTGGGAATAGCAACGACGTCGCACGCAGCCAAGAGATTGCCCACATCCTGGCGAAAACCGAAGAACAGGATGCGATCCGCGATGCCGAGGCTCCTCGCCCGGTGCTCCAACGATTCTCGCAGCGGACCTTCGCCCACCAGAACAACTCGTAACGGCTTTTTCGTGCACCCGGCCACTACGGCCGCCGCATCAATTAGATACTCAAGCCCCTTCTGTTTCGCCAATCTACCCATCGAGAGAACCACGGCTTCCCCAGGCAAGACGCTCCACTCCCGGCGGGTTTCGCAGCGCGTCCGGTCAGCCGCGACGCGATCCATAGCCAAACCGTTCACTATCGCCACTCGCTGGGAAGAATCGCCGATGCCAAGCTGAGCCGCCCATTCCCGATGGTATTCGCTCACGGTGACGAGGCGATCGCACCAGCGGGCCGCGAGACGTTCCATTGCCGCGTACAGCCGGGTTGGAAGCCAAGGCGAGGCCTCGTGGAAGGCAAAGCCGTGGACGGTGTGGACAATCACTGGGACATTGGCCCGATGGGCAGCCCACCGACCGACGAATCCGGCCTTCGACGTGTGCGTGTGGACGATCGTATAAGGATTCCGCCTCAGATGCCGAAGCAACCGAAATGCGCCCGCCAAATCCCAAAACGGGCGAATCCGCCGGCGGATGACGTCGATGGACAGCGTGCCCAGGCCGGCGCGGTCCAGCACCTCCTTGAACACCGGGTCCGTGGTAAGGACCTGGACGTCCCACCCCAGCGAACGCGCCAATTCCGCCAGGCGGAGCACGACGATTGAACCGCCGCCAAACCGTGAATCGCCTACCACGTGCAATACGCGAATCATGTTGATCCCTCAGGCGAGCGAGTCCATCGCCATCTTGAAGCAGTGAACGTGATGTTCCGGAGAGAAGCGTCGGCTGCGCAGCTCGCCCTCGCGCGCGATACGAGCCAGTCGGTGCGGTTCGATCTGCGGGAGGCTCCGGAAAGCACCGGCCAGTGCGGTGACGTCCCCCTCCGGAACGAGAATGGCACAATTCGGATCCAGTATTTGACAGTGGCTGGCGTTCTCCCAGGCGATTGCAAGCCGTCCCGAGGCCAGAACCTCCAGAAGACTATGCGAAAGGCCACCAGCCTTGCCGGCCGCCGCCCGATTCAGAAACACAACGGCGTCAACCTGAGCCAACACCGCGGGAAGCTGTGCCGGGGAAAATGCTCCGTGGCATCGGATCGTCCCCCCACTCCTCGGTTCTGGAAGCTCGCCCCCCCATACATGGAACTCAATTTGTGAATCAGCGAGTCCGCAACGTTCCGCGGCGAGGGTGAAGTCGGGAAATCCCTTCGCCTTCGCCAACCTGCCCAGATAGGCGATTTTTAGCGGGCGATCGCTGAACGACGGCCGCTTGAGACCTCTGAATCGCGCACCGTCGACGGCGTTGGGCACGAGCCGAACGCGATCCCGAAGCGCTGGAAACTTGCGCGTGTAATACGTCAAGGTGTCTTCCCCATTCGCCAGCACCAAGTTCGATTGCTTCAAGACACGCGTTTCGATGTGGCGAGCGGCGAAGAGAAGCAGGCCGGACCGATAGGTAGCCAGCTCGCCGACGTGGATACTGCGCAGCCAGGTGACCCATTTGGTCCGTCGCGAGAGACCGCACATGCCCAACCATGCCACCACTCCCTCCGCCACGGTCCCAATCAAAAGGACGATGTCCCCATCGCGCACCCGACTCTGCATCGCGCGATACGTCTTCAAGGCGAACCGCGCAACGTTGGATAAGGGACCGCCGCGTTGCCCCGGGTTCACATCTGCGAGCACCGCCTCTATGCCGAGCCGTTCCATCATCTTCAAGAGGCTCGTGCAATCGTCGCGAGGTTGCAGCGCATACACATGAATTGCTGAGAACTCCGCGCCCTGCGCGATCTGCGGAAGAAAATAGCCGAGCCAGGTCTCTCGGCCGCCGCCAGAATCATGCAACTGCGAGTAGATCACCAGGTGGAGGCTTGGTGAGGTCGTCATACAGGTTCCTGAATCTCGCTATGTAGTTCTCGACGTTGCAGTGCGTCTCGGCCCATCGCCGCCCCATCTCGCCCGCACGGCGGCGGTTGTCGGGATTCGCGACCCACTCCATGGCAATCTCAACAAATTCGCGGTGCGAATAAGCAATTCGGCCGCCTCCGCTTGAGCGAATCATTTCCGCAAGCCCCCCCGTCGGGGAAGCAATGACCGGCACGCCAAACAAGAGGGCTTCCAGCGCGGCCAATCCGAAGCCCTCAAAACGGGAGGGCACGACGAGCATTGCGGCCCCGCAAATCCAGGGATACGGGTTCGGTTGAAATCCCAAAAGACGAACCGCGTCTCCCATTCCTCGGACCTCGATCTCCTTTCGACAGATCGGCATCAGCGGCCCGTCTCCGATCAGGGCTGCCCGAACCCTGGGGAAGGTCGCGCGCAAGCTAGCCACAATTCGAATGAATTCGACCGGATTCTTCTCCTCGGCGAGCCGCCCCACAAACAGTAGATCAACTTGGCGTGGGGGCAACGAACCTGCAAGACGTCGGACCAACACAGGATCGACGACGTTGGGAATGAGGACCGACTTGCGAGCCAGACGGGCCGGCGCGAGGAAGCTGTCTCCAATCGACTGCGAAGCCAATACAACCCGATCGATACGCCGCAGCGCGACCAGGTAGGCAAGACTTCGCGCGCAAAGCCGCCCGGCCCACGGCGGATTGCTATGCAAGTGTGAGATCACGGGACGTCGGCCTGCGGTCATCGCCGCAAGAACGCTCGCGCGATAATCGTGCGCATGGAGGATTGCTGGATCGAGCCTCCTAATCTCGCGTCTCACCTCCCGAGCGACCATCCGCCTTAACGGAACGTATGCGACCCCTACGTCGGCCAGAAAACGCGCCAGGCGATCGCCATAGGGCGACGCGTAGGCGGACGTAATCTCGGATCGAGCACCCAATGCAATCTGCGTTGCAACCCGCTCCGCGCCCGCCACATCGCTGGACGCCAACACGTGCAACACTTTCAGCATACCACTCCCCCCTGGCGCGGCGACGGAACTCTTTCTCGCGAACCCGTCATCCTCATGGTTGGAGCAATCCATCGTGCCTCCTGCCCGCTTGCCAGCGCGAAAATCGAGAGAACAGGGAAGAAGCGGCTGTTGATGAGATCGGGGACAAACAGTGAGCCGACCAACGCGACAAGATAGGCGGCCAGGATTGGGGCCGGCGAGGAAACTGAGGCTCGCAGTAGCGCTATTCCCAGCAAGAGGAATGCGGAGAAACCAATCAGCCCGCCCTGAACAAGGTATTGAATCGCGGAATTGTGTGGAATGGCCTGGCCGACGGTTTCGCGGTACGCGGTGACGCCAAGCCCCACGCCGAACCATGGCGTGGACTGGAATGCGCGCAACGCTATCTGGTAGCCTTCGCGCCGGCCTGAGTCATCCAACAGGTCCTCTCGAAGCCCACCCAAGACGCTCACCAAGGCAACGCAAGAGGCTGCTGTCACTACAAGCGCGGCCGTTCGCGCGCCCTGTCGGGTGCGCACTTTGCCGATCCTCAGGACATGCCACGCGATCACACCCAGTGCAAACGCAACCAGGCCAGATCGGGCCGTCGTCAGAATCGATCCCATCAAGAGTGCGACGACTTCCCCCAGGAGGAACACTGTACCACGCGCCCCAGCGCAGGCCGCTGCATACCTCATTGCGGCCCCGGTCGCGAGGAAAATGGAAAGATAGCTGAAATCCGTGAAGCTGCTCCCGAATGCCTCGCGCTGGCCGCCCATGGTAATCTGCGTTCCCAAGGTGACGCCCCACAATCGCGAAGCCGCAATCTGGCAGAGCAACGTGAACGCCGTGACCTCGACCGACATAACATACAGCCGAACGTAGGCGTCGCCCTCGTTCCGCGCGAAAAGATCCTGAACCTGGGCCGCGGACAGGACCAAGCCGCCAAACGCAAGAAAATGGAGATACTGCCTGAACGCCGACGCAGCATCGTTTCCCAGAGCTACGGCGGGCAGATACGCAACCAAAAAGCAGAAGACGATCGGCGGCCAAATTTTGCAACATCTTTGCTCCACAGCCACGGGCCGGAAGAAAGCGCACAGAACGAAAAGCATCTCAAAGAGATTGAACCAGGAAACCGGCATTTCCTCATAGCCCGTCCCCAAAATGCTGCGGAACGAGATGGGCAAGGTTATTATGAGTCCGCGGATCGCAAAGTCCGTGAGGCCTCGGCTTCCGCATTTGGCGAGCAGCGCGAAACAGCCGAGGCAGAGCGACAGATGCATGACTGCGCTCTCCACGACGGATTGCACATGCAGGACCGACAGCCCGAAGGCTGCCGCCGCCGAGGCAATCAACCAGCCCCGCGAACGGCGACGCGCTGAGGCCGCGCCGCCTGCGTTGACAGCGACGTTCACCCGCTTGGACGGTAATTGAGGCTTGCTGGTCACGCCGCCTCCTTAGCGACTGGTGCGCCATTGGGCTCGGGATCTGCTTTCACCAGCCGTTGGCGCAAAGCCCGAAGCTCCTCGGGGCGAATCTCGCGAAGCACGCGCGCCGGGACGCCGGCAACCACCGTTCCGCTCGGCACATCTCGTGTGACCACGCTGTTGGCTCCGATAATCACATTGCTCCCCACTCGCACACCGAGAATCTTCGCGCCTGTGGCGATGAAGACGTTGTCGCCGATGACTGGGGGATGTCCGGGCTCGAACCTTCCTCCAATGGTCGCGCAGGGCGAGATGACGACGTTCTCGCCAATCTGAGCATCCTTATGCACAATGACGCACAGCCCGCCATACGTAAAGCGGCACCCCTTTCCGATACGCGCCGTAAACGGCACAATGGAATGAAACAGGGCGGCGCCTGCGACGTAAAGCATTTTGGGAAGCACCGGAACTCGGCGCTCGTAGAGCCATCGGCCCATTCGATAGAGGTGCATTGCGTTCAACATCGGCCTCGCCCTCGCCTCAGGCACACTGCCTTCGTTCCCGCAGCGGCCTGGCCGGAACCCCTGCGACGACCGAGTCGCTCGGTACGCTTTTGGTTACAACAGCGCCGGCCCCAACGATGACGCGGTCCCCGAGTTGAACCCCCGGGAGGATTACGGCGTTGGCGCCGATCCAGCAGTCTTCGCCAATAACAATCGGTGGGCCAGGCTCCCACTTGCTGTGGTCTCTAGGATCGTGGTTGGCTGAGATAATCTTAACCCCCGGCGCGAAGATGGTCCTGGCACCAATCCGGATTCCGTTGGCGGCCTGCACATAACATCCGCCGCTGACGGCGAACGAAACCCACACGCGTTCTCCAATGACCAAATGCGACGGGGTTGGCATCACTACGGTAGAGGTAAAATGGACCATCCAGGGAACATTTCCGTTAATGCGAAGAACGCGTTGCACAAGGAAGTTGACAGCCCAGACCCCTGGGGACACGGGTCTTGTTAGCGCATAGGCAGCCAGCCAGGGCCACCGAATGAGAGGTTCTCTACGAAGAGCGGCAAATAGCTGTTGGAACGCTCTGGATAAAGGCACGTCGTCATCCCCTCAGCCCAATTGCGGTACCGATCCAGCGCGAAACCCGCGGAAAGAACACCAGGTGAAAAATACGCAGGAGTACGAGGGTTGCCGAGAAGAACACCAGGCCGGAAACTAGTAGGGTCACCAATTCCGGCCATCCGGCGGCCAGCGAACGAACGAGGGCGAGGACTGCGATCGGTATTCCGCAGGCCACGATTATTTCGCCCAGATTGCGCCATGGAATCAAAGTACGAATCGGACAATGAAGCCAACGCCGCAATTGAAGAAGGAGATAGGGAAGGGAAACCAGATATACCGCTCCGACAGCCGCGATTGCGGCCCCGATCGAGCCGAAGAGCCTGATTGCCAACCAGGCGGCGGGGACATTGATCGCCAAGGTGGCGACCGTTTGGATCAGGATGCAACGCCCCTTGCCCATGGCCATTAGCAGCGCGCCGAACGTGAGGGTACGAACGGGCAGGAGTAAGAGATACACGCGGAAGGGAGCAGCGCTTGCCTCGTAGGTGGGGCCGAACAGTAGGACCATCAGGTCGCCGGCAGCGACGAACAGGAAAGCCATCGCCGGGAGGATGACGAGCGCGCAACTGGTCATCGCACGGTGCATCAAGGCCACGATGTCGCTCAGTCGGCCCTCCGCGTACAGCCGGGTGTACTCTGGGATCAACACGGAGGTGACCGAGCTGGTCACCACGCCGATCAAGGGGATCTCGAGGGCGCCGTTGACGTAGATGGAGAAGTCCTCGGGGCTGGCCATCGCGGCCACCATCAGCTTGTCGACGCTCCGCTCAAAGAGGCCAATCGCGGCCGCCAAGCCGAGAGGAACGCCGAAGGCCAATTGGCTTCGCAAGCCGCGAAGCGTCGGTTGCCACGAGCCGCCGCGGCAAGCTCGCCCCATCATCAGGAGGGCCGCGGCAGCGCAGACGCCTGCCCCCGCCACTGCCCCGCTTACTGCCGTCAGCGGCCGGGGCCAGATCAGGCTCGGAATCACCACCAGCAGGAACATCAGCAGGCGGCTTCCCGCGTTGAAGGCGGCGACCTCCCGGGCTCGGCCCCAGGCCATCAAGCAGGCGGGAAGTGAGGCCGCCGGCAGCATCAGAAGGAAATAGGGGGCAAACACAAGGAGGCAGGAGGCGAGGTCTGGATTGTCGAACCACCAGGCGACCCAATGGCGGCCGCCGATGGAAAAAAACAGCGAGCAAATCAGCCCGCTGCCCGCCAGCAATAGCAAGTTCTCAGCCAAAATCTGCCGCGATCGCTCCGCGTTCAGCGGGAGGAAGTAGTACATGGCCTGATGCAGGCCCAACATGAGCAGCGGGGAAGCCAACTGGAACGTCAGCATGGTCTGCTGATACGTGGCATAGTCGCGCTGGCTGAACACCCGCGCCAGCACGACCATGGTCAGAATCATGGCCACGCTGCTCAGTGCCTGGCCCGACGCCAGCACCGCCGCCTTCTCGGATAGCGAAAGCGATTGCCCCGACGAACGCTCAGCCGGAGACTCGATCGTCAGTTCGGGAGTGGTCCTAGTCGCAGCCGTGGACATGTCCGTTGGGGATCGGCGTCAAGGCAAGCAGGCCCAACGCGCCTCGGTGAGTGGCTGTCTGTGAGCGGGACAACGATGCTGCCCGCTTTGGCCAGACGGCTTCTGCCGGCGACAAGATTTCGATGATTCGGCGCGCGGGGCCGCCGTCGCACGGCGAAGCCATGATGGCAGCGGGAGGTTCCTCCGTCGCCCTCACGGCCGCCACGATCCGCACCCGGTCCGCATCCGCAAGCCGGTTCCAGCCGCTTGCGACCGTCTCGCCCCATTCGGTTCCCTCGTGGAGCGTCACGCACCGCACGCGCAGCCAGCAGGCCTCCTCCTGCACTCCTCCCCCATCGGGCCGTTCTTTGACGAGGACTTCCTCGATCTTCCGGAGCATCTCGCCCGTCTGAAACCCGTGAGACCCGGAGCCGACGTCAAGCCGGTAGTCGGGCGGCGGGATCTCCAGCTCGCGGAAAAAGACCTCGCTCATCGACGCATCGTAGTGCTGGCCCGTGTGGATGAGGACCTCTTGCGCGACTTTGCGAAGTTCGCGCGAGACGGCGGCGCACTTAATGAACTGAGGCCGGGCCCCGACCACGGACGCGATCTTCATTCTTCCACACGCTGCGAAGAAACCATTTTGCGAAGCACTGCTTTGCGAGGCACTGCGGGGGCGGGAATGTAGCAAACCAAGGCCTCAACAACAAGATCAACCCGAACTACCACAAACTTGGGGGGCGCCTTCCACTCACAAGTGTGCATTCATGTGGTGGCGAAGGGGGGCATGTTGGTCTTTGTCGGAACCCGGCCTGTATTCCAACCCTTGCCCCCGCATTGGGGAAGATGATTCCTGCCTCCCGGATGGGATAACGAGAGCGCTCGAAGACAACTCAGCCCTCGACACATCGCGGTGCTGGCCGGTGTGGATGAGCACCTATTGCGCGACCATGGTTTCTGGTCGCGCCGCAACGGAGGGGATGGCCCATCGCCGCAAAAAAACCGAATCCGCGCCGCCGAGCGTGATTCCGCTCCCGGCAGGCGGGGGGGATACGCATCAAAGCGTGGGAAACATCAAGGGGCGGGAAACAAGGCGTAGCTCGCCCACACCAGGATGGCCAAAAGCGCGAGTCCCAAAGCGATGCTCCAGGCGATGAGCTGCTTTTCGGCGGGCAACAGCGGTTCGTACGCGCTTCGGTTGAGTTCTTCGGCGATGTGGGGATCGGGCGTGGGGTTCAAATCGGGCGGGTCCGCCATCTCAGCCTCCTACCAACGGCGGCTTCACGCCGTGAAAGAAGATCCACGAGATCGCCAGGCCGACCCAGATGATGAATCCGAACAGGCAAACCACGTACACGGCGGCCAGGCGTCCGATTCCCTCTTCCCAGAGCTTTCTGAAGTTCGACACCGCGCCGATGGCGAAGAAGGTCATGGCGAAGAACACGCCGCGGAGCAGGTTGGCCTCGCCCATGGCGGTCTTGAGCGGGTCCACCAGGTCGGCCCGCTGCCAGGCCACGACGAGAATTCCCAGGAAGGCGATCAAATAGCCGATGACGAACTTGGGGAATCTCCCCCAGATGTGGGCGAGCGGCACGCGCTGGCCGGGCTTGCCTTCGATCCACGAGCACCAGACGACGGCCAAGACGAAGGCCCAGACGCCGATGAACACATCGATGAACACCTTGACGGTGGTGGCGGCGCCCATGATCCAGTTCGGCTGATAGTGGACACCTTGTTCCAAGGCCTTGGCGCGAATCAACGCGTCGGCGATCGCGCCGCTGGCCACCGCGGCTCCATCGGTCTTCACGGCCAGGCCCATCCAGGCCCCGGCCACCATTGGCTCGTGGCTGAGGAAGGCCTGGGCGGCAAACGGCAGGATCAGCAATTCCACCACGGCGAAAATGACCACCAGCGAGGAAACCATGATCGGCACGATGGGCCGGGCCTTGATCGCCGCCCCCGTGGCGATCGCCGCGGAAACCCCGCAGATCGAGATCCCCGAGGCCAGCGGCGCCGACCACTCGCGGGGAAAGCGGAAGAACCGCCGGGCGACGAAGTAAACCACCGCCCAATAGATCAGGTACGCTTCCACAATCGCGCACAGGCCGCGGAACATCACCGCCTTGGCCAGCGCCAACTGTTCCGCCGCCTGCACGCCGAGCGAACCGCCGAGAATCACGATGCCGGTCTTGATGTACCACTCGGGCCGGATGGCGGGCTGGATCGACTGGGCGAAGCGCGGCAGGAAATTGCCGACCAGCAGCCCGGCGCCCAAGGCAAGGATGAACCCCGCCTCCGACGTGAGATTCAGAGACCAGGAGATGCCGTGCGCCTGGAGCTTGTCCGGCGTGGCGGCAATGTGCGCGTAGCTTCCCAGGATCCAGCACGCGTAGCTGATCCAGAAGATCGCCGTGAATCCGAGGGCGAACTGCCCGATCCTCGCCCCCAAAAACACCGCACCAAGGCTCGTCAACGCCAGCAAGAACAGATAGGTTGCCGCCAGGGAGAGCGCGCCGGGCCATGCCCACGTGCCCGAGGCGGGCGCAACGGCCTTGGACCAATCCGTCCAGACCTGAGTCTTCGCGCACCAGCCCAGCAGGTCCACGCCCGCCAAATGGCCCAGGCCGATCGCCACGATCCCCAGGCCCATTGCCACGGCCAACCAGTCTTCGTTCAGTTTCACTTCAAATCCCGCGTTGCGTCTCGACTTCGTTCATCGCGTAATCGTTGTAAGGTAGGACGGAAAAGTCAACTCAAGCCGGCAACGCCGTGGGGGACGATCGGCAGGAACGCTAAGGGAACGCACCGTCCGCGGCTCCCGTTGACGGTTTGAAAAAACGCAACCGTTCGCAGGCCGGGGATTGGCTCGTCTTTTCGGGCCGTTTCACGTTGAACAATGTGCGTACCCCTTACCGGCCAGGGCGACACTCCCGTTTTCGCGGACTTTGCCGCAAAAAACCGGGACAGTCCCCGTGAACGGTTACGAAAAAACTGGACCCGGACTTCCGGAATGCCTCATCGCCCGACCCCCTGCTCGGCAGCCGAGGCGGACACGTTTCGGCTCCCCGTTCGGGCGGCGATTCACGGCGGGGAAAGGGGGCGGATCTTGATATTGCGGAACTCGATCCCGCCGCCGTAGTCCTGCAAGGCGATGTGGCCCTTGGGCGCGCGGCCCCAGTTGCCTTTGCCGTAGGCGGTCAAATAGAACTTGCTCGTCTTGACGTGGGCCTGCCAGACGCGGCTGTCGACATCGTACTCCAGCAACTTTTCGCCGTTGAGCCAATGTTCGACGTGCTTGCCCCGGGCGACGATGCGCGTGTCGTTCCATGCGCCGAGCGGCCGGGTGGCGTCCTTGGCGGGGGCGAACACCGCGTAGCAGGCGCCCACAGAGGCCAGCCGATTCAATCCGTCCAGATGCCCGGCATTGTCCAGAATCTGATATTCCGGCCCGGTCTCCCAGGCAAACTCCAACGCCTCGCTCGCCCGGTAGATCACGCCGCTGTTTCCCCCGGGGGTCATTTTCCATTGGAGGGTCAGCTCGAAGTCGCCATATTCGTCGACCGTGACGATGTCGCCGGCCGATTTGCCTTTTTCACGCCGGGCCAGCAGTGAGCCGTTTTCGACCCTCCAACTCTCGGGCATCCGGTCCGACCGATAGCCGCGCCAGCCGGCCGTGGTTCGGCCGTCAAACAGGAGCTGCCAGCCGGCTTGCTTTTCCTCGGGAGTCAGGGTATTGGGTTCGTCGCCCCGCGCGGGCTGCGCGAGGGCGAGCGCCAAGAGGATCGCCACCGTCGCGGCAGCGCCGCGCCGGGGATTCCAGCGTCGGTTGGAAGCCATGCCGTGTTCTCCAGTCGAAGTCTCGGGATCAGGGCGCGATTCGGGTTAATGCAGCGAGGGAAAAATGATCTCGCCGCGGGCCTGGGCCTGCGTGTTCTCGTACGCGCCGAAAAACTCAGAATTGCAGTCCAGCCAGAGGGTGATGCGGCGGCGATCCTCGGGCGGCATCTTGACGCCGTAATGCCGGTCGTCCAGGTAGCCAAGCAGCTTCGCCGCCCGAGCCCCGAACTGGCCGGCGGTCGTGCGGCTGCCTCCGTGGATTCCCGAGTGGATCGAACCATTCTGCACGTGGAAATAGAAGCCGTACTTTGCGGCCAGATTGGCATAGGAACGGGTCCAGCCGTGGGCGCCCTCGATCGTGCCCGTCAAATCGACCGCCTTCTTCTCGCGGTGGCAACCGACGCAATGGCGGTCGAGCACCGGTTGGACGAGCCGCACAAAGCTGAACGGGTGAGAGCCGTCGGGTTCGGGCGAAATCGGGGAGGGGGGGCGGCGAAACGCCAGCGGCGTTCGCGGGACCGCGGCCGGCGGACGGTGCTTGGGTTCGTGGCAGCCCTGGCAGGCCAGGCGTTCGCCAGGATGCACGTACGTCCCCGATCGCATCGACTGGATGGCCATGCCGTCGGCGTCCAAGGCTTGGAAGTAGATCTCCTTGCCCACCGGGGCCAGGAAAAAGGCGCTGCCGTCGTCCTCGACCGGCACGACGCCCAGCACGGCCCGCGCGTTCGTTTGCTCCGCCACCCCGATCCGCGGCTGATTCGGCGGGGCCGTGCTCTTGGGGAGGACTTGGATCACGCGGAGGGCCGAGACCTTCGCGCCCGCCGGCCAGGAAAAATCACTGTCGTACACATTGGCCACGGCGATGGTCGCCGGCGGAACCCGGCCTTGGGCCCGGGCAACGTCCTCGGCGGCTTGGACGGTCTGGGAGGGGATGACCGGCGGCATGGGGCGCGGTCCGAGCGGCGTCGGGCTGATGCAGGAAATGGCGGGATCGCGGTAAATCAACTCCTTGTTGCCGAAGCGATCGATCCAGTAAATGCCCCGATTCTTCGCCTCGGCGTCGTACACGCAAAGATAATCGTCTTCGCTCAACGGCCACGGCGTGCCGTACTGCATGTAGCGATCGATGGGCCGGCCCTCGGCTTCCGGGAAGGGGCAATCCGGCGTCAGCCGCTCGATCTGCGACGTGGCGTTGTCGTCCGGCACGCGGTGGTCGATCAGCACCAGCGAGCCGAAGGCGTGGCCGTGGTGGGCCCCCGTGGCGGCCACGAACTTGTGCGATCCCGGCACCGCCCGAATGTCCATCTCCATCCACGGGCGGCTCTCGCGCCGCAAGGGATAGTTGCCGTGGAAGCTCCGCGGGTCGCGTCCGTCGGGAAAACACGTCCAGATGTGATGGGCGATGTTCGTGTCCCGATCCACGTAGTCCCACCGCGTGTACACGAGCATTCCCTCGTGGGTCACGCTCGGCTGCCATTCGTGCGTCTCGTGAAAGCTCAAGCAGATGATGTCGCTGCCGTCGGGCTTCATCGAGAACATCGTGTACACGGGGCAATGGCGGCCGCAACGGAGGTAGCCGCCGCGCCGCATGGAGATGAACACGACGCGGCCGTTCGGCAGGAAGCAGGGGTCGAAATCGTCGGTCGGCCCGTCGGTGAGCTGCACCAGGTCCGACCCGTCCGCGTTCACCTTGAAGATGTGGTAACTGATCTCCGGCCCCCAGAGATAGGTTTCCTTGCCCTGCGCCTGGGCGAAGGCCGCGGCCTCGGTGTAGGCGAACAGGATCGTGCGGCCGTCGAAGGAGACCTCGGGCGACAAGAACGAACCGCCCTCGAGCTTCCGGCCCTTCAACCGGCCTTGCTGGACCACGGACCGCTCCAGCAGGTTCACCAGCCTGGGCCGCGGCCCCAACGGATCCTCGAGCACATAAAGCCCTCCGCCGGGCACGGCGTTGCAGCCGTAAAATTGGTCGCACATGTGGAACACGCCGCGGGCATCGTGCCGCTTGACGAATAGCAGCCTGTCGATACGCAACAGCGGATTGCAGAAGGCGATTTCGCGGACCACGCGCCGTGCGGCGAGGTAGAGGTCGCGGCGAATTTCCACCGCGGGGGGTTCCTCCGCGGCCAACGCGTTGACCCGGGCCTCAACGCGCCCCAGCTCGGCGACCCATGGATCGAGCCGCGCCGCGTCGGCCTTGGACTTCAGCCGCTCGGCCAGGCGTCGGCCCCGCCGGAGCACCTCGCGCGTGTGGGCGAGCGAAAAACCACCGCCGTCGGGCTGGGCCGCCGCGGTCTGCGACGAAGCGGCCGGCGACGCTTGATGCCGGACCGAATACGGGCCGACACTCTTCTGATCCGCCGGCTTGCCCAGCGCGATGTTCGTCCGCGGATCCCCGGCCGCGTAGACTTCAACTTCGTCCAGAGCAAACGAGCACCGGCCAGGAACCTGAAGCCGGACGATCCGAGCGGTGAGGTTCTTGCCCTTGAGATCGACGACGAGAGGCTTGTTGTCGGGCGCGCCTCCGAACGGGCCGCCCGCATGCTGATAGACCTGCTGGAACCGCCGCGACGCATCGGCCGCCACGAGCACGCGGAGGTTTTGCGTGCGGGCCGCCTTGCCCGAGTCCATGCGATTGAACACCACCACGCGGTCCAAAACCACCGGCCGGCCCAGGTCGACTTCCCACCAGGGGTCGAGTTCGGCGCTTGCCGTGTGGAATCCGTACGCGCCATTCTTGACGCCATCGACGCCGCCGGCCGCGTCCTCGACGGTGCTTACCGAAGGAGCCTTGGAGGTCGGGCTAGAACTGGATTGGCTCTTGTCATAGCGTCGGTCCTGATCGATCCAATCGGCCAGAACCATCGCATGCAACGACTGGGACAAGTCCGCCGACGGGCCACCGGCCCCGGCCTGACCGTCCGCCGCAACGCCAACCACGACATGAAGCAACGCCGCGCCAACAACAACGAGGGCAGTCACGGCGCGCCACGGACTGAGATCGAGTGCTTGCATGACGCAACCTCGTGGAAAGCGAATCAATGCTGCCCGGGGCATTTCCGTGCTCGACGGATGGCGCGCAGGGCTGTTTCGCCCCGCGGCCCCGTTCCATCATCCGGGGTTCACCCGTCAAGAACGCCCTGCAAGGCCCCGCGAATCCGCACGGCCCGCGAAGCGGAACCGCCGGATGCCTGTGCTGTCCAATATACCCGGCTCGGACGCGCGAAAATAGCGCCTGCATCCGTGGCGCCCGCCGCCGTTGTACACCCATAAGGACACGAGGTCATCTGGCTATCAAAGGGGAATCCTGGCGTTTTCAGGGCGGCCCAGCACGGAATCGATACGGTCTGGCAGCAAGCAGGCAGGTCGTCTCCGGGGATCGTTCACAGCACCCCCCTGGAGGGGAACGCTCCGTCGTGGCCGAACCAACATCACGTTGGCCGACATCAACACGATGAACGATGCGACGGAGTGGGCGAGCCAATTAACCCATCCATCGATGGGAAGACATGCCACCCCATTTTAGCAACTCGGCCGCGAAAAATGGTCGAATACCTGCGAGCAGTTACAGTTTCTGGCACTTTTCGGAGGAAAAGCGCAACGGGTTGTACGGATTTGGCCGGTTGGCGGCACTAACATCAACGCCGGCCCGTCGCGGTTCACCATCCTCTACGTCGGTTGGGGGCCGCGGTGAAGGCTGATGGCGAGTGTCGACGGGCGGGTCTGTTGATCGGAGGGTTTTCATTCCCCCTGAGAGAAGAATAGAACGGGAACGGTCACCGGAGCTAGTTGGAAACGCAACCGCTCCCGGGGACTGTCCCAATTTTCGCGGTGAAGTCCGCGAAAATGGGACTGTCCTCTGGGCCGCTAAGGGGACAGGCACATTTTTCGGCGCGAAAAACGAGCCAGTCCCCGGCCCTTGAACGGTTGCTTGGAAACTGAAGTGCGGAGCCGAGACGATGCGTCTGACGCTGCGATACCTGTTGGCCTATCTGGACGATTATCTGCTTCCGCACGATGCGCCAAAGATTCTCGATCCCGAGGAGTTCGAGACCATCGCCAGGAAGATCGAGGAGAGCGAGTTCGCCAGGTCGCTGGCCGAGCGGATTCAAGACGTGGTGCGACGCAATCGGCTCGGCGCGCCGAGCGAAAGCGACCGCGGCACTGGCCTGGATCCCAATACCGTGGCGGAGTATTTGGACAACGCGCTGCCAGACGCCCGGGTTCCCGACTTTGAGAAGGTGTGCCTGGAGTCCGACGTGCACCTCGCGGAGGTGGCGTGCTGCCACCAGATTCTCGCCATGGTGGTCACCGAGCCCGTCGAGGTCAACGACGAAACCCGACAGCGGATTTATCGTCTGCCCGACGCCTTGGCCCTGGAGAGCGAGGATCAGGAAGCCGGGGAGGAGGCGGCCTCGTCGATCGAGGAGTTGGTCGAGGAACCGCCGCCCGCGGCGCCCTCGCCTCGGCCGGAACGCCGGGCTCCGCGAGCGCACCGCACGAGGCCATCCTCGGCCGCGGCTGAGGAGCTGAGGAGATCGTTGCGCAGGCGGTCGGCGCTGCCTGGGTGGACCAAGGGCTTGATCGCCGTGGCCCTGCTGCTGATCGGTGTCTTGGCGTGGATTTGGATCGCTGGTTCTGGGGGGGGCGACGGTCCGTTGTCCCGGCTCTTGGCATGGCAATCAGCCGAGGAGGAGGCGGAGGCCCCGACCGACGCCGCCGACCATCCGGAGCAGGCCGTTTCGCCAGCCGCGCCCGAGACGCAACCCCTCCCCGGCCCCTCTCCCGCCGCGCCCACAGAAACGAGACCCGCTCCGACATTGCCGAAGCCCGGCTTGCCGCCTGGGTCGAAGGAAGCGCCGGTTGCGCGCGAGGATGCCATTTCCAAGGGACCACCGCCCAAGCCCTCGGCGGAAAAGGCCCCGTCGGCCCCGCCAGCCCAAACCGCCGGAGCTCTGCCGGCGGGCGACGAGCCGCCCCCTGCCGCGAAGCCAGACGCCAAGCCGGGCGCGGTCGCGGCGAGGCCAGACGCCGATCCGGCGGGCCTGTTCGTTTCGACCAAGGAAGTGCTCTTGCGGCTGAACCCCAAGACGGGCGTGTGGCAGCGCGTGGCGAACGAGGCGTCGGTGCTGGCCCAGGATCGGCTGATGAGTCTGCCCGCCTTCCGGCCGCGTTTGTCCCTGGCGGGCCGCACCACCGTGGAACTGGTCAATGCCACGGTGATTTCCCTTTTGGGGCCCGAGGGCGACAAACCCGCGGGAATCGCCCTGGAATTCGGTCAGGTGTTGGCCAAGGCGGACGATGCGGCCGGGGCGTCGTTGCGCCTGGTAGTCGGCGACCACTCGGGCGCGTGTCGCTTTGCCGACGCCGACTCGATCGTGGCGGTGGAAGCAAGCCGCGCCCGCCCCCTTGGCGACCCCGAAACCCAGCCCGGCCCGATCGCCGCGAGTCTTTACGTCGTCTCGGGCAACGTTGCCTGGCACGATGCTTCCTCCGGCAAAGTGGTCAAGCTTGCGGCCGGCAATCGCCTCGGTTTGACCGAGCTGCCCTTGGAACCAGGGCCCGCCTCGCAGACGCCGCGGTGGGTGTCGGGTGAGGGGGTCAGTCCGCTGGACCAGCGGGCGGCGGTGGTGTTGGAACGCGAGGCCTTGCTGGGACGCCCGATCATCCTCGTGCTCCGCGAGTTACTCAGCCATCGCCAGCGCGAGGTCCGCTGGCTCGCCATGCGCAGTCTCGCCCTGGTCGAGGACTACCAGCCGCTCTTGGCCGCCCTGGAGGATCCCGAGCAGTTCCGTTTCTGGGCCGACCAGGTCGAACAGCTCCAAGCGGCGGTGTTTCGCGGGCCGCAATCGGCCGCGCACGTGCGCATGGCGATGGAACGCCTCTACGGCCCGCAGGGAATCGCCCTCTACGAGATGCTCTGGAAATACCGCGCCGACACCCTTCAGCCCGACGACGTCAACCACCTCGTCGATTTCCTCGGCCACGAATTGCTTCCCTTCCGCATCCTTGGATTCTGGAACCTGAAGAACCTGTATCAGAACCGGATGCTCGGCTACCGTCCCGAGGATCCGGCCCCTAAACGCCAGGCCGCGCTCCAAAAGTGGAGGGAGCTACTGAAGGCCAGTCCGCCGGGTCGCGGCGCAGTCCCGTCGCCGTCCCCTGGACCAACACCGGCGGCGCCGAACGACGCCGACGCCTCGATGGACGAATCGTGAGGCCGCAGGTCCTTTGCGGGGGAGCGGCGGGGGACGGAACCCCAGTCGCGCCACGCCCCCCTCTTGTCCTGTAGACCCGCTTGGGGAGGCCATGTGACGCCTGTAACCGTTCACGGGGACTGTCCCGATTTTCGCGGCGAAGTCCGCGAAAATGGGACTGTCCCCCTGACCGATGAGGGATCAGACGCATTCTTCGGCGCGAAATGGCCCGAAAAATGAGCCACTCTCCCGCCTGTGAACGGTTACTGACGCCTTGACGGACCGCCCTGTTCCGATACGCTGGACGCTGCAAACGTTCCGCCAGGCACCAAAAAGAGCCGCATAAGGTTCCAAAGGGAAATAGCGATGGTCCGTCAGCGATTCGCATCATACCGTGCCGTTGTTTTCGTGCTGCTGGCGACCGATGCGTTGCTCGCGGGAGAGTCGGGGGCCCCGAAATCGAAGGAATATCCCCCTCCGCCATGGCACCTCGTCGATCTTTGGTGGGACCTCGGCCGGGATTCGCCCCTGGAGAGCTACAGCATCGACGTGACCATCAGCGACGACGTGCCGTCGACGAAGAACCTGTACATCGCTCCCATCGGGATTGCCCGACTCGGCAACACGCCCTTCTACGGCGGCATCCAGACGCAGGCGGATGGCTACACTAAACGGGAACAACGCCTCCGCAAGATCGGGCCCGGCTTCATCTTTTCCATGTGGGGCGAGCGGAGTCTCGACGCCATCCGGCCGTCGATCGGGGGGTTCTGCCAGAGTTCCGGGCACGAAGGCGATTTCGTCAGCGTGCGGCGGCCCTACGCGTGGAGCAAGGGCAAGTACACCTACACGGTCGTGCGCATGGACAAGGAGGAGATCGACGGGAAGCCCTTCACCTGGATCGGGGCCTTCGTATTCCCGCACGAAAAGCAAGAGAACGTCTTCGTGGGAGCCTTGCGGTTCCCCGGCGAGAACCTCGTGCTTTCACGGAAAGTGGCGAGCTTCGTGGAGGTCTATGGGCGGCGGATTCCCGTCGACGAAATCCCGAAACTGACCGTCACCTTTGGCAACCTCGCGGTGAACGGCAGGCCCGCCAAGATCACGACGGTCGACGCCATCTATCCCCAAAACGCGCCGGACTACGCTGAAGCCGTGGAAAAGGACGGGACGGTGGTGGTCACGGTCGGGCGAGCCGTCGAGAACCGGTCGAAACGGCAAGCAAGGCTGATCGGCAAGTAGGGAACCGTCCGGGCGAGCGAAGACCTGCCGCAAGCCGCTCCGCAGACGCGACAAAGGCATGGCCGACCGGATGCGCCGTCGCACATCGCCTGGCCAATACGTGGAACCATCCCCGGCCCCCATGGAAAAGCCCTGACATGATCATTCGCCCTGAAACGCCCGCCGACCGCGGCTCGATCCGCGCCATCCTGATCGCCGCTTTCGCCAACCACCCCTACAGCCGTCAGACCGAACACCTGATCGTCGAAGCCTTGCGAGCGGACAATGCTTTGACGCTCTCGCTCGTTGCTGAAGTCGACGGAGCGGTGGTTGGACAGATCGCCTTTTCACCCGTCACAATCGGCGGAGAGGATGCGGGGTGGCTTGCCCTCGGCCCGGTTGCCGTCGCCCCAAGCCATCAGAGGCGATGAATCGGAACCGCGCTTGTTGGCGAAGGGCTGAAGACGATTCGAAGCTCGGGGATCAAGGGCTGCGTCCTGGTCGGCGATCCGGCCTTTTACCGCCGTTTCGGCTTCGTGCACAACGGGGCCCTGCGCATGGAGGGCGTTCCTCCGGAAGTGCTCCTGTGCCTGCCGTTTTCCGGGACGGCGCCGGATGGAAATGTGACGCACCATCCCGCGTTTTTCGTTGCCGAATGAACCGAATCGGCCGCGACGGCCGGTCACCGGTCCCCGCGGATCGCCCGCTGCACCGCCTTGAGATACTCCGTGCCGTCTTGGGCGGTCGGCGTCAGGTAGCCGCCCTCGCCGTTCTCGTTCCAGGCGTAGATGAGGAGGAGCCGTTCGGGCGTGGTCTTGTCGGGATGCTTGTCCAACCATTGAATGCCCAGGCGGACGAACTCCTCGACGAGTTTGGGTGTCCGGTCGGGATACCAGACCGACATCTTCTCCGGTGGCAGCTTGCCTTCCTCCCACGGCCGTCGATCCCAACCAATGGTGATGACTGGAACATAGGGCAGCGGCGTTTTTTCGGCGAACTGATCGAAGATCCGCTGGTTGCCCTCGATCAGGGTTCGGAACGGACGGCTGCCGCCGCCGCTCATCCAGCCCAAGTTGTAGTTGTAGCCGGTCAAGAGCGTGTAGCCCGAGTCGGCCAAGGCCTTCCAGTTCCCAGGCCCGGTGCAAGCCGCCACCGCCACGCCCGGCAGTCCGGCCTCCTTGGCTTTGGCCCGCAACGACTCCAACGCCTTCCGCACCCCTTCGACGCCGCCGAACGCGTGATGCAATTCCTCGGGCGAAAAGAAGATCAACAGGGGTTGCCCGGCCAACCGCAGATGCGTCGGCTGCTGAAACAACTCCACCCATTTGGCGCAACAGGCGTCCCAGTCCTTCGGCCCGATCCGAAAGCCCGCATGATTGGCCACCAGAAGGCAGAACTTCAGTCGCTCGCGATTCGGGGCCTTCAGGTAGAGTTCGAGGGCGTTGTTCAGGGGCGTGGTCTTCTCCTTGCCCTCCGGGTAGTACCAGTCGAAGGCCCAGAAGGCGATGTCGTGGTCGGCGCAGTAGTCGATCTGCTGCCGCATGATCTCCACCGTATCGGCCCTCCAGCCCCAGAGCGGCTTGCGCTCGGCGTACTTGGTTTGCAGGAGTTTGGGCAGGTGCATGTCTTCGGTCTTCCCGCTCCAGCCGTCGAAGTAGTAAGCCCCGACCGTCGCCCGCGGCTTCTCCTCGGCCTCCGCCCCCATGCCGGCAAGGCAAGTCCCGATCGTGATCCACGACGCAATCCTGGCCCATCGTGCAGTTCTCACGGCGATTCTCCTCGTTGCTTGGGATTGATTCTCAGATTGCCGTTTTCCCTGAATTCGGTCAGTGGTCCGGGCATGGCCGCAAGACCGGCAAAGCGGACACCTCCCTTGGCGTGGGCTTCGCCGCGAGAATCTCGCCAGTTCCCGCCAGCGGTTCCCTTCCACCGGATCGAGAGTGTGCCCCGCTTCCCGCGGAAGCTGCAAATCGACAGGCCGCGGTGGGTTCCGACGACCGTGGGTTTCTGGGCGCCGTGGCCGCTTGTTTTCGATCCACGGGCGAGACGCCCTGTCCGCCGTTCGGACGACGGCCGACAAGCGGCCGTGGCCCGTTCGAACCCCTATCGAGGTCGGCTTGCCGACAGCTCGGTCTGTATTTCACCCTCGGACAAGGCCCTTGTCCATACCTTGATTTGGTCCACGCTGCCGAGGAACATGGCGGGCGTGTCGCCCTTGGGAGGATCGCCGCCCCACGCTTCCCGCCCGAGGATCAGCGGCTCGCCGTTGGCCATGCGCGGCAACTCGTGCTCCTTGCTGGCGGCAAGTCGTCCATTGGCGTAGACGGCCACGCGACCGCGCTGCATGACGACCGCCACATGGGTCCACATGTTCTCGGCAAGCACGGGGCCGGTCTGGAAGTTCCAAGGCCATTTGCCGTCCGGAGTCGCCGCCTCGAAGCTGATGGCGGCGCCGTTCTGGGAAATCACCCAGGGGGCGGCCGCGCCGTGGAACCGCTTGGCGACGATGCCCCAGCGTCCTTTGAGCCGCTCGGGCTTGATCCACAAGCTGATCGTCAGCTCGGGCGCATTGAAGACCGCCGTTTCCGCGACCCGCAGGTGGGACGCCCCATCCAACCGGATCGCTTTGCCCACAACGCCATCGACCACGGCGACCTTGCCAACCGGTGTGGCGGCGAAGTGGTTGCCCGAGGCGTCGACGAACTTCTCGCCGAGCCGCTGCTCGAAATCCCAAATGGCCACCGGCTCCTTGCGGCCCAGAAAGCGGGCCAGTCGGGCTTCGGCCGCCTTTTGTTCGGCCACTTCGTCCAAGACCTGTTCGGCCACGTCTTCGAATTGGTTGCCCTGGACGAACACCCTGGACGTATCCCGGCTCACGAAAATCCCTTGGTCGGCGTGGGCCACGCGGTTTCCTTCGACCACCGCGTCCCGGCAACTTCCGGCGATCCGAATGTGGGACTGGCCGCAAAGTTGGTTGCCTCGGACCACCGAGCCGATGTTGAGCGGCCCTGGGTAAGGCTCCTGCTTCGCCCCGAAGACCTCCAGCACGCTGTCGGCGGCCTCGTTCCAATGGTAATAGTTGCCCTCCAGGATTTGGTTGTCCAAGAACTGGCAAAACCAACTCGGCTGGTAGGCGTAGTACCAGAGGCCCAGGCCGCGGAAACCTTGCATTCGGGTCCCCTTGTTGCGGGCGACGACGCACTCGACGCTCGTCCCGTAGAACTGCATAGCCCCGCAGTCCGTGAACTCGTTGCCCACCAGCAAGTAGCGGCCATGAAACATGGTGATGGAAAGCACGGAGTTCGGGTCAGGATCGACCTGCCAGGGACGATCCACTTCGATCTGGTCGCCCCGGTAGTTCACCAGCCGCCGATACTGGCCGGCGCCCTTGCCGTCGAGGATGAACACGGCCGATCCTCGCCAGTCCCGGCCCGCCTTGTCGCCGAACCGTTCGGGCGATTTTTCGAGCGTCATCTTCGCGCCCTCGACGCGTTTCACCTTGCCGAAATAGGCCCCGTCGCCGGCGTCGGTCGTCATAATCTCTCGATCCCAGCCATGGGCCAACGCCATCCGGTTGTGGGCGTAGTAGATGTTCTGTGAGGAACTCGTCGAGTAGTTGGCGATTCCGCCGCCCGTGGACATCAGGTCGCCGCCGGTCAATTCGTTGTTGGCGAAGATCAGGCCGTCGCAGCCCTCCAGGCAGTACCAGCCCCAGCGACCGTTGTAGAATTTGTTGCCCTCGACCCGAGCGTTGCGAGCCTGCTTCAGGTAGATCGACCGGCCGCTGCCATAGAAGTCGCTGTCGGTGATTTCGACGTTCTTTCCGCCCAGGCGGATGGTGTCGCCGCCGCCAGTGCTCAGGCGCATCTGCGCCCGGAAGAGCTTGTCCACGTCCGCCTCGGTCGGGTGGCCTCGATAAACGTCGGCGCGAACCCGAACGCGCCGCAGGAACACGTCGCCGGCGTCCGGTTTGTCGCCCAGGTCGCTGACGATGACGTGTTGGTGGTCCTTGGCATAGAGGGTCAGTTCTTCCAGGCCGAAGGTGTTCGTTCCCCGCACCAACGCCTCGGGCGGTTTATCCAGTTCCGTCCATGCGAGGCAGCACCATTCCCGCTTTTCGCCCCGCAGGACGGTGAAGCGGGGAATCGGCAGGGCCTCGGAAAGCCGGTATCGGCCCCGGGGAAAATAAACGACGCCGCCCCCAGCCTTCTCCGCTTTGTGAAGGACCGTAAGAACGGCGGCCGTGTCGTCCCGGCGGCCGTCGCCCTCGGCGCCGAACTGCTTGACATTGAAGACGGTTGTCGGCCAGGAGGCGGGTTGGAGCACGTCCAGGCGGAGAGGCTCGCTCCAACCGGCCTGCCCTCCCGACCCATTGTGGAGAGCGAAGCGATATTCCCCCACCGGAATATCGGGCGGAATCTGTGCCCTGGCGGCAAACTCGCTTCCCTCGGCGGGAAGATCGACTTGCTTGCTTCCATCAGGGCGCAAGACCGAGACGGTCGGCTTCACGCCAAGATTCCGGCCAAACAGCCGAATCCAGCCGCCAGGACTCGCGGTCGTGCCACGATCGCCCTGTGCCCACCAGACCTGCGGCCGGTTCAAAGTCCCTTGGCAAGTCCCCGTGTCCGTGGTGATACGATAGACGTACACCCCAGGCTGGAACGAGGTGGGCACGGGGAACTTCACGCCCTGGTTGGACGCCTGGACCCCGTCCACCGCCACGAACCCCTCGGCCATGAAATTGGTCGTGGTGGTTGGCTGACCGGCCGCACCATCGGCAATCCGCGCCACCTCGATCTTCGGTTTGTCGCTAAATCCTTCGCCGATCACGACCACGGTCTGACCGGGAAGCACTGGATCACTGGCCCAGAACACCATGGGCGCGGCGACGACTTGGCCCACGAGGCACGGCAAAAGGAACCAGGTCGTTGCCAGAAGGAGGATCCTGCGCGGAACCATTTCGGTCATCTCCCATCGGGCGGTGGAAGGGCTTGCCTTGTCCGCTCAAGACCGCGATGCGCACGTGCAGCGCGGCGGCTATCGACGCCCAACAAGGAAGGTTCTTCTGGGGAGTTCGCAACGGTTTCTCCCCGTTGTCCTCCCGGCCCGGTGGGGCTTGGAGCGGCAACGCGCGATGGGCTCCGAGTGCTGGCACGTGGCCGCCCCACGGTTGCCAAAGTTCAGGCGGGACGCGGTGGCTCGCCTTTGGCCAAGCCGGCTTGTCCGGATGATCTGGTTCAGCTTCCCGTGGCCCACTCGCGGCGTTCTCCTTCCTGAGGGTTCGCGAGAGCCATTATAGGAAGGAGGAACGCCGTCTGTACAAGTGTTTGGACTGAAGTTTTGCAAAACGTGTTTTGGCCTTGCAAAAACTGGGCAAAATGGGTAAAAAGTCGCAAAAATCGGATGGCGCACGCGGTCGGGAGCGGGACG
>Ga0101944_10002758_pt1 | contig 27123 bp, 33 predicted proteins | sample DewCreD2012metaG_FD_75245 | JGI IMG/M metagenome (GOLD analysis project Ga0101944, IMG submission 75245) | Hot spring sediment bacterial and archeal communities from British Columbia, Canada, to study Microbial Dark Matter (Phase II) - Dewar... ... | reverse complement strand
CTCTTCCGCACCACGCCGGCCACCGCCGCGACGCTGCCGGAGCGGGTGCGCGCCGCGGCCGACCCGGGGGTGACGGTCACCTTCCCGCTCGAGATCCCGCCGGTGCGCGCGGCCGCGCTGCCCGGGTGGCGCACGACGACCGTGAGCTTCTGCTCCGACCTCGCGTTCCTGCAGTCATGGGGCACCGGCTACCAGCTCGGCCCTGGCAGCATCCGCGTGGCCCACACCGACGAGGAGCACGTGCACAAGCGGGACCTCGTCGAGAGCGTCGCCCTGTACGTGCAACTCGCGCGGGACCTCGTCGCGCGGGACGGGGCCTGACGCCGCACGGTCCCGTGCCGGGCCGCAGGCGCCGGGTCCTCGCGTCCAGGACGACGGCGTCCGCCCGCGGCCGTCCGTTCAGCGGGACCGCGCGGACTTCCTCGCTCCCGCGGCCATCCGCCGCACCTGCGCGTCGGCCCGCTCGACCAGTTCCCTGCCCCGCGGGCCCCAGCAGTGCGGCTGCCGCGCCCCGTACGTGACGCTGCCCCCGTAGTAGGGAGCGGTCGTGGACTCGAGGAACTGCTCCAGCCGCATCGTCGCGTTCTCGAGGAAGAAGGTGTCGTCCTCCCCGACCCAGATGTGGAGCTTGCCGGCGAGCTTCGGGCCGAGCGTCGCCCAGTTGGTCTCGAGCACGTGCCGGAGGTCGAACGCGCGCCACCGCTCGGCCACCGCGTGGTCGATCCGGCCGGTCTTCCAGTCCCAGAGCGGCGCCGGGTATCCGTCGGGGCCGATCGGCCCCCAGGCCGCCTCCCAGATCGCCCACTGCCGGCCCGAGCGGTGCCGGTCGCCGAGCACGTGCTCGTAGTACATCGTGTTGCGCACGGTGTACCACGGGGTGCCGTCCACGTCGCGCGCCTCCGGGATCTCCGTGCGGATGCCGTCCTTGTCGCGCCAGTACGCGTTCGTGTCGGCGTAGATGTCGATGAGCTCGTAGTCCCTGAAGTCGACCGGGTCGGGGCACAGGGCGAGGGCGCCCCCGAAGGCGTCCGGCTCGAAGACCTGCAGGCCGAGCGCGATCCAGCCGCCGGTGGACCCCCCGGTGAGCACCCGCGCCCACGGCTCCCGCTTCATGCGGAAGTTCGCCTCGAGATGGGGGATCAGCTCCTGCATGAGCGCGTCGCGGTACGGGCCGACGTTCGGCGAGTTGACGAAGTACGAGTCGTCGTACCAGGGCGTCGGGTGCTGGAAGCTCACCGCGATCATCTTCGGCGCCGCCCCGCCGGTCCAGTACGCGTGGAACTCGCGCGCGGCATCGGATCGCCGGTCCTCCGATCCGTCGGTCGGCGGCTCGCTGAAGCCGAGGGGCGGGCGCAGCGAGAAGTGCCCGTGCTGGTGGATCACCGGATACGTCCGGTCGGGCTGCTCGTCGTACCCGGCGGGCAGGAGCACGGTCGCCCCGAGGTAGATGTCGCGCCCCCAGAATGCCGACAGCAGCGTGCTGCGGAACTTCACCCGCTTCACGTAGCGGGTATCGGCCGGGATCTCGGCGGGCCCCACGACGTGCGCGGCCTCCAGCGCGACCGTGCGCCGTATGCCCGGCCGGACCGACAGGGGCGTCACGTCGCTGAAGTACGTGCCCTCGGACCGGAACGGCTGCTGGCCCTCCCACCGGTCGTCGTGCGCCCAGATCACGTGGCCGTCGGAGCGGCGGAACTCGGAGTACGGCACCACGACCGCCTGCACGCGGTAGTCGCCGGGCGGCAGCTCGTCCAGCGACACATGGGGAAAGCCGAACGTCGTCGCATCGACGATCGCCGGCGTGCCGGGCGCGAGGCGCTCGACATTCACGCCGAAGATCGGCACGCCCTTCGTGCCGTCGCCGCCGGTGGTGAGGCGCGGCTCGCGATCGGGCTCCCGATCGGTCACGATCACGAAGACCCGGCCGGTGAGGGGTTCCTTGAGCAGCGAGTCGGGGACGGAGACCTCGAAGCGCAGCCCGGGGCTCGTGCAACCACCGGCCGCGAGGAGGGCGACCAGCAGGCCGTTCCGCATGGACAAGGGATTCATGAGTCGCTCCCATCGGCCCGACTGCCTGCCGGCGCGATGCCGGGGTGGTCCTGGCCGGAGATCGTCCCGGGCGTGCGCCGGTCGCGCCGCCACTCCCCACGATACGCCAGCGCCGTGGGCGCCTCAACGGCAGCGGGCCGACCGCCGCGCGCTCCGGGGCCGGTGCGTGCCGTCGCCAGCGGTCGCGGAGAGTCGCCGCTCGCCGGGGACCCGGGGGCGTCGCGGCACGACCTTATGCTGTTGACAGCATATGCAGGTGAGCGCATCTTTCAGGCATGAGCGATCCCCTCGCGATCCTCGCCGCGCTGTCAGATCGCACTCGGCTCGGCGCCATCCAGCTCCTCTGGGATGGTCGCGAGCGTTGCGTGTGCGAGCTGATGGAGCTGCTCGGCGCCTCGCAGTCCCGCATGTCGCGGCACCTGGCACAACTGAAGGCCGTCGGACTGGTGGTCGACCGGCGCGACGCGCAATGGGTGCGCTACCGCCGCCATCCCGCCATCCCGAAGCCGGTCGCGCGGATCGTCGCCGCGGTCCTCGCCGCGCTCCCGGCGGCGAGCAGGCAGGCCGCGTGAGCACCTCCGTCACGCCGCTCGCCACGCCGCCCGGCGTGCGCGTGCCGGCGGCCAGGTGGGTCGGCCTCGTCGCGGCGGCCGTGCTCCTCTGGTTCGCGGTCTATCGGCAACTGGTGCCGTTCTCCGAATGGGCCACGGCCCGGCTCGGGCTCGAGCGCGGGACGCACCTCGAGGAATCGGTCCGCTTCTTCCTCTACGACACGCCCAAGGTGCTGATGCTCCTCACGCTCGTCGTGTTCGTGATGGGCGTGGTGCGGTCGTGGTTCTCCCCCGAGCGCACCCGCGCGCTGCTCGCCGGCAAGGCCGAGGGCATGGGCAACGTCGCGGCCGCCGGGCTCGGGATCTTCACGCCGTTCTGTTCCTGCTCGGCGGTCCCCCTGTTCGTCGGCTTCGTCTCGGCCGGGGTCCCGCTCGGCGTCACCTTCTCCTTCCTGATCGCCGCGCCGATGGTCAACGAGGTCGCGCTCGGCCTGCTCTTCGCCCTGCTCGGCTGGAAGATCGCGGTCACGTACCTCGCCTTCGGGCTCGGTGTCGCCATCGTCGCGGGCTGGGTGATCGGACGGCTGCGCCTCGAGCACTGGCTCGAGCCGTGGGTGCGCGAGGTCCGCGCCACCGAGGGAAGCAGCAGCGGCGAGGAGCGACTGGCGCTGATCGACCGGCTGAAGGCGGGATGGGACGCGACCCGCGAGATCGTCGGCAGGGTCTGGGCCTGGATCATCGCGGGGATCGCGGTGGGCGCGTTCATCCACGGCTACGTGCCAGCGGACCTCCTGGCCGGCATCATGGGCAAGGGTGCGTGGTGGTCGGTGCCGGCGGCGGTGGTGATGGGCATCCCGATGTACTCCAACGCGGCCGGCATCATCCCGATCGTCGAGGCGCTGCTCGGCAAGGGCGCGGCCCTCGGCACGGTGCTGGCCTTCATGATGTCGGTCATCGCGCTGTCGCTGCCGGAGATGATCATCCTCCGGAAGGTGCTCAGCCCGAGGTTGATCGCCGTCTTCGCCGGCGTCGTGAGCGCGGGGATCCTCGGTGTCGGCTTCCTCTTCAACATCCTCTTCACCTGACGACATGAGACACATCAAGATCCTCGGGACCGGCTGCGCCCGGTGCAAGCAGGCCGAGGCGGTCGTGCGGGAGGTCCTGGCCGCCGACCGCATCGAGGCGACCGTCGAGAAGGTGGAGGACATCCAGGCGATCATGGCCTACCACGTCCTCGCCACGCCCGCGCTGGTCATCGACGAGAAGGTCACCATCGCGGGGCGGGTGCCCACGGCCGCCGAGGTGCGCAGCCTGCTGAACGCCTGAGCGGGCTGCGGTGGCCCTGCCCACGACGAGTGCGCGCCGACCGCGCCGCGGGTGGCTGCCGGCGCGGCGCCGGCGGCCAGCAGCGAGCCAGCGGGAGCGGCGGGGCTGCGATGGCGGCGGCGGACCCTGCGGCAAGGAGCTGCGATGCGCATCGAGCTGGTGTACTTCCCGGGCTGCCCGCACGTGGCGGCGGCACGCGCGGCGCTGCGCGAGGCCCTCGCCCGGAGCGGCCTGCCCGCGACCTGGACGGAACGGGATACCACGCACGAGGCGACGCCGCCCGAGTATCGGCGCCACGCGTCGCCGACGGTGCTGGTGGACGGGGTGGACGTGGAGGGGAAGCCCCCCGTGAGCGGCGGCAGTTGCGCGGTGGGCGGCGGTCCGAGCGTCGAGCGATTGCTGGCGGCGCTGGCGGCGGCCGCGCATTGACGGGCGCGGCCAGCGCGTGGCAGCAGGACGCTGCTCCAGCAGCCTGCGACCCGCGAGCGCCGCGGACGAGGCGCGATCCCGGGGGGAGGTCGTCGGCCGGAACGCAAGGTCGGGGATCATCGTCGGGCGTGCCCCGGCCCGGCGCCGCTCGGCGGCGTCCCGAGCGCAGGGCGACGACGCGGACAGCCAGGCGCAGCAGGGCCCCCGGCACGCCGGCTGGGACGAGGGGTGCCGTGCAGACATGGCGCAAACCGCGGAAGACGATGACGCGGCCTCGGCGGAGAGGAGCGGAGCATCCAGGCGGCCACACACAGGCGTTCACGTGGCAGCTGCCGCGGTGACGCCCGGCGTCAAGGCGTGCCCTGGCCGCCTCCGACAGCCGCAGGCGGGCGGCGGTCGGTCACCAGGTGCCGTCACACCGCATGCGCTGCTGGGCCGCCCGGCGCGGGCTTCACCTCGATGCTGACGATGTGCAGCGGCGAGTCGCCGAAGTTCTCGAGCGAATGGGGTGCGAGCGACTCGCCCCACAGCACGGCGCCAGCGGCCGCCTCCACGCCAGCCACGCGCGTATCGAGCACGACCACGCCCTCGGCGTCACGCCGCACGAAGGCGCTCCAGCCGATCACATGGTGCACGGCCGGCCACGCGTGCGTGTGCACCGGCGTGCGGGTTCACGGAGCGATGCGGGTATCCAGCACGCGCACGCGCGCGTCCTCGAGCAGCAGGGTGTGCCGCTCCGGGGCGGCGGCCAGCGCATCCAGCTCGGGAGGCGGCGCATCGGGCCCGGGCATTCACTCCTCGATCCGCTGATGTAGACCCGGCGTTCCCCAGATGCGGCCACCGCGACGACACGCGGGTGCGCGGCCGGTCGACTGCGCTCCCGGCACCGCCATCGGCTCCGCGCGCCGTCAGCGCGCGGCGCGCCGACGCTACCGTACGTCCACGAGCTCCACGCGCTCGAGTTGCCGGACCCATCAGGCCGCGCGTCTGTCCCCCACGATCACGGCACGCCATGGCCCCTGGGTCGCGGCCAGCGGCACGCCGTCGGCGCGATTCACCACGTACACGCGCCGCCCGCCGATGCTCGGATCGAGGTCCGCCAGGGCGATCGTGGCCGCGTACCTGTCGGCGCCGACGAGCACGAGGACGCGCCGCAGGGCGGGGCCGCGCAACGAGTCCACCGGGCCGGCGGCCGCGAGCTGCAGCAGCGCGCGCAGTTCCACCCCCTCGAAGCGCGTCGTCACGCCGTGGTCGGCCGCCTCGAACTCGTCGCGCGCCAGCATCGCCAGCTCGGCCGACGACACCCGGCGCTCCGAACCGTCGGCCCGGCGTATCGTGATGTCCTGCGCGACAAGCGGAGTCGTCGCGATCGTGAGCAGCGCAGCGGCGCGAAGGAGTGCTCTCATGTCCGCGGTGTCGAGATCCTTCCCGGTGGCGCCGGAGTCGGGCCGACCGCGCAGGCGATCGCCGCGAGCGGGGCCGCGATGATCCCTCGCGCACAGCCGCCCGAGCTTGCAGCGCGTGCCGTCGCGGGGCAACTGGAGCGAGGGGTTGGGCGGCACGGCGATCCGCGGCCTGCGGCCGCGCCATCGCGACGATCGTGCCCAGGACGAGCATGCATGCGACCACCGGCAGCCACAGCTTGCGCTCCCTGCGACTGGGGGAGGCCGCGTTCGCGATGGTGCCGACGACGCAGTACGCCACGGCGACCCAGGCGAGGCCCCGGGAGTACGGTTGCATGCGCGGGAACGCGATCCCCGCACGCGCGGCTACCGCGGCCGCCAAGGCGGCCAGCAACACCGTCGAGGCCAGCGGCAGCGCGCGTACCCTGGGGGGGCAGCGAACCGCGCCAGCGACCACCAAGGGTGAACTCGCCCCACGGGGCACCCAGGACCAGGGCGACCTGGAAGGCTGCGACGAGCGCTGCGAGGATCACGAAGATGACGGCCGCAGCGCGCACGATGCCGATGTCAAACATCTGGTCGGGCCGCTCGATCCCGCGCAGGACACCGGTCGGGCGCCAGAGGCGCCTCGCCCTCGATGTCGTCCTCGCTCGCCCGTCCGGCGAGGTCTTTCAGGTCATCGTGTCCAGGGCCCCTGCCGATGGCATCGTCGAACGCGACACGCACCGACTCGCAGCGTTCGCGATCATGCCCTTCGGCGATGCAGACCGTGCAGCCGTCAGCTGCCGTGACGTTCACCAGGAAGTAGGGAGCGCCTTCACTGTCGGTGGACTCGATGATCTCAGGCGGCGACAGCTCCGCTGCCTTCAAGTGCCGCACCGACCGGCTGGACGGAAAGCGCCGCACGACGACCACGGACTTGTCCGGCCCCACCTCGACCGAGGTGCAGGGCTTGCTTGCGACGTACCTCGCGACGGCGATGCCCCCGACCCAGAAGACCGCCAGGACCAGCGGCATGAACCAAGGGGGGTAGGACTCGGGAACGTCCGGCGGATGGATCCGGATGCCCGACGATCCGTCGCGAGCGAGGATGTACGTGAACAGGCCACACCCCAGCAGGAACGCCGCCGACAGTCCCCATCCGAATGCGGCAGTGCAGTTTCGGAGCCTCATCGCGCCCTCATCCCCGGCGTGCGACCGCCGCCCGACAGCTCTCGACTCCGGACGCATGTCGGCAAGCAGGATGCCACCGTCAGGCGTGCCCACTCGCGAGAGGACGGCACCGCATCGCCAGGCACCGCGTCGCAGGAGTCCCCTGGCCGGATACCGGCTGTCAGCCGCCGTGCGGGCTCTCGCCGCTCTCGCTGTCGAGGCCGCGCATCCCTGCTTCGTGATAGCGGGTGCCGGAGACCTGGTCTGCCGGGACGGCCCGCTCGATCGCCGCCAGCTCCCCTGGCGTCAGGGCGAGGTCGCAGGCGCGCAGGGCCTCCGCCAGCTGGTCCGGCCGGCGCGCCCCGACGAGGGGCACGATGAACGGCCCGCGCGACAGCACCCAGGCGATGGCCACCTGGGCCACCGTGACGCCTCTCGACGTGGCGAACGCGCGCAGCGCCTCGACGAGCGCGAGGTTGCGGGCGAGGTTCTCGCCGCGGAAGCGCGGCAGGACGGCGCGGAAGTCCCGCACCTGGCGATCCTTCGACCAGTGCCCGCTCAGCAGCCCTCGCGACAGCACGCCGTAGGCCGTCACCCCGATGCCGAGCTCGCGACAGGCGGGCAGGATCCGGGCCTCGCAGCCGCGCGAGAACAGGGAGTACTCGATCTGCAGGTCCGCGATCGGGTGCACCTCCTGCGCCCGACGCAGCGTCGCCGCGCCGACCTCGGACAGGCCGATGTGCCTCACATGACCGGCCTTCACCATGTCGGCGATGGCGCCGACCGTCTCCTCGACGGGGACCGCCGGATCGAGCCGGGCCGGGCGGTAGATGTCCACGTGATCGGTGCCCAGGCGTCGCAGCGTGCAGGCCAGGAAGTTCTTCACCGCGGCCGGCCGTGCATCCATGCCGATCCAGCCGCCGGAAGGGTCGCGCAGGGCCCCGAACTTGACGCTGATGACGACGTCGTCGCGCTTCCGGCCCCGCAGGGCCTCGCGCAGCAGCAGTTCGTTGTGACCGCTGCCGTAGAAGTCGCCCGTGTCGAGCAGCGTGACCCCCGCCTCCAGCGCGGCATGGATCGTGGCCAGGCTGTCGGACTCGTTCGCCGGGCCGTACAGGTCCGACATCCCCATGCAGCCGAGTCCCAGGGCAGAGACGGCGGGGCCACCGGCACCAAGTCGTCGAGTTTCCACGATCGGCTCTCCCTCGTCGGGGCTGACGCCCAGGATCAGCGACGGCGCCCGGCGCCGTGCGCCGCACGTTGCCCGGCGGCTGCCTCGCGACAAGCCGTCGCCGGACGCCGCCGCACCGCAGTCCTACTTCGCTTGCCTCGGCTTCTTCCGTCCGAGAGTGGTGTTGAGGTCGATGGCGGCACGCACGAGCGCCTTGAAGGCGCGGGCGTCCACCCTCTCCCCTTCACGGATGTCGATCGCGCGCCGCGTGCTCCCGTCGAGGCTCGCATTGAAGAGCTTGCCCGTGTCCCGCAACGAGGCCCCCCTGGCGAAGGTCAGCTTCACCTTGTCCTTGAAGGTCTCGCCGGTGCAGATGATCCCGTCGTGCGACCACACCGGGACGCCGAGCATCGCGTTCGAGCGCTTTCGCCACTTCACCTCTTCCACGATGTCCGGGTCCGCTTCGTGGATGAGCCTGCGCACGATGCCCAGGGTCTCCCCGCGCCAGTCCGCGAGCGCGGCGATCTTCCTGCCGATCAGCTCGGAGGGCGACTGATCCTCGATCGAACCCGGCCTGTTCATGATTCCTTCTCCGCGATGGGGCCCGGTCGTCGTTCCGACCCTCCGGTCCAGCGGCCGCGGGTGCGCGCCGTCCGCTGCCGCCGACATCTCGCCAGCATTCTCGGGCGGCCCGGCGCACTGGTATCTCCGTGCGGCACGCGGCACCACAGCCTAGAGGACGATGACGATCAGGCACAGCACGAGCAACGAGATGGCCGGCAGGGACTTCTTCCACGGATCGCCCACCTTGACGTGCATGGCGATCACACCGAGCATCAGCACGGCCACCCCGATGGCAGCTGGCCTTGCCATCGATTGGATCCACAACCCCACGATCAGCAGGATCGCGAGCGCGACCTTGAGGGGGCCGATCACCCACACGAACCATGGAGGGAGTCCGTAGGCCACGAACTCCTCCCGCATGTTCTTGGCGTCGCCACCGCGCCACGGCGTGGGCTTGCCGGCCCGCAGCAGCCACGCACCCAGCAGCCCCAGCGCTATTGCGAGTTGACAGAGGAGCATGAGTGATCGCGCCATGGCATCCATCCCGTACAGGGCAAGGGGGACTCCCGCTGCCGAACACCCGGTCACTGCGGCGGCGCGACCGCAACGAGGCAGTCCAGGACAGGTCGCGCCGCCGGGCGCGGCAGGCCCGGTCAGGCCACCTTCCCGAGCGCCTCGCCTGCACGCTCGGTCTCATGTTAGTCAGGATGACGTCGTTGGTGACGCGCGAGTCGGCACGGGCGTCCTGACACCCTGAACCGCCCCGGGTCTTCAGGCGACTCGGTGCGTGGAGTGCCCGGTCTCGTCCGGGGTGGATCGGGCCAGCGCCTGCGGCGCGACATGCTTCGCGGGGGGCCAGCAGCAGCGCGGCCCCGGCAGTCGCCGGGCGGTGCGCCACGCCACCCGGGCGAGCGTGGCCTGTTCCTCCTCCTCGAAGCCCCTCACGCGTCGCCGCTCGCGCCGCGGTTGTGTCGGGTGCCGGGGGTCGGGGGATCCGCTCGATGGCCGCCAGCCCCTCGCCGAGTGCCCCGATTGTGACAATTGTTCAACAATCTGCCCGCCGCGCTTGCGGCCGACCGCTGTCCCGTCTAAGACTTGGGGGTTGCGGCCGCCCGGGCCGCGTGTTGCCACTTCCCGACCAGTTCACGGAGCGCCACGCGTGTCGTTTTCCGAGGAACTCGCGATCCAGCGTTGGGACGATCACCGGTACTACCACCACAACCTGCTCAATCAGTCGCTGCACCTCGTCAGCGCGCTGACCTTCATCGCCTGCTACGTGCTCCTCTGGATCGAGCCGACGGTGGCGGTGCTGCTGGCGTGGACGGTGGCGATGCCGTCGCGGCAGATCGGGCACTTCTTCTTCGAGCCGAAGTCGTACGACGCCGTGAACCACGCGACGCACGACCACAAGGAAGCGATCAAGCTGGGCTACAACCTGCGGCGCAAGGTGATCCTGCACGGCGTCTGGGCAGCCGCGCCGCTCCTCCTGCTGCTGGATCCCTCCCTGCTCGGCCTGCTCACACCGGCGTCGTCCACGCCGGCGCTGCTCGAGAACATCGCGTGGATCTGGCTCGTGGTGGCCGTGGGTGCGCTGCTGGGCCGCGGGCTGCAGCTCGCCCTCACGCGCGGGACGCTGACCGGCGTCGTCTGGATGACCAAGATCCTGACGGATCCGTTCCACGACGTGAAGCTCTACCACCGCGCGCCGCTGCGGCTGCTGCGCGGCGAGCCGGCGAACCCGGCATCCTTCAGCGAGGACCCGGGCGCCGAGCCGGCCTGAGCCACGTTCGCCACGTCGCGCGCAGCAGGTCGCGCATGGCGGCCCGGCGTACTTCCCTGGTGGTCGCGCCGGGCGCGGTCCACCACCACCCGTCGGCCCGCATGGCCTCGCTGGCCGCGATCCACCGCTCCATGATCCGCTGCCACTCGGCGTCCGTGGTCGCGTGACTGAAGATGAGCCGACCCGTCCCCACCCACGAGAGCAGCAGCCCCTCCCGGCGCAGGTAGTACTGCAGCATCCAGTTGTAGCGGGACGGCACGTCGTAGAGCACCGTCGCCACCGACACGAGATGGACCAGCCGGACCGGCAGCGAGCGCGCCGCGAGGGCGGCGTTGAGCGCGGCGATGCGCTCGGTCCACCGCCGCTCCACGCCGGCATAGTGGTGCCGCAGTGCCGGCGGCGCGCCGTCGCGGTCGTCGTCCAGCCGCCGCAGGAACTCGCGCATCGCGCCCATCACGTAGGGATGCGCGTTGAACGTCCCGCGCGCGAAGCAGATGTCCGAGGGGCGATCCTCCCGGAAGCGCCGCATCCAGCGCCGCCGCCCGCAGACCACGCCGATCGGCAACCCGCCAGCCACCGTCTTGCCGTACGTGACCAGGTCCGCCCGGACCCCGAAGTACTCCTGCGCGCCGCCGCGGGCAAGCCGGAAGCCGAGGAAGACCTCGTCGAAGATCAGGGCGATGCCGCGCGCGGTGCAGACCTCGCGCAGGCGCTCCAGCCATGCCGTGTACGCCGCCCGGTCCACGCCGGCCGTGCGCTCGTTTGCGAGCAGCGTGCCGTCGGACGGGGCGCTCCGGTTGGGATGCAGGGCCTGCAGCGGGTTCACGAGCACGCAGGCGATGTCCGAGCGCGTGGCGAGCACCCGGAGCGTCGCGTCGCTCAGCTCCCGCAGCACGTACACGTCGCCGGGCGGGCTCGGGTTGCCCACGCCCGGCTGCACATCGTCCCACCAGCCGTGGTAGGCGCCGCAGAACTGCACGATGTGCGAGCGCCCCGTGTGGTAGCGGGCCAGGCGGACGGCCTGCATCACCGCCTCCGTGCCCGACATGTGGAACGAGACCTCGTCCATCCCGGAGATGTCGCAGAGGCGGCGGACGTTCTCCGCCACGACGGGGTGGTACGTGCCGAGGACCGGCCCGAGCGAGGCCACCGCCGCGCTTCCCTCGCGAATGCACTCGGCGTAGAACGGCGCGCCGAAGAGCGTGACGCCGTAGGAGCCGGCGAGGTCGATCATCTCCGTGCCGTCCACCGTGGTGAGCGCACCGCCGTGCGCGGCCACCACGAAGGGGGCGGCCGGCAGGCGCTCGCGCACGTACCGGCTGAACGGGGGCGGCACCCGGTAGCGGCTGGTCAGCTGCATGTCGGAGAGGCGCGCCCCGGCCTCCGCCGCGAGCGCCGCCGAGCCGGCGGTCTGGGCGCGGAGGGTGTGCATGAGCGTATCGAACGCCTGCTGCCGGCGGGCGACGATCTCCGCCGGTGCGCCATCAACCCCGAAGAACTCGGGGGCGTCGTAGTCCAGCCGGCCCAGCAGGCGGGCGAACCGCTTGGACCAGCGCACATGCCCCGCCAGCGAGGGATGCTTGGCCAGCGAGAGCTGCAGGCGCCGCACGGTGCGGTGCGCGCCGAAGGCTGCCCCCGCGGCGGCACCCGCCACCCAGAGCCCCGTCATCGCCACTGATGCCACCTCGCGTTCCTGCCGTCCGGGACCTGCCGGCCTTCGTCCTCAGCAACCTGTTGCCCGCGCCGCTGGCCGACCCGCTCATGGCCCGGCTCAGCCGGATCGAGCACCCCCTGGTGGCCACGCTCCTGATCCGGGCATTCGGCCGGATCGCGGGCGACCTGCGGCTGCACGAGGCCGCCGAGTCGCACTTCCCGTCGCTGCACGCCTGCTTCACGCGGCGACTGCGCCCGGGGGTGCGGCCAGTGAACGACGCCCCCGACCGGCTCGTCTCGCCCTGCGACGGCCAGATCATGGCGGCCGGCCCGATCGTGGACGGGCTGCTGGTGCAGGCCAAGGGGCTCACCTACGGCCTCGCCGAGCTGCTGGGCGACCCGGCGCTCGCGGCGCGCTGCGTGGGCGGGACCTTCGTCACGCTGCGGCTCACCCCGGCAATGTACCACCGCTTCCACGCCCCCGATGCCGGCGTGCTGCACGACGCCCTGCACGTGCCGGGCGCCGGCTGGAACGTCAACCCGCCGACCGTCCGCACCCTCCCACGCTTGTACTCGCGGAACACCCGCGCGGTCCTCCCGATGACGCTTGCGGGGAGCCCTGCCGAGCTGATCCTCGTTCCGGTAGGGGCGATCCTGGTCTCGGGGATCGTGCTGCCCGTGGTCGAGGGATGGGAGGCGCGGGACCGGCGCAGGCAGGTGCGCGTCCCGTGCCGGCGTGCGCTGGCCCGGGGTGAGGAGGTCGGCTACTTCGAGCACGGATCCACGATCGTGGTCATTGCGACGTCGGGAGCGGTGCCGGCGCCGGGGATTGTGCCGGGACGGACGGTACGGATGGGAGAGCCGTTGCTGACCCGGACCGCGGCGCCCGCTCGGCCATAGCGCCGAGCACGTAGTACACCGTCTCGAGCGCCGGCAGCAGGTACCAGTCCGGTGCGGGGTACCGGAACCAGAGAAAGAGCCCCCAGATGCTCAGCACCGTGCCGACGTACTGCGGGTGTGCCGTCCAGGAGAACGGGAAGCCGGTGCACCAGCGGACCGCGCGACCGAATCGCGCCCCGTAGAAGACGCCGACCGTCCCCAGACGTACGAAGACCGCCGTGCTCAGGAACTGCCCGACCAGCATGAGCGTCCCGGCGACCAGCGCCACCCCCGTCCGGGGCCAGAGCACGGGCCGGCCATCGGCATGGAGCGCGATCCAGGCCGCGAAGACGCCCAGCTGGATGACCTTGAACAGGAGGAAGAGCGCACGCAGCGCCCGCACCGGATCGGGAACGCCCAGCCGGTCACCGGCGGCGCGGAAGGCCTCCGGATGCCGCCAGATGGCCGCGTAGGTCACGCGTTCGATGGCGAGCAGGGGGGCGGCCGCGCACAGCAGCCAGAGTGACAGGCTCATGGCATTCGGTGTTCCGGACGGAGTCGGACGAGTCTACGTCCGGGCCGCCGAAAGCGCGAGGACCATGGCGAGCGCGGTCGCTGGTCCTCCTGGCAAGGCAGGCACGGCGACGGGATCGGGGACCGCGTCTTGCGCCTCCCCATCGCCGCTCCGGCGGTTGGCGCCGAGCCGCTGACCTTCGCCTCGGGCCCGCTCGGCGGCCGGCGGGAGGGGGACGTCACGTCGCGGGATCACGCCGGCGCGGCCAGGGCACCTCCGGGATCGGGCCGGCTGGCTGGGCGCCACGTTCGGGGTGCCGGTGATGCGTGCGCGTGCGCCGGCCGCCTTGGGTCGGGGCGCGTGCTGCCTGCCGAGCACCGCGCGGGACCAGACGGCGCTTCGGATCGGGTCACTCAGCACCGCCTCCAGCGCCTCGGGGAACTGCGGCGGTTCGAGAGCCGGCCGGCGAATCCGACGCGCGTCGGCTGCCCGTATCGCCGGGAGGGCCTGCAGCGCCGGATGAGGGGCCGACAACGGAAGCATCGGGCGCTGCATCGGGGCGTGGCGCCGGCACCGACCTGCCCGGCCCGAACACTCGGTCCGCAGGAGACGGCGCGCCGCCCATGTGCCGGCTGGGATGTCCGCCACATGGGGATCGAGGAGCTTACATCGGACCGCCTCGATTCGGGCGATGCCGGCCATCGAGTGCCCAGCCGCCGCCGCTGCCGCCTCCGGCGGCGACGCGACGTCCGGGGCCCGCGTGTGCCCCGAGCGCAACGTTGTCAGGCCGTCATCATTGACGCACGTATCGCAGGTGCGTGGCAGCCGCGTCCTCGACGACTCGGTCGATGCGAAACTGAGGTAACGGTTCGCGCAGGTTCTCGAAGAGTCGCCGCCCGCCGCCGAACAGCACAGGCACCAGGGCGAGCTCCAACTCGTCAATCGCACCCAGGTCCAGGAACTGCCGGATCACCTCCGCTCCGCCAGAGATGCGGATGTCGCGCCCTCCCGCGGCTTCCCGCGCCAGCTCCAGGGAACGCCTCGGGCCATCGTTGACGAAATGGAACGTCGTGCCACCTGGGCGGCTCCACGGCTCGCGCCGTTCGTGCGTCAGCACGTAGACGGGCGTGTGAAACGGCGCCTCTTCGGGCCATCCGCGCTCGCCGCCCTCGAACATGCGCTTGCCCATGATGTGGGCGCCGGTGCGTTCGCACGTGCGGCGAACCAGGTCGTTCACCGGGCCGGTCTCTCCTCCGGGGCCGAGGCCGAGTGCGTCCCGGAGGTGCTGTTGGTTGAGAGCCCAGGCCATCAGCGCACCCCATTTCGCGCCCCAGTCCTTGAACGCCGGGTCGCTGAAATGCGCCATGTCCATGCCTTCCGGTGCCACGTAGCCATCAAGGCTGAGGGCAATGTTGACGAATACCTTGCTCACGCGTCTCCCATTGCGCATTCGGGCGCCGGCCCGTGGCCCGGGCATCTGCCGCGGCGGCGCGACGGGCTCACTGCGTCCCCTTGCCCAGGCGATCGTCACGCTCGCGCAGCAGCCAGTAGACCACCCCGAGCACGAGCGTCGCGCCAGCCAGCGCCGCGATGGTGCTTGCGGGGGTGGTGCTGGAATCGAGGATGACGAACTTGCGCGTCAACGCGATGAGCGCGATGAGGACCACGGTCTTGACCTGGATGACGCTCGAGTGCCGGCCAGCGACGTGCACGATCGAGTGCTTGAACTCCATGGCGATGAGCAGCGTCATGATCATGCCGAAGAGCGTCTGGAAGTCGTGATGTTCCAGCGGATCGATCGCGCCGCTCAGCAGCAGCGGCACGACGCGGATGACCAGCTGCACGAGCGCGAGCGCGATGACCACCGAGATCACGAGGCTCAGCACGAGCGCGACGACCTGCTCGAAACGCTCGTATACGGACATGATCGGCCAATGCTCACGTGTTTCCGCAAGGAACTTCCACGGCGCGTGGCGTTCGTTCTCCATTGGTCGCTCCGCTCGTGCTCCGCGCTCCGGCGCCCCGGCTCGGCAGCGGGCCGCGCAGCGGACCGTCCGCTGCGACCGGTTGTCGGCTGGCCAGTTGCGCCAAGGGCCGGTGCACGAGAAAGGTCGTGATCGCCTCGCCCCCTGACCTCGTACGGCTCTGCAACCCGGACCGCTTGCTCGACCGGGGACGGGTCGAGCCAGGAGAGAAACCCGGGAGCACCCCTAGTTCGGGAACACGAGCGTCAGCTGCACCCGCAGTCCCCACTTTCCGGGGCCGTCTTCCGGCGCCTCGGCCCAGTACTTCCCGCCCACGCCGAGCTGGCACACTTGCGGTCCGACCTTGAGCAGCTGCGTCACCAGGGCGATCACCGGCACCGACCACTGGTCCTGTTCCCAGTCGTAGGTGGTCTCCGTCAGCACGACGAACGTCGTGTGCGTCCTGGTGACGTAGGTCACGAAGGGCTGCAGGGTCGTGAGGCTGATGGCCGCCCGCGCGTCGTCGCCGCCCACGGACCAGATGTGGGTGCCCAGGAAGCCCGTCGTCCACGGTCCGGCCTGCTTCAGCACCACGGCCGTCGGCCCGAGCCCCCACTTCCCGCCGCCGAGGAACTCGTCGCTGGCAGTGGGCAGCAGCTCGGCAGGCCCCACGCCCCAGGTCCACCCGGCCGCCGACGATTTGGGCGAGAAGTACTGGGTGGCCACGATGTCACCGAGCCCCGCTTCGTTCAGGTCATCGGGCACGAAGCCCTGTCGGTCGAGGAGTGGGACGATGGTGCGCGTGATGAGGTTCCACTTCTCGTTCAGGGAGAACGGGATGACCGGCTGGATGTTCAGCAGGTTGACCGAGGCCCCGTCGTTCGTCCCCCGGTAGGTGTCGTAGTTGTACTGCAGGGGCACGCTGATCAGCGACGCGACCGGGTTGGCCAGCTTCTTCGCCAGTTCCGCCGCCTCCGGGCTCGGCGCCTGCGCCGGGAGGGCACGAGCTGACATGACGACCGCGAGAATCCCCGGCCACGCCCGGGCTCCGTTCCGACGTGCGTTCACAGCCTGCCCTGCTCGTGGTGAGCGGTCGAGCGTTGCCTAGCTCTTGCACGGTTCACGGACCGCTCCACTTCGGGCGACAGCGCTCCCTCTCCGGCGATGCCGCAGCCGAGGCATTCAGACCGAGTCGCGCCACTGCCAGCAGCAGGCGCCCGTCAGACGGCACCTTGCGAGCATGATAGCTTTGGCAGCCCACGGAATCCATGATGACCAGGACCGTCATGTCCGCGCCGACCCCTCGATGCAGGGTGGGAACCCCGTCGTGCGCGGGACGCGCCTGACCGTCGACTTCGTCCACGATCTCCTGGCGCAGGACTGGTCGCGCGAGGCGTTCCGCGAGAACCACCCCCGACTGTCCGACGAGGTCCTGCAGGCCATCTTCGCGTACGCCGCCGAGGTCCTGCACGACCATCGTCTCGCCCGTATGCCCTGGCGCCGCCTGATGCGCCTGCCGGCAGACGAGAAGGTGCCGCTCGTGGCCGTGCGTGCCCTAGACGAAGCAGGACACGATGTCGTTTCGGCCACCGAGAGTGTGCCCGGCACCGCTGAGCCGCACGTGCTCGCGCGGGCCCGCCAGGACGGACGCGTCATCGTCACGTTCGACCGCGATTGCGGCGCCCTCACGGCCCGAGACCCCACCGGCGCCCCCGGCGTAATCCTGCTCCGCCTCGACTGCCCGTCGGCGCCCGCGCCGGGCGCGTTCCTCTGCCAGCTTCTCGCCCGCACCGACCTCGCGTGGCGCGTCCATACTCAGCGTGATCACTCGCGACCACGTCCGCCAGCGCAGGCGTTCTCGCGCCTTCCCACGTCCGGCATCGGCTGCGGCAGCGCAGACCGGACCGTGCAGTGAGAGTCGCGCCGCCGGCAGCAGCAGGCCCCTGTCAGGCCTGCCCGGCTTCCGCCTCCACGCGCACGCCTTGCTCAGCCCGCGCCTTCAGCGCGCGATTCATCTCCTCGAACCCTCGCTTGGTATCCCGATCCAGGCTCGCACGCAGCAGTCCGACCAGGAGCCCGCGAAACCGCTCGCTCTGCTGGAAGCGCACCTTGCCTTCGCTCAGCGGCTCGATGACAAAGCGATGTTCGCCATCGAAGACGCCTGGCAGCACCAAGCGACCCAGCCACCGCAGCTCGCGCCCAGCCTCGACCGCAAGCACGACCGGAGAGAAGCGCATCGCCTTGCCGCCACTCGGCTGCACCGCTATTCGCAGCCGCGCGCCCCGCTCGGGCGAACCGACGACCGACTTGATGAAGGGATTCCACTGCGGATAAGACGCGAAATCCAGCAGGACGGCCCACACGCGCTCCGCCGAGGCCTCGATCTCGATCTCCGTATGCAGGTGATGGATGGCCATCAGGTTCCTTTGATCTTGGAGCCTACCGTTGAGCATCAGCTGCAGCCGCATCACATCAAGCGAGCGCAGCGAGCACTACCTCAGTGCGGCTGTCTGCTGCATGCGTTGTTTGGCATCACGGCTCGGTGATCTGGAGGTCGCGACAGATCTTGCGCGCCAGGAAGTCGTTGACTTCTCGATGTCGCGGGACCGTCGAGACCCGACGCTTCTCGGGATTGAAGTAGACCGAATGGCTGCCGCCTTCCCGGAGGAGGCGGCAGCCCTGCGCTTCCAGATGCCGAATGAGGTCGACGCGCTTCACGCCGCCGGGCTAAGCCGAGAGTCGGAACGGTTCGCGAATGACGGTCGCGCCGGCGAGATCTTCCTCGGCGAGGGCGCGGTTGGTCTCGAGGACTAGTGTGACGGCTTCGCGCAGGTTCTCCCGGGCCTCATCGAGGGTGGCTCCCTGCGTATTGGCCCCGGGAAGCTCCTCGACGAAGGCGATAAACCCTTCGGGGACTTCGCGATACACGGCGGTGAATTCGACGGTCATGGGCGGGCTCGGGTCGGCGGTGCTTGGAATGTACGTCCCGTGAGCCCAAGAGGCAGGGGGCCGCGATTGAAATGCGATGCGCCCCAGAGGCTTCCGTAGCGGCTTCGTACGAGGTCGATCGCGCGTCCAGATCTGGAGCGCGCACAAACGCCCGACGGGTCGGGTGATGCCTAACGCCCAAGTTGAGCAGCGAGGGCATCAAATAGGATGCGGCCGCAGGCCGCATCCGAAGTGCCCTCGCCTGCTCCAACGCATGTTGGCCTGCACGGGCGCGCACCTACGGCGCGAAGAGTTCTTGCAGGAGCGCGAGGGTCGCACCGAGCGCCGGGGCGGCAAGGCGCCCGAGCTTCCGGGTCACGCGCTCGCGATCGATCGTCCGCAGTTGGTCGAGGGTGATGAAACCGTCCCTCTGCTGAAAGCGGCACGCGACGCGCCACGGATAGGCCTGCCCTCCCGTGGTCATCGGGGCGACGATAAGGGTCCGGAGGTGCCGATTGAGTTCGTCGGGTGACACGACGACGCAGGGGCGTGTCTTGCGAATCTCGCTGCCGCGCGTCGGACCGAGCTCGACTAGGAGGACGTCGCCCCGGCGCGGCGTCAGCGCCATTCCCACTCCTCGCGATCAAATCGCGTCGCACTCGGGAGATCCAGCAAGACATCGTCGCCCGCCGCGTGCATGGCCTTGGCGGCGTCCGCCCAGCCGGCGCGCGGCGTGCGGGCTGCCTCGATGACGATCCGACCGGGGGTGGCCCGAAGGACGACGTCTTCGCCGAGGCCAGCGGTCTCGAGCAGGGGGCGAGGCAGCCGCACGCCCTGAGAATTGCCGATGCGCACAATCCGCGTCTTCATGGCTCACCTCCGTGATTACATGGTAATCACACCCAAGCGAAGGCGCCAGCAGGTCGTGTGCAGGCCAACGCTCGAGCTTACCGGCGCTTGCGGTATGCCGCGCATGGCCCTCATTTCACTCTGGGCCATGCGCGGCATACCGCAACGCGTCCGGCTGCGCGAAGGGTTAGACGCCACTCGGCGCGGCCTGTGCGTGAAGCCTTACGCCGAGCGCCTTGGCGACCTTGAGCACGGTAGCAAAGCTTGGATTTCCTTCGGCACTGAGTGCGCGGTAGAGACTCTCGCGACTAAGGCCTGCGTCCTTGGCTACTTGGGACATTCCTTTTGCGCGAGCGATATCGCCCAGGGCTCTGGCGATGCCTGCAGCGTCTTCAGGCGCTTCGTCAAGCCAGGCGTCGAGGTAAGCGGCCATCTCTTCTGGCGTGCGCAGATGTTCCGCAACGTCGTACGGCGTTGTCTTCGTCTTGACGGACTTCTTTGCAGCTACTTTGGCCATAACCTCTACTCCACAAAGTTCCGGTTGAGCTCCAGTGCCTTGGCAATGTCTTTGGCCTGCGACGATTTGTCGCCGCCTGCAAGGAGCAGAAGCAGTCTGTCGCCGCGCTGCGAGTAGTAGACCCTGTAGCCAGGACCGACATCGATCTTGAGCTCGGCGACACCTTCAGTCAGCTTGCGGTGCGCGCCCGGGTTTCCGTGGATCAGGCGATCGACCCGCATCAGCACGCGAGCTCTCCCAGCCAGATCCGTCAGGCCGTCGATCCAAGCGCGGTACTCGTCGGTCTTCTCGACGCGCATTGAGCGAAATGTAGCTCAGGCGCTACATCTTGGCAACGACCGCCGCGGGGGCGTGTTTGTGGCGTCTAACGCCATGCCGATAAGCTGCGGGCGCCGCAGGCGACCGTCAGCTTCATCGGCTTGTTAGGCTGCGCCCTCCCGGAACGGGGAACATGCGAACTTATTCCGGTGGCGGTGGCAGAAGGAGCCGAGGTACCTTAGGTGCTGCGACAGCTTGAGGCTGCTTCCCGTGCAGGACGAGCCTGATGTTGTTCTGAATGTGCGAGCTATCCCATTGTATCGTCTGATAGTGTTCCCAGCGTCGCTTCCAGACCTTGAAATGCTGTTTTGCCTCATCGCTGATCATGTGCTGGAGTTCGGAAGCAAGTTGAACGACCTCCTCGATCGGGTTCCGAAACTGCGGGCTTGCGATGTACTGAACTAACTGGTCCGCGATGCGGGCTCGCTTCTCCTTGGCGATCCGTGCCCTCATCATCTCGATGATGTGGCCCCGGAGCAACGCGGCAAGCGGCACGGCTCCTAGAGGCGACACAACGAGTACACCGTCTTGGTGCGCCAAGCCGCTAAAGCCGCGTTTGGTTCCGGTTGTAACCAAGACCGCGAAATCTGCGTCGCGTGACTGCCTCGCCCGATACGCTTGGCGGATGTGCTCCGTTTGGATGCGGGGCGTGCGTTTGCACTCGTAGATGATAATACCCGCCACCTTCCCGTCGAACCGGACGCTATGAAGGACGTCACCTCCCTTGCCTTTGTGCTGCACGTCGTCCGCTGGGAACTCGCGGCGCAGACGTGCCGCAAGTTTGTCCTCAAACTCAAGCCCTTCGGTCTGTGGGGTCGAGCCCTTCTTCAACTGTTTCATTCGTTCCTTGAGGGCTTGAATCTGCTTCTCCTTCCCGGCAAGGAGTCGCTGGGTCCTGGCGCGTTCGGCCGTTACACCCGCTGCTCGTGCCCTCTTCTCCCTGAGTCTGGCATCGCGCAGTCGCTTCTGCAGTTCCGCCTTCTGATGCTGGAGATGTCTCTCACGCTCGCCGAGTATACCCAGTGCCCTCTCGTATTCCTTCTGGGTGAGAATCTTCTTGCATACAGGGCAGCGGTACGTCCTTCTGTGGGGCATGGGCACCTCCACGGCGATTGGCGTCAAACTGGCGCAGCCTAACGTTGGAGTTCACCCGCATGCGGAGGCTGGCGAAGCCGGCCGTAGCATGTCGGGTGCAACGACGGGTTAGCCGGCCGGTGCCGAGTGAGATGGAAGGTCATTTCTTGGTCTTCGCGGAACTCTTCTCTTCGGGTAGAGGAACCGGTGCAACACCTACGGCACATGCGAGCAACTTGACGATCGCCGGCACATGCTTGCCGAGATGGTCTCGCAAGAGTTTCGCGTCCGTTGCGGAGCCAGCATGGCCAAGCAGACCAACAAGAGAGGAGACATCGTCCAGCGTCAAGCTGATTGTGTAGTTGTGGTGAGTAATCCCGTCCGTATGTGGCACCCAGCGGGGCCGTATCCGGAGTTCCTTGGCGCTTGAGTCCCAGGTGACGTTGTTCTCCCACGAGTACTGACTACTGGTGTTGAACGACAGGTTCTCGACGATCGTTGTGAGGCCGCGGTCACGCTGCGCGCCCCTTCTGGTGATTCGCATTCGCGCTCCCCCTCTGGTGTTGTGGGCCGGCTAACGTCGAATTAGCTCGCGGAATTAGGCATCGAGAGCGAGCGAAACCCCGCTCGGCCCACCCTCCTGGTCCCAACCTGTGCCCTCCCGTCGGACCCGGCAAGACCCTGCCCGCCCCACGGTTGCGCCACGTCCGCCCCGCACGCCCGTCGGCCTAAGCCCCGTCGGCCTAACCTGACCGGCTCGGCCGCCGGCGGGATGCCCGCGCCGGGCGGTCAGGAGAGCGAGAGCCCGTCCGCCGGGCTGTTCACCACCCGCCCCCCGCGGTTCAGCACGTGCGTGTAGATCATCGTGGTCCGCACATCGGCGTGCCCCAGCAGCTCCTGGATCGACCGGATGTCGTAGCCGTCTTCCAGCAGGTGCGTCGCGAACGAATGACGCAGGGTGTGACAGGTGACGCGCCTCGGGATCCCGAGCCGCCGCGCCGCCGCGCTCACCTCCCGCTGGACGACGGTCTCGTGCAGGTGATGGCGCCGGCGCTCGCCCGTCTCCCGATCCATGTACTGCCGGGTGGCCGGAAAGACCCACTGCCACTCCCACGCCCGCGACGCGCCGGGGAGCTTGCGCCGCAGCGCGCCGGGCAGCTCGACATGCCCCGCGCCGCCCCGGCAGTCCAGCGCGTGCTGGGCGCGCACACGGGCGAGATGCGCCCGCAGCGCCGGCACCGCCGACCGCGGCACCACGCTCACCCGGTCCTTTGCCCCCTTCCCGGCCCGCACCGTCACGACCGCGCGCTCGAGGTCCAGGTCCTTCACGCGCACCCGCAACCCCTCCATCAGCCGCAGCCCCCCGCCATACAGGAGGAGCGCCACCAGCCGCGCCTCGCCCCGCATCTCCGCCAGCAGCCGCCGGACCTCGTCCCGCGTGAGCACCGTGGGGAGCCGCTGCGGTCGCCGCGCCGCCACCACGTCGCCGATCGGCGGCAGCGGCGCGCCGAGCACGTGGCGGTACAGGAAGAGGAGCGCCGCCAGCGCCTGGTTCTGCGTGGACGCCGCCACCCGCCGCCGCACCGCCAGGTCGGTCAGGAACGCGCTCACCTCGGCCGCCCCCATCGCGGACGGATGCCGCAGCCCGTGGAACCGCACGTACCGCCGCACCCACGCCGTGTACGCCTCGATCGTCCGCGGGCTGCGCCGCCGCACCACGAGCGCCGCGCGTACCCGCCCCAGCAGCGTCGGGCGACGGTCCTCCCCGGGTGGATGGGCAGCGGCCATGCGCCACCCTGGCCACCCGGCGAACCCCACGCACCACCGAATCCGCGCCGACCGGTGCCGCGCACCACGGGGCGCGCTCCCCGGCCCACGCGCACCTGCTTGCCCCCCCGCCCGCTCGCTCCTAGCTTTGCCATCCATGCCGATTTCCCGCCGCCCGACGCCTGCCGCCGCCTGCGCGCCCCGCCCCGGGCTCAAGCGCAGCAAGCGCCTGCATCGCTCGCGGCGAGGCCACGCGCGGACGGCCTGATCCCGCCCGCCGAACCCCAGAGGAGCCCCGCCGCGCACCCGTGCGGCGGGGCGTTTGCTTGATGGATCCCGTCCAGCTCGCGCACGTCCCGATGGCGATGCTCGCGTTCACCGGCATGGAGGCCGCATGACCCGGATCCCCGTCGCCGTCCTCGGCGCCACGGGCACGGTCGGCCAGAAGTTCGTCCGCCTGCTCGCCGACCACCCGTGGTTCGACCTCGTGGCCGTCGCCGCGTCGGAGCAGAGCGCCGGCCGGCTGTACGGCGACGTGGTGCGCTGGCGCGAGACCGGGCCGCTCCCCGCGCGGATCGCGGCGCTCGAGGTGCAGCGCTGCACGCCGCCGCTCCCCGGCCGGATCGTCTTCTCCGCGCTCGACCACGACGTGGCGGTGGACGCCGAGCCCGCCTTCGCGCGCGCCGGGGCGGTCGTGGTGTCGAACGCGCGCACCCACCGGCTCGACCCCGACGTGCCGCTCCTCGTGCCCGAGGTGAACGCCGGCCACCTCGAGCTCCTCGACCGGCAGCGGCGCGAGCGCGGGTGGCCCGGCGCGATCGTCGCCAACCCCAACTGCTCCACCGCCGGCCTCGTCCTCGCCCTGGCGCCGCTGCACGAGGCGTTCGGCGTCGAGAAGGTGTTCGTGGCCACGATGCAGGCGGTGTCGGGCGCCGGCTACCCCGGCGTCCCGTCGCTCGACATCCTCGGGAACGTGATCCCCTTCATCGGCGGCGAGGAGGAGAAGCTCGAGCGCGAGACGCTGAAGATCCTCGGCATGCTGTCCGGCGACGCCATCGCGCCGGCGCCGATCACCGTGAGCGCGCACGCCAACCGCGTCCCGGTGCTCGACGGCCATCTCGAGGTGGCGTCGGTCGGGCTGCGGCGGAAGGCGACGGTCGAGCAGGCGATCGCGGCGCTCGACGCCTGGCGGCCGCGCGGCGTCGTCGCCACGCTCCCCTCGACCCCCGCGCGCCCGGTGGAGGTGGACCCGCGGCCCGACCGCCCGCAGCCGCGGCTCGACCTCGAGCGCGGCGCGGGGATGGCCGTGACCGTCGGCCGGGTGCGGGCGTGCCCGCTGCTCGACCTGCGGCTCGCACTGCTGGGCCACAACACGGTGCGCGGCGCCGCCGGCCTCGCGGTGCAGATCGCGGAGCTGCTGGTCGCGACGGGAGCGGCCGCATGATCGTCTGCAAGTTCGGCGGGACGTCGGTGCAGGACGCGGAGGCGATCACGCGCCTGCTCCGCATCGTCGAGTCGCGCCGCGACGAGCGGCCGCTCGTGGTGGTGTCGGCGTTCGCGGGGGTCACCGACCAGCTCCTCGAGCTGGTCCCGCTGGTGGAGCGCGGCGCGCTCACCGACGCGGTCGCCGCGATCGAGCGGATCGTGGCGCGGCACCGCGAGGTGGGGCGCGGGCTCCCGGGCGGCGGCACGCTGCTCCCCTCGATCGAGATGGACGCGCGCGTGCTGGCGCAGACGCTGCGCGGCCAGGCCGGCCGCCCGCTCGGCGCCGCCGAGCGCGACCACGTGGTGGCGCACGGCGAGCTGTGGAGCTCGCGGGTGGTGAGCGCCGCCATGGCCGGCGCCGGCCTCCCCGCCGAGTGGGTGGACGCGCGCGACGTGATGGCGACCGACGCGCACTTCGGCCGCGCCACCCCCGACGCGGGCGAGATCGCCGCGCGCGCCGCGGCGCGGCTGGCGCCGCTCCTCGAGCGCGGCGCGATCCCGGTCACGCAGGGCTTCATCGGCCGCGCGCCCGACGGGCGCACCAGCACCCTGGGCCGCGGCGGCTCCGACTTCACCGCCTCGCTCCTCGGCGCCGCGCTCGGCGCCGCCCGCGTCGAGATCTGGACCGACGTGACCGGCATCATGACCGCCGACCCGCGGCTCGTGCCCGCGGCCCGCACCCTGGCGGCCGCGAGCTACGACGAGGCGGCGGAGCTCGCCACCTTCGGCGCCAAGGTGCTGCACCCGGCGACGCAGCTGCCGCTCGTCGAGCGCGGGATCCCGATCGTGGTGCTCAACGCGCGGCGGCCCGAGCTGCCCGGCACGCGCATCGAGCCCTCGGCGCGGCTGGAACGGGTGGGCGACTCGCCGGTGCGCGCAATCACGTGCAAGAAGGGGATCGTGGTCGTGAACGTGCGCACGGCGCGCATGCTCGGCGCCTACGGCTACCTGCGGCGGATCTTCGAGGTCTTCGAGCGGCACGAGACCCCCGTGGACGTGCTGGCGAGCAGCGAGGTGAGCGTGTCGCTCACGATCGAGGACCGGGCCCGGCTCGACCCGATCGTCGCCGACCTCGCCGACCACGGCGACGTCTGGGTGGACGAGGGCCGCGCGATCGTGGCGGTGGTGGGGCTCGGGCTGCGCGGCACCCCGGGGATCGCCGCCCGCGTGTGCACCGCGGTGCAGCCCGCGAACGTGGAGCTCATCTCGCAGGGCTCCTCCGCGATCAACCTCACCTTCGTGGTGCGCGAGGCGGAGGCCGCCGACGTGGTGCGGCGGCTCCACCGCGAGTTCTTCGGGGAGGCGTGATGCGGCTGGCGCTCGTGGGCCATGGCCGGATGGGGCGCCTCGTGGAGGCGCAGGCGCGCGCCGCCGGCCACGAGGTGACCGCCATCATCGAGGCCGGCGACCGGCTCGACCGCGCCGCGCTCCGCGGCGCCGAGGTGGCGATCGAGTTCACCGCCCCCGCGGCGGCGCCCGGCAACCTCGTGGCGCTCGCCGAGGCGGGGGTCGCGACCGTCTGCGGCACCACGGGATGGTACGACCACCTCCCCGCGGTGCGGGCGGCGGTCGAGCGGCACGGCACCGCGCTCCTCCACGCACCGAACTTCTCGATCGGGGTGCAGCTCCTGCTGCGCGCCGCGCGCGAGCTGGCGCGGGGGCTGCGCGAGCGCGCCGGGTTCGACGCCTTCATCGTCGAGGCGCACCACGCCGCCAAGCAGGACGCGCCCTCGGGCACCGCGCTGCGGCTGCAGGAGGTGCTGCGCGGCGCCGACCCGTCGCGGGCGTGGCCGATCACGTCCATCCGCGCCGGGGCGATCCCGGGCACGCACACGCTCACGGTGGACGCGCCCGCGGAGCAGCTCGAGCTGCGCCACGAGGCGCGCACCCGCGACGCCTTCGCCGCCGGCGCGCTGCAGGCCGCGGCCTGGCTCGCGGGACGCCAGGGGGTGTTCACTTTCGAGGAGATGCTCTTCGGGAGGGAGGGATGACCATGCTGCGCGGCTGCGGGACGGCGCTCGTCACGCCGTTCACGGCGGAGGGCCGGGTGGACGAGGGGGCCCTGCGGGAGCTCGTGGACTGGCAGGTGCGCGAGGGGATCGACTTCCTCGTGGCCTGCGGCTCGACCGGCGAGGCGGCGACCCTCGACCCCGCGGAGCGCGCGCGCGTCGTGAGCGTGACGGTGGAGGCGGCGCGGGGCCGCGTGCCGGTCGTGGCGGGCGCCACGCACAACGACACCGCCCGCGTGGTGGAGGAGGTGCGCCGCATGTGCGACGCCGGCGCCGACGGCATCCTCTCCGCCTGCCCCTACTACAACAAGCCGGGGCCGGAGGGGCTCGTGCGGCACTTCACCGCCGCCGCCGACGCCTCGACGAAGCCGCTCATCCTCTACAACATCCCGGGCCGCACCGGCGTGAACCTCGCGCCGCAGGGCGCGGTGCGGCTCGCGGCGCACCCGCGCATCGCGGGCATCAAGGAGTCGTCTGGCGACCTGCGGCAGATCATGGCGCTGCTCGCCATCCGGCCCGACGACTTCGCGGTGTACGCCGGCGACGACTGGATCGCGCTCGCCGTGCTCGCGCTGGGCGGCGACGGGCTCGTCTCGGTGGTGGCGAACGAGGTGCCGGCGCTCACCCGCGCGCTGGTGCAGGCCGGGCTCGCCGGCGACCTGCCGCACGCCCGGGCCCTCCTGGCGCGACTCCTGCCGCTCATGGACGCCAACTTCCTCGAGAGCAACCCGGCGCCGGTGA
>Ga0101944_10002755_pt1 | contig 27144 bp, 24 predicted proteins | sample DewCreD2012metaG_FD_75245 | JGI IMG/M metagenome (GOLD analysis project Ga0101944, IMG submission 75245) | Hot spring sediment bacterial and archeal communities from British Columbia, Canada, to study Microbial Dark Matter (Phase II) - Dewar... ... | reverse complement strand
CGAGTTCACGCCTGGGCGAATCGCAGCCGAAATCGAGCTCGTAGCGGCCGAAACCAAAGGTGGTTGCTTTGCCGACCTGGGCTATCGAGCCGAAGTGGAGCAGAGGCACGAGCTCATGCAGGGTGGGGCCACTGAGCCGGACGGTGCCGACGAGGCCTGGCCAGAGCATCCACCGCCGCTGTCGGCCGGAGTAACGACCGACGCGCACGACGCGAACGTTCGCAACCGACTGCAGCACCTTTGCGGCTGACGACCACGCTTCCAATGGTTGCGAGCCAGTACGGTCTAGGTGCGCAAGGAGAGCCGCCCGGCGGGCGATCGCGTCGATCAGCAGAGGGGCGTCCACCAACGACGCGATTTGCCCTTGGTGCTTTAGCCGCAAGGGCGTGACGAAGCGCAGGGTCACAGAATCGGGTGCCCTTCCGGTTGGCAGTTGCGCACTTGGCAAGGGCGTCAACTGCTCAAGTTCCAGAGTGACACGCGAATCGCGAGCACCAAGACCTTTGCGACCCACACGCCGCAAGGCACGGCGCAAATGGTCCCAGTAGTCCCAAACTTTGCCAAGCGCCACGAGGCGGAAGCGAATGCGGTTCCCTCGATGCACGACGATGGGCTGCTCGGTTGTCGGTACCAATGGTGGCTCGGGAGCGATCGCAAGCGGACGCGGTGGCTCCGTTGTTACACCGAGCTCACGAAGCGAGTCTAACTCTTTGGTTGGCGGCTCGAACAAAACAGGGTACGCACAGCTTGGTTCCGCCGGACAACCAGCACAATTGGGGCGCGCCTTGGCAATACAAACCTGGTCATAAACGGCTCGGGCAAGCGCGCCGTGCAGAGCCGTCGTCGGCAGCGGTGGCAGTTCGCCTGCACGCGTTACTTCGTACTGGATTTGCCACACATGCAGTCGGGGCAGGGCAGCCATATCAAACACAAGAGTGCTCGACCGATTTCAGGAACGCGGTCAGTGCTCGGTCCCAGTCGTTCGGAGGTTGTTGTGCGTAATTGCCATCGTACTTGAGCTTTGGTGGCTGCTCTCTTGGAACCAGCGGCCCGGCGGCACGCCACAGCAAAGGATGATACTTGCCATTGATTTGAATCACTCGGATCTGCAGCAAAGATGCGGCGCGTTTCCATTTTTCTGGTAAGGCGCGCCCTGCAGGGTGATTGCCGAAACGGATTGGGAGCCCGAAGGCGGCTAGAATTTCCGGCCTGTGGATGTCTTTCTCGACCCGGAAATTTTGAAGTTCTTTCCCCACGTTGTCGAGGGCCTGCTCCCAAGTAGGAAAGCCATTCTTCCATAGCCGCACCGCCAGATCCTTCCCGAGATGCTGGTGTTGAGCATCCATGGGTGGCTCGAACCACTCGCGAATTTTTTTCCAGCCTTGCTGAAACCGCGCTTTCCACTCTTGTGGGCTCGCTGCACCGTGGGCAGGAGGCAGGTGCGCACACTCGGGCCAGCCGCTCCATTGGGTGAGGGCGAGGGTGCCGTAGCCACGCCGCGAACGGCTTCCCAGCCCGCCAAGATGGCCGAACAACCACAAGGAGGCAGCCCAAGCGTGGCGCACGCGCTCTTGGTTCTGCCGCTCTCGCGGTTGCCATTGCCAAGCTAGCCGCACTGGAACCGTGCCCTGCTCGGGAAGAATTGCCCTCCGATCATTGTTGCTAAGGTAGAACGTGTACCCCAGATAAGCGGCACCTGATTCCTCAGCTCGTCGCGGGTTTAATCGCACTTCTAAGGACTCCGTGTCTTGGACCCACCGACGGACTTGCAGGGCGACAGGCGAAGAATGACCGGTGCCAGTGGTCGCGCCGAACACAAACGGTTCCCACTTCGCGAAGTCTCCATCGATCGCGCGGTACCACCACCGGAGCGCTCCTCGCAAGCTGAACGGCCGGATTTCCGACGCCCCGTTTTGATCCGCGCCCGCGCAAAACACAGGCGTTACGATTTGCAGTTTTGCGTCCAACACTGGCTGGTCGCTCATGATGTGCCTCTTAGTGGCGGTAAACTCCAATCACGCGGTCGCCTTCCACTTCGAGCCGGAAGGGTGTTCGCTCGCGCCTCCAATGGTTCAAGCCCCCGGGATTGATCCCGAACTTTTTTCGGCAAAACCGAATGGAGACCTCGTAGCTCGATCCGTCCGGGGCTTTGAACACGAGGCGATCCGCTTTCGAATCGAAGCTGTCGATTACAGCGCCTTCGATCGTTCTTTTCGTTGCCGGGCCCAACACTGGACCTGTTGTTGCAGCCTCCGCTCGCGCTTGTCCACGCGCGGTCGAGGAAGCCGGCTCATCAGTCGGCTCGATCTCGAACAGGCCGTACCCCGAGGACGTTTTTGCCCCTAGGCCCATGTCCGCTAGACCTTGGAGCAGGTACTTCTCGGCGTCGCGAAGCGCACTTTTGGCATCCTCGTTCCCAAGATTTCCTCGCGCCACCAAGGCGATTTCGAAACGGGCTCCAGGCTTAATGCGTAAAAAGGGGAGCGGAATCGGGTCCTCGCAGTCGTGCGGGATTGGCGGTTTCCCTTGGTAGTAGTCGGGGTGGTGCGGGCTCATGACCTCTTGTTCCAGGCACCCGGCCTCTAAAGGGATCCCGTCGAGAAAGTCCACCTTTCCAGCCCAGCCCTTGTCGCCGCCTTCCCCAAAAAGCTCTTTGATTGGTGTCTCAGGGTCGGGCTGTTCCTTCGGCTCGTCCTTCCTTTTTGCGGTCAACCCCGCCAGTTCGTGCGTCGATTCGCTAGCCAACTCCACCTGTGGTACCCCGAGGATGCTCCGACGCATCGCAGCGCGGGCCAGGCCCTTGAGGCCGCTGCCCGGCAGGTAAGGCACTCCGTATGTGTGGTGCAAGCAAAACCCGAGTTCGAGGGGCGTGGGCGCTGCGAGCCAAAGCACACAAGGAGTTTTCGCTTTTACGACAAGGCTTTTCGCTCGTTCCCCGAAGGCTTGAAGCCACATCGTCCTTCTTGCGTGCCACGCATCCAATACATTGCTGAGTTTCGCGACCGTTACGCACGCCGCCCGGAAGGCTGCTCCTCTATCTGGCTTGAATCCCTCGCCCTCGCATTTCCCCTCGACAAACTTGGATATTTGTAATCCAGGGTGAACGACCGCCGCGTCCCTCACAAGCTTTTCGGTGCTTTTGGGCAGTACGTAGATCCTGCGATTCTCCCCGCCCCCGTTTCCATGGCCACCTCCTCCGCCTCCGGGGCGTCCACCTCGGCCGCCGCCTCCTCTGCCAGTCCTCGGCGGTCCCCCTCCTGGTCCCGGTCGATTTCCAATTCGCGTAGTCGGCTCAGCCATGATCGAGGCCCCCTCTCACCTCAGTCGGCCCCTTGCTGCTTTTGGTCACCAGCTTCAAGTTCCACCTCGGCAAAGCGCTTGAGCCACTGCGCTGCGCTGAGGGCATCGCGGGTTTTGCGACGCACGTTCTCAGCACTTTTTACGAGTTCCTTCACGGCATCGGCAGTGTTGCCCTGATTCCCCTTTAAAAGATCCAAGTGCCGTGCAAGCTCTGTCGCCAGTCTTTTCTGTTTGCCGTCGTAGAACAGCAGAGTTTGCGCCAAGCCGGAGCTTTGGATGTGCGACGGCAACTTGCGAATGTGGCTGAGCAACTCTTTTTTATTGGCGTCTTTCGTTTCTTTCAAAGTGCGAATCGTCTTCAGCGCCCATTCGGCGCGTTCTTGCTCGATGTGCTTAGCCTTTTCCGCCATCTTGCTCCTCCTTCCCTAAAGCGCGGCTTCTATGGCCAGAGCCGGAGTCGTAAGAATCCGCGGCCCACGGTTTCTTTTCCTCCGAACTGCGCCACTGGGTTCGTGTTCACGAGGTCTCGAACCCACATCCACCCATCCGCGTCTTGGCCCTTTTTCTTCTTCAGGCGCGTTTTTTCGAGCCCGAGTACACTGTAAAGCAACGAATCCGCCGGCAGATACTCCTCCGTCCACAGCGCGCCCTCCTGCACCGTTTTTTCCTCGGTGAGGCGCACGCGGGTCACGATCTCGGTTCCGTGGAGTGCTAGGTCCCCAAACACGTCGTCCGGAGCGATGACGAGGTTCTTCGGTAACAAGTCGTTCCAGTATTTCATCTCCTCTCCCGCGGGCAACACTTCCTGCAAAAGCTTGCAGAGCTTGTCCAAAGGTTTTTTCTCCACGGGCAACTCGATCTCTTCGATGAGTGCAGCGGCAAGGGGGAAGTTCGTATGGACCAAGCCCTTGTCCCCGCTGAGTTTCAGGCCCTCGTTGATCGCGGCGTGAATGTCACTGCGCCTGTCGGGATTGCAGTCGCTCGCGTCGCGCAGAAACCGGCTGAGCACGTACGGACTCGTCACCCAAGCAAACGCGGCCGCACCCACGCTGCGCACGGGCAACAGCAGGAGACGCGCGTCGCCGACCATGAGGGACCCGGCCTCCAACGGCTCGCCGCCAGCGCCCTCAGGCGGCCGACTTCCAAACAGAGCCGCCGTGATTCCATCCTTCTCGTTGCCGTTCAGTCGCTCCGACAAATCTCGCAGCACTCCTTTCACGCCGGAGCCATGGATCGTGGGGAATCGCGTGTGTCGCTCTCGTTGGATGGGCAGATCTACCGCCCCCAATTCTGCCCCCGTGCCCGCGTGCACTGGAGTCTCCGCCAGCATCACGAGCAAGCGAGTGTCGAACATGCGTTGCGTTGTTTGTGTTGCCATAAGTCCTCCTCTTCGAATCCCCTATTCCCAAAGACCGACCAGGCAGAAGCCGAAGCCAGCCGCTTTTTCCTCTTCGCGCTTGGCCAAGTTCCGGCAATGGAGCTCTCGGAGATCGCTTTCCGATTCGACGTAGAGCACCGTGCCAGGTGGGTAATAGGTGCGCAGTGTGCGGGGGCCTCGTTGGTGTTCGGTGCCGTTGCGCTTCTCGGCAACGAGGTGCCAGCCCCCGATTTTCACTGGTCTGCCCGCGGCAACGGCGTGCACCCGCACCGCGGGTTTACGGTTCTCCAGGGCGTCGATGTCGTCGGGATGGATCGGCCCAACGCACAGCAGCCGCGCGCGATGGAGCTCGGTCGATGCTGGGCAAGACGGAACCTCGGCTGCCTGCGGCTGCCGCACGCGCACCAAGTGGCCATCGGCCCCGAACCGCACGGCATACCCGTCGATTTGGTGCCACGGGATATCCTGCCCTTTGTCGACAATGGGCAGCGCCAGCACGCGATCTTTTCTGAGTTGCACGGCGGTGCGGACGTAGAACCTCCCTTCTGCCACCGTGTTGCGTTCCGGGTCGATTTGAATCCCAATCCTCGGTTCGGTTTCGAAGTCGCTCTCTCCAGTGGCAGGATCCGGTGCCGTCATGGTGGGTGCGCCTTGCAGCCACTGGCCGAGGAGTCCTCCGTCCAACGCTCGGATCCCGAGTGACTTTGCCGCGTGTTCTTCCAACCGGGGAGGAGGGATGAGAATGTGCGTTCTCCCCTCACGCATCGAACACGCGGTGCCTGTCGGCGGCTCGATCGCCTCGAGACGTTCGATGCGCCTTTGTCCGGAAACATCTTGGACTGCAATTAAGTCTGCCGGAACGGGCCAGCGAAGACTGAGGCGAGGTCCGTTTGGTCCTGTAGTTTGGACCGCAGGTAAGACAGGGCCAATTTGAAACTTGGCTGCGCCGTCGGGCTCCCCAAGCACTCGTTTCACCAGTTCGAATTTCGGGTGGGTCGACTCGAGGCGTCCGTATTCCACTGCCGGCAAGCCCAGAAGCTCGCTGAGCGCGCCCCGCAGCGCTCCGAGCACGGTCCACGGCGGTGGAGGCCACACGAAATCGGCATGTACGACCCCGCCGATATCGAACGGCCGTGCAGAACGGATGGAAAACACATCCAGTGGTTCGAGTTGCAGTACCTCCATGACTCACCCTCGTTCACCAGCACGGGCCAAGAAAGCTGCCACGGTTAACGCTTCGCTCCAGGCAAACAACGCGTGCGCGTCGTCTTGCTGGTACGCCTGCCGCACACCTTCGCCGACTTCCATGACGATTCGCTCGAGTTCTGCCACTACGTCCTTCTCGGCGATGATCTCGCGGCGGCTAATCACACGCTTGGCCAACGCCTGTCCAAGCTCCCACAATTCTGTCGCGGCCGTTGGGGGCGGCAGTGCGCCCGCAACCGGCTTGATGTGCAGAGCGGCAATTTCCTGCCTGAAGGCCGTCGCTAGCCGTGGAGAGACAGCACGCTTGCCTGCTGCAAAACAGTGGGTCAACTCCAGAAGGGAGAGGCTCGGGACCAAATGCGTGCCGTTGCCGTTCCCGATCCAGAAGGGCAACACCGTCCTGCTCACCGAGCCGGAGCGCCTTTGAATCACGATGCCGAGGGCGTTGCGGCCGCTTTTTTTTGCTTCCTCGAGTGCTCGTCGCGCTTCGCGCAGCGCCGAGCCGAGCGGCCAGCGATAATGAAAGACGCAGATGCCGACTGACGCGGTCGCACGTGTGCCGAATGCGAGTCCTAGGCGGTGCGCTTGCCCCCACCACTCCGGCGGTTCAGGCAGACCGCCGTGACGAAGGCGTGCAGCCGTCCACGGACGCGGATGCTGCAAGCGCCCAAGGAGTTCCTCCCGAAGAGTGGAGGCTGCCTCGCGGCCATCGCGTAGCACCGAGCTGCCGAACCCGTTTGGCCAACCGGAAAAACGCAAGCGCAGACGCAAAGCTAATTCCAACGCCACTGGTATCGGCGCCACGAACAAAGCGTCGTCACCGCCGGCGTATACAAGGTGGCCAGGTGAACCCTCCCCCTCCACCGTCATCGGCACCGCGAAGCGTGCGAAGGTGGCGGCGGCGGCGCTGATCGAGGCGTGGAAGCCGGGTGTGAGAAATCGCTTTCCCTCGAGTTTCCCGGCCTCCCCAGATTGGTGGGCAAGTATCTCTTGCAGGGCTCGCGTATGCAACGTTTCCGACACCGAAGGAAAGCGGCTGTGCGTCCCCGAGAGCCACTTGCCCATCTCGTCGCCATCGAAGTCTACCACCGCTAGATAGGGCCGCGGCGGGTCGATGCCGGCCTCTTTCGCAACCTTGCGCAGCGCACGAGCCGCGCGAATAGTGTTTTCAGCCCGTTCGCTCTCGGCTTCCTCGCGGGGAAATTCGAGAAGCCACTGCCCGTCGATGTGCGCGAACTTTCTGAGTTGCTCGTTACCAGAACTGTAGGCTGCGAGGTCGACTGCTTGCGGGCAGAAGATTTTCTGGTCGGACTCCTCGATGGCTCCGTGTCCAACATCCGCGCTCACTGCATCTACGAAGCTTTTCACCGCTTCAAGGAGCTTTTTGTTGCCATCGCTGCAAGCCCGAATCACCTCGAGCTTGAACTGCGCAGCGGCGATTTCTCCTGTGGAGGGGTGGCGTTGCCCCATGGAGTCTCCGCCGTCGAGAGCAGGCGGCTCGTACGTGCGTTTCCAGGTGCAAGGCCCGCACAGTTGCTCGTTCTCCGATAGTACGTCTTTGTCAGCTCGCTTGGAAAACCCTTCTGTGCGCTGGACCCAAAAATCCTGCCCACCGAGCACCTGGCGTTCGCCGCAACAACTGCACTTGAGACCGCCTTCATCGCAGTGGGCCTGGATCCGCTCGCGCTTGGTGGCGTCCACCAACAAGGTCGCTTGGTCGTTCAGGTCCGCGTAGAGAAGTCCCGCGTTGGGCTCGTAGCCGCCTCCAGTCGCTTGCGTGAGTTGGCTTGCCGTTTCGAGCATGTTGGAAACTAAGGGCTGGTGCTTGTGCCAGGTTCCCGCAGGCGAGTCCTTCCATTCCCACGGGCTTTCGTCCAGTGGCCAGGGAACCACGCTCCAGAAAACTTGCAGAAGAGCGCCTGCTTGGTCCTCTGCCCGTCTGACGTAATCAGCACCCGAGCCGGCTTTGGCGGCTGCCTGCCTTACTTGGTCGACCCACGCCTGCCGAAGGCGCGATGCGATCTCTTCGGCGCATTGCTTAGCTTCGTCAAGCGGCACCACCGCAGTGAACAAGTTGGGCAACGATGGGGTCCGCAGTGCCCGAGCCAAGTGACGCTCGGTCTCTTTTACGACTTCCCACAGCGCCCGGTGGCCCGCCTGTTTTTCTTCGTTGGCACGGCACGGGCGGCCTTGAAGTTGCTCGAGCAACCAACGGTCGAAACGAGGCTCGTACCGCAAGCTAGGGAACAGCACGTGGTCGGGCCCGAAACGTTCCACCACTGGTTGCATCGCCGTCCAGGCGGTTTCCGCGAGAATGCTGGAGGAAGCCCACAGGTCGCGCAGTTTGCGCGAGGCCTGGATGAATTCCTGCACCGGAGCGAATTGCACCCGAAGCAAGGCCGCCTGTTGCCCCGTTTGGAGGATGGATGCCAACGCAGAGACGAGCGAGTCGTGGATGAGCACCGGATGATCCGGCATTCGCGAATCGGCCGGCAGTAAAGGCCAGAGCAAACCTAACCGAGAAGGGTCCTCACCACGCTTCCCCTCGAGCTCGGAGAGGAGTTCGGGCAAAAAGCGCCACAGCAAGAGGAAGCGTAAGCGGTGGTCCTCGATCTCATCGAGAACCGCAGGAACCTTCTGCGCTAGATCCGCGACTTTGTTCAAGCACTCTTCCGGGAAAAACAGCTCCAGGGCGCGGCCGGTTGCCGTTCCAGGCACGAAGATCGGTTTCCCTTCCAGAGGGTGGATGAGCTGCAACTCCTTTGCAGGATTTACACTAAGGTCCCTCAGCCAATTGTGCCGGTCGGCCCCGGCGGCGAGGTGGTCGGCTTTTTTGATGAGTTCCCGCGTCGTGTCGTCGGCCTCGTTCCCGGTCAACTCGACCGCGATGGAAGCGCCTTGCCTCCCGTGGCCCCGTCCAAGCGCTAACGGCTTGTGGGGCGGATCGTGCAAAAATGCGTGAATTTTCAGCGACCATCGATCCATTGGCGACACCGTGGAACTCCCTCCGTGAATCCTTTGCGTTCTTCGTATCGTGCAGGGCGACGCCTTATCCTGCTGTCTGTTGAACTTGCAATCCTTCTCCTCGCTAGGCAACATTGCCGCCAACGGTTGGCGGGAGCCCCCGGACGTGGAGCAGCTCCGGTGGAGCTCCGATACCGTACAGGCGATGGCGCCGCTCTCCCCGAATTTGCACCTCGTAGGGAGCGCTGGCCGCTCCGAGCTTGCGTTTCAGTGTCTTGTTGAGTTTCGAAATTTCCGGCCGGAAATTTCGTTCGCTCCAATTGGGCCCGACTGCAACGCTTTCGACGGAGGACATAAGTTCTCTCAGTCGTTCCCGGAGCGATGTCGAAATCTCGCTTGCCGACACAAAGCAGCGCTCGCATCCCGGACACGACATGCCGGCTAGGTGCATCCTTCGCCGCTCGGCGAGCAGCGCGTAAATCCCTACCCGTAGGGGCGAGATTTCGATTTCTTCGCCACCGCACACCAGGCGATGTCGCTCGACGTCTACCTGGATTTCGGGCCGCACGTACTGATGCAGCCGTTCTTGGAGTCGTTCGACGAGTTCAGCAAACGAGCTTGCCTTCAAGTCTCCCTGCTGAGAAAGCAACCGGAGCCGAGGAAAGGGCAATGGGGCGAGGTCGATGTGAATCCCGTTCCGGGAGACCGAACGCACCTCTCCGCTCGGGGTTTTGATGCGCACGAGTTTGCCACTGCGTGGTGGAAAGAAAAAATCGGTTCCCTCGATATCTGGCGGACGCACGAGGACGTGCGACAACTCGTCGTCCACCCGCCCGTACAACATCATCGCGGTGGCGAGTAGGTAGCCCATGGTCTTCCGTCCGCCGGCAATGGAGGCGTGTAGTGGAGGGGCCCCTGGTCGGGTGTGGGTGCGAACGAAGTCCATGATAAAGTTCCCCGCCGCGACACTGTCTTCGGTACTGCGGACATCCTCTAGCGCCTCCCCGTGCGGACCGTGGATGACTTTGACGTTGTCCAAGCTGAAGTTGAATTTCCGCGCAGCCGGCCAAGTTCGGCGCAAAGCTGCCCACTGCCCAGCCCTTCCGAAGAGTGCTCGTTCGATGTGGTCGCGCCCTGCAGTGGTCGTGAGTACGAACACCTGGGTTTTTAGCGCCGGGCTAGTTTTTCGATTGCACAACGCCCAAACGGTTTCTGTGATGATTTGCGGCGTCGCCCCGGCCACAAACAACAGCGTTCGCTCCCACCCCACGACGGTGTTCCCCTTGTGCGTGGCCTCACTACGGCGAGTGGCGGTGCGTTGTCAAGAGCTTCCCGGATTGGGCGGGCACTCGACGGCGCGCTTTTCCGAACCGTGTGTTCCGCTGGGGGCGCGAAGTTCTCGGTGTTTGCAGACGCAGGGGCGGTGCAGGCCCGCGAGGTTAGATCACCCGGAACTCTTCGTACTCGGCAATTTCGCCTCGGCCGACACTTTCGATCCGTGGCTTGCACGCCGCGCAGAGGAAGTAGTAGCGCACCCGATCGGTCTTCGGGTCGATCAGCCGTTCCACCTGCCGTTGCAAGCGGCGCAGGTGGTTTTCCGGCAGGTGGGCGGCTTCGAAGACCGACTTTTGTACCCGAATGGCGTACTTTTTGAGTGCTTTGACCACGCGGTAGCGAGTGCGGTCGTCGGAAATGTCGAATGCAATGACCGTGAACACGAGTTGCCCCCAAAGAGCGTAACGTTATCGGACCACGAAGGGTTCGTACCGTTGCTCGATACCGAGCATGCAACGCGCGAAGTGGCGCACCTGCTCCTCGATAATCTGGCGGTATTTGAGTCGCTCGTTGCGAGGTGGGTAAAAGATCACATTGCGAAGGCGACGCTCGAACAGTTCGATGAAGTACTTCATCGCGTCGCGCTTGAAGCGAATGGGCTCGCCGTCCGTGCCAGGCTCGAAGTCGTCGGTGCTGAACACGCGCTGGTTGATGCAAGCGACGACCATGGGATCGACGATCATCGCCCGGTACTCCTCCATCAGGTCGCACACCAACGAAGGCCGCCCGTACGCGATTTCGTGGAGCGAGCCGACGTACGGGTCGAGACCGACTATTTGCACCGCAGTCTCCACGACGTTGGCAAGGAGGGTGTAGCCCAGAGACAGGAGGACGTTGACAGGATCCAGTGGCGGGCGGCGATTGCGCCCGGAAAAACTGAAATCCGGGTTCTTCAGCAACTGGTCGAAGACTTCGAAGTACAGCGCCGAGGCACGCCCTTCGAATCCGCGCACTTCATCGAGGCTTTCCGCCTCGGCAAGTTGGTCTTGCACAGCACCTAAGCGGTAGGCAGTTTCCGTGAGCTTTGCACCGTCGCTGTGACGTCGGCCCGCTTTGAACAAAAACGCCCGCATGTTGGCGATCTTCCCGTGCACGATTCGCTGAGCAAATTGCAGGGCTCGCGCGCGGTCGCGCAGGGCATCGTACTGGGCCAAGCGCAGGTTTACGTTTTTGGAATACTGGTGCATCAGCCGGCCCCGGAACTTGCCGTGCAGCGAGAGGAACACCGTGTCGATGCGCTCGTTGACCAGGAAGTCCAGAACGGCAGGCGTGACCACGATGTTCCCCATGAGAACGAGTTGGTCCAGGTCGTGAACCAACAACTCGGTGCGCTTTACGTTCCCAAGCCAGACTTCGAGCACCGGACCATTCCTGCGTACGGTTGCCCCTGGTTCCGTGATGTACGCTGTTTTCACCGTGGCACCCCCTTTTGAAGAAAAAATCGTAGCCCCGTAATGCCGGAAAATTACTTCCAGGGCGGATCCTCGTTGTCGTCGGTCGGCTTTTCTTCGGTCGAGGATTGCCCCTGCTGCGGAAGTAGACTTTGCAGAATCCTTTCCATTCGTTCCAACCGGGAAATGATGGCTGCCAGGTCGGCTTTCGGATCGGGCACGGTTCGGTCCACCCATTCTTCGGTTTCGAATGGAGCGATCGGCTCGCGGCGCGAAAATCGTGGCGGACTGGAAAACGCGAACAAAGCCGGCGTGGCATACCCAGCTTCGGGAACTTCCGGGCACTGGCAGCGAGCCGCCAGATCCGGAAAATACTCGCGCAGCCGCTTGCAGCCGATGGGTGATTGGAAGCCGCGGCGGATTCGATCGAGCTCTTTGCGGCTCGTGCTGGTGCGGGCCAGGATTTGTTCGATCACGGGATTTTCGCGGCCCACCAGCCCGATGCTGTACAAGAGGCAGCGTAAACTCGTCGCCGAAAGCGGTTCTCCTTCCCACGCCCGTCGGGCAAGCTCGTGCAGCACATGACATCCTTCCAGGATGCGATCGACGGCTTCCTTGACAGGCTTGCCGCTCTCGATCGTGGCTAAGGCCTCCGCGAGCGCCCGCGGAGAACCAAGAGTGGGACGGGAAGGCGCGTTGGTTTCCTCGGGTGGCACCGTCGGACCCGGTTCGATCGGGCGGAGAGGTACAACGCGTTGTTGCAAGAGCTGTTCGAATACGACGGGATCTACGGTGCGCAGGCGCGCGAAAGCCTCGCGAGCTTCGACTGGCTGCAGCCGGTCGTCGAGAAAGCGTGAGGGCCGAAGCGTGGCTTGGTGAATGCCCAGGGGCAGCTTGACCAGGTTCCCGAGCCCTTTGCCCGTCAGTTGATCTTGCTTTGGGAAGATCTCTACGACCACGCTCGCTGGTTGGGTACCGCTACGCCACAAAAGTTCGCGCAAGAATGCACGTGCACGACGAGCCGGTACTCGCGGAGCGAAAAACAACCATACGTGCAACCCCGAGCCGCCTGTGTCTTCGAGGAACGCGGGGACGTCGAGGCTTGCGGCAGTACGGGCGATGCGCGCGGCATACTCCGCTAGGGCGGGCAGTGCGAGCCCCCCGCTTTCCGTGGAGTTTTCCAGGCGCATCTGCTCCGAGGCAGCAGCGGTCGGATCGAGATCGATGACGGCAAAGCTGACGTGGTGATCCGGGTACAGCAGGTACTGGCCGATGGTGATGCGGCCTTCGAGGTGCTGCACGATGACACGATCGTCTAAGGGTTCGCGCACTGGAACATAGCCGGTACGCTCGTTGCGCGCGTCGTACCATTGGCGCGCGTACACATCGCCGCGCCCAGCGAACCAACGACGGAATTGTTCGACAAGTTCCGCGGGGAATTGTGCTCCTGCGGTCGCGACCTCGCGGGGCGCTGCATCGAACGCCAGAAAGTCATCGGTTACGTCGGGCGCGCTAGGGTCGTCTCCTTGGGGTGCAGGTTCGTAGGCTCCTGAAGGGGCTGCTCCGCAAAGCTGACGGCCTTGTTCCAGTTCGCCGGCCTCGATGAGAAGCAGACCCCACTCTCGCTCGTGTCCCGCAACAAAACCGCCTGCGCGGGCGTGTTGGTACAATTCGACGACACGGCGGTAGTCCAGTTCCTCGGCAGCGCGGCGCGCAAGCGCCAAGTAGCTAGGATCCGCTGACGGCGAAAGCTTCTGATCCCCCATCTGCCCGCCCTCGTCGTGCGTTTTTGTTCACTTTTTCGGTGCGGTGTTTATCCGGCCAGCCGCTGCAACTCCGCTTGGGCACGCTCCGCAAAGGTGGGCAGCAAGGCCATCCGTCCATAGGCCTTCCGAGCCCCCTCCAAGTCGCCTTGCTCTTCGCAAAGCTTCGCCAATGCCTCGAGCGCTTCGGGATATTCAGTGACATAGCGTCGGCGTCGGAACTCGGCTGCTTCCTCGTAACAACGGCGTGCTTGGCCGAACTCGCGGATGCTTGCGTAAATCTGGCCCATTTTGAACAAGGTCAAATGGCGCCCGACGTGATCTTTGATCAACGAACTTTTGTAGAGTTTCAGGGCTTTCCGCTTGTCGCCCTTGGCAAGTTCTGCGTCGGCGAGAAGGCGCCAGATGTACGGCTTGCGATGGTGGACTCGGATGTTCGGTTCGATCCACGCGATGGCGTCTTCCGGTCGATTCGTGGCCAGAGCGATTTCGGCGAGAAGGGCGTACACAAAGTCGTGTTCGCGGTGGCCCTTGGCTTCGAGAGCGAGGCGAAGGGCACGCTCGGCATCTGCATACTGTTCTAAGGCAAACAGAATCTTTCCTGCGAGGAAAAACTTGAACAGCGGTTCTTGATGATTGCGTTCTTTGTCCACGCGGATGCAGCGAAAAATGTAGGCGCGGGCATCGGCGTAACGTTTCAGGCGATACGCCGACCGCGCTGCTCCGTAAAGAGCGAGAACGTACGTTTTAAAGTACCGCCTCTGATCGTTGCGCTCGTTTGCCGGCAGCGACTCGAACAAATGAATCACCTCGCCAAAGAGGCGCAACGCCGGCGCGTCTTTCTGGGTCAGGATGCTCGCATGGTAAACAGCGAGTCGGTACTTGTCCTTGATGGAGCGCGGATTCAACCGCAGCGCTTCGGCAATCCATTTTTCGAAGCCTTTGCGCCAACTCTCCGGATCCTCCAAGCGGGGTTTGCGCACCTTGTGCTGCAAAAGTGCGAGGTAGTGGATGTACGCGAGACCGCTCGCGACCCGATGCGAAGGGGCCGCGTCGAAAATCTCCGCGTACAACGCTCGCGCTGACTCCAGCCGTCCAAGTTGGGTCAGCGCGAAGCCGACCTCGCTGGCAAGCTCCGCTTGCTCGGCGGACACTGGTCGGGTCAGTTGAGCCTCCAGGTTTGCGATTTCCCCCCAATTGCCCTGGCTCTTCCACCGCTTCACCGCCTCCACACCAGGGGTTGGGACCTCATGGTGTGTGCGTTGGTCTGTCATGCTCGCCAACCTACCGGACCCAGGATGCCGATAAAAAGAGGGTCGGCGCTTGTGGCAACGTTGCCGCCAACCATTGGCGCCGACGGGGGAACTCAGCCGGCGGGCGTGATGGTAATGCAACGGGGGGACAGGTGAACGCCGTACGTGGTGTGGGGGCGTTGGCCAGCGCCTCGGAAGCGTAGGTTGTCGGCGTGTTCCAGAGGCAGCCCGAACTCGAGTAAAGCGCTTTTGATTCGGGACATCGCTTGCCGCACATACTCTTGCGGGAAATCCCGATCGGTGGGAGGCACGAGCTCGCTGAGCTGCTCGGGGGTTCGGAAGCAGCACGCGCACGGATAGTCCGTGGCTCGGACGTTATGGTTCGATCGCAGCCGCGCCAGATGGAGCCATAGGTAGAGGTCGCGTTGCCGCAAACGGATCCCGAGTGTGTTTGGCCACAAGGTGCGGCCGGCGATGGAAACAGTCTCGATCCTCCCGTCGAGACTTAAGCGAAACACCAGCTGTGGCTCGGTTTCGCTGTCTACCCGAGTTTGCACGGCGCTTAAAAACGTACTCAGGTCGAGGTTTCCTGAAGGCACGTTGAGTTCCCTCGTGCGTAGAAAAGGCACTTCGGCCAGGTCGATTTGGACTTCGTCACCAGGAAGAGGGAAGAAGAAGTGCGGGTTGTCTGTTTGTTCAGGGCGCACGAGCACGTGAAAGAGCCGGTCCTGTCGCCTTCCGAGCAGTTGAAAAGCCAGGACGAGGGCGTGACTCAAGGTTTTTCGGCCACCAGCGATCGAGCCTAAGATCATCTGGCTACGAGGTTGCAGTGCGCGGACGATACGGAACACTTGCAGCCACGCCGCGTGGTTGTCTTCGGTGGTGCGCAGATCCATCAGCGGTTCCCTGCCTGGGGACTTGCGCAGCACATGAAACCGTATGGTTGGGGTAGGCAACTGGTAGGCTCGCACTAAGCGCGACAAGGCTCCGCGTGACCCCAAGAGTGCATGGCGGCTCAGTTCGATTGCCGGCAGCGTGCCGATAATTTCCACGTGGTGCACGGGCACCCGTTCCGTGGACAACACAGAGAGGCCGTAAAGAGCCTCGGTTACGACGGCCGGAGTTAGACCTACCACCGCAACAAGAACGTTCTCCTGCCCTCCAAGATCGCTCACGCCATAATATTCAGCGCAAAAAGTGTATGTTGTGCAAGCACTTCTTGTTCCCGGAGAACTTGCTTGGGGCAAGAGGAAACGTTGCCAGGACTGGCGAGCGGAGGGCGGGCTGGCTACGCAACTACAATCAATGACGCGAGCGGGATCCCATCGATTGGCGCTCGGGATGCTGATCGGACACTTAAATTCCGCAGAAACCCAGTTCACGCTCGCCCGCGGCCCGAGGTTCCAGCTGGTCCGACGCTCGCGGAGTCATGCTCGAGGCGGGGCCGTAAACTCGATGGTCGGGCCGCCTACCTCGCACTTGCAACCGAGGCCGGCTGTGTGCAACGAATGGCACAAGCCTTGCCGCCCGGCCGGTGCGGGTTCCGTTCGTGCCGGCCGCGAGGTTGCGTTCTTTGACAATTTCACCCAAAGCGAGTGTGCGGACCTGGCAGTCCACGAGACGCGAGGTTCTTTGCGCCACTCTGCACGACCAAAGGCCGCCAGCGCAAAAATGCCGAGAATCTCGGGTTGTCTCGTTCTCCGATGGGCGCACCACGATTCCCGCGGCAGAACGGCAGCTTACGACGGGTTGCCGCGAAAAGGTACAAGTTTCGCGTTGGCAGCGCTGACGACTGGCGCAAAGCGAGCTGGCGGCACTAGAGCGAACCGGGCCGGAGGATGGGTCAGGCCGAAGGCACACGTTCCCCGAGAGGGGTTTGAGACCACTCAGTCGGCGGCGTAAGGGTACCAATCAAATCCGGGGCCGAAGGCACACGTTCCCCGAGAGGGGTTTGAGACGCGCACGTCGTCGTCGCTTGCCTGTTCGAGCCATGGGCCGAAGGCACACGTTCCCCGAGAGGGGTTTGAGACTCTTGCACCCCCCAGATTTCAACGACCTTGCCCACGGCCGAAGGCACACGTTCCCCGAGAGGGGTTTGAGACACGGTCGGACTTTGCCCCATAGGCACGTGGAGCCAGGCCGAAGGCACACGTTCCCCGAGAGGGGTTTGAGACGCCCTCTACGGCGTAACCGATTACAATAGCTTTTCAGGCCGAAGGCACACGTTCCCCGAGAGGGGTTTGAGACTTGAGTGTTCGCGGATTAACGCGCACGGCAACATGGCCGAAGGCACACGTTCCCCGAGAGGGGTTTGAGACCCAACCAGGCGCCTCTCTGTCCCCGTCAAAGTGTCTGGCCGAAGGCACACGTTCCCCGAGAGGGGTTTGAGACTACTCTTGCGCGAGGCGGGTTAGCAGCTCGCGTTCCGGCCGAAGGCACACGTTCCCCGAGAGGGGTTTGAGACCCCCGTCAAAGTGTCTTGCGACGCCCAGACTTCAGGCCGAAGGCACACGTTCCCCGAGAGGGGTTTGAGACGCCCACACTTCTACCACCTTGCCCACTAGGGCAAGGGCCGAAGGCACACGTTCCCCGAGAGGGGTTTGAGACTAACCGTACCCGCACGGCGTAAGGCCCGCCGGTAGGGCCGAAGGCACACGTTCCCCGAGAGGGGTTTGAGACCGAACGAACACGGCAAGCAAAGTAGCGCGTCGAACGGCCGAAGGCACACGTTCCCCGAGAGGGGTTTGAGACCACACGGAAGGCCCAAGGCGTCCGCTAGCGCGCGAGGCCGAAGGCACACGTTCCCCGAGAGGGGTTTGAGACGTTCCCGCCGTGGCCCTTGTTGCATTTGTGCTTTGGCCGAAGGCACACGTTCCCCGAGAGGGGTTTGAGACGCGATTTCCCAGCCGTTTGGCCCGTAGGCCCTTTTGGGCCGAAGGCACACGTTCCCCGAGAGGGGTTTGAGACATCCGGCGCAATGGCGCCCGCGAAGTCTACCCGTTCGGCCGAAGGCACACGTTCCCCGAGAGGGGTTTGAGACGCATACGCGCACGTTGTTGACGTGTGTTGAGAAGTCGGCCGAAGGCACACGTTCCCCGAGAGGGGTTTGAGACGTCGCACGATGCCGTCTTTGATGAGGCGACGTCTAATGGCCGAAGGCACACGTTCCCCGAGAGGGGTTTGAGACTGCCGCAACGGCTCCGAGTGCCTCGAAGTTTTTTTCGAGGCCGAAGGCACACGTTCCCCGAGAGGGGTTTGAGACTTTTCGAGTGCGCGAAGCGCGGAGCACTCCGCACAGGCCGAAGGCACACGTTCCCCGAGAGGGGTTTGAGACCAGAGGCTGGGACTTCCAATTTAAGCCCCAGCCTCGGCCGAAGGCACACGTTCCCCGAGAGGGGTTTGAGACCAGGCAGTGCACACCTCGATTATGAACCGCTTATGGCCGAAGGCACACGTTCCCCGAGAGGGGTTTGAGACCAGCTCGCTGTTCCACACATGTTTCTGCGCCATTGCGGCCGAAGGCACACGTTCCCCGAGAGGGGTTTGAGACTGCCCCAGCCGCTGGGCCGACCACTGGCGTGAATTCAGGCCGAAGGCACACGTTCCCCGAGAGGGGTTTGAGACCCGTCGTCGCCTCGCTGATTCCTTGCCATAGGCCTTTCGGCCGAAGGCACACGTTCCCCGAGAGGGGTTTGAGACGTGGTGGGGGAGCCGGTGGTGGTGCCGGCTCATGCACGGCCGAAGGCACACGTTCCCCGAGAGGGGTTTGAGACCCCTCGGACAGAGCGCCACGGATCGCGCTCTCCGGCCGAAGGCACACGTTCCCCGAGAGGGGTTTGAGACGCGGCTCCGGAGAAACCGAGCCGCCTCCTCGAGAGAGGGCCGAAGGCACACGTTCCCCGAGAGGGGTTTGAGACGCTTGCGCGATTGCGCAAGCGGCCGCGGCCCAGTGTGGGCCGAAGGCACACGTTCCCCGAGAGGGGTTTGAGACCTTCGATAACTTCACGTCTGAAGTCGTCGCGTTCAAGGGCCGAAGGCACACGTTCCCCGAGAGGGGTTTGAGACCAGCTCAGACTTCCAAGAATGCTTTTGCGCCATTGCGGGCCGAAGGCACACGTTCCCCGAGAGGGGTTTGAGACACACGGCAAGCACAAAAGGCCGTTAAACGTATCCCAAGGCCGAAGGCACACGTTCCCCGAGAGGGGTTTGAGACACACCGGCAAGCGGTTCCTCTTCGCGGTTCCTTGTCGGGGCCGAAGGCACACGTTCCCCGAGAGGGGTTTGAGACTGAGTTCAACATTTTGCGAACTCCGATCGTGACAACTTGGCCGAAGGCACACGTTCCCCGAGAGGGGTTTGAGACTCCCTGCGGAAGTCATCCGCAGGGAGGTTGCCAAACTCGGCCGAAGGCACACGTTCCCCGAGAGGGGTTTGAGACAGGCCGCTTCCAGCCTCCGTCGTCGCCTGATCGCTTCGGCCGAAGGCACACGTTCCCCGAGAGGGGTTTGAGACGGGCCCCAGGGTGATACCATAAAGCCAAACATGTTTGGCCGAAGGCACACGTTCCCCGAGAGGGGTTTGAGACCGAACTCCGCGACAGCGGCTGGAACTTCCAATTTAAGGCCGAAGGCACACGTTCCCCGAGAGGGGTTTGAGACCTCGACGGTAAGCTCGGCCCTCCAAGAATGCTTTTGCGGCCGAAGGCACACGTTCCCCGAGAGGGGTTTGAGACTCGCGCAGAAACGATTCTTGGGGATTGCTTGTTTTGGGCCGAAGGCACACGTTCCCCGAGAGGGGTTTGAGACGATGTGGCCGCCCGGATCGCGGCTTCAAGCGAATGGGGCCGAAGGCACACGTTCCCCGAGAGGGGTTTGAGACGGATCCGTGTTGCACGCGCGAACCGATAACGTGCACGGGGCCGAAGGCACACGTTCCCCGAGAGGGGTTTGAGACGGTAAACGAGGACCGGAGACTCGACGGTCCCCGAGAGCGGCCGAAGGCACACGTTCCCCGAGAGGGGTTTGAGACCTATCGCAAACAATCTGTTCGTGTAGCGGTGTTTGGCGGCCGAAGGCACACGTTCCCCGAGAGGGGTTTGAGACAGGTGGAGAACCCCGTCCAGAATGAACCATTTCCCTTGGCCGAAGGCACACGTTCCCCGAGAGGGGTTTGAGACGTCATCCGCAGGGAGATTGCCAAACTCTTGCACGAGGGGCCGAAGGCACACGTTCCCCGAGAGGGGTTTGAGACCAATCGGGGTTTTTACTGGAAACTGGGTCTAGCCTGGCCGAAGGCACACGTTCCCCGAGAGGGGTTTGAGACAACCCGCCCCCGAGTCGTTTGGGTTCAAAGCTGCTTTGGCCGAAGGCACACGTTCCCCGAGAGGGGTTTGAGACCAAAGCGTTGGCGCTACGCTCCGACCTAAGGCTTCCTCGGCCGAAGGCACACGTTCCCCGAGAGGGGTTTGAGACGAAACGTACCACGCCTTCGCGCACTAGCTTTCTTCGTAGGCCGAAGGCACACGTTCCCCGAGAGGGGTTTGAGACGTGTTGGTTATAGCTTTCGGTTCTGTTCCAGTGTTTGGGCCGAAGGCACACGTTCCCCGAGAGGGGTTTGAGACTATGGGTGCTTTGCCCAAATCATCAATCAACCATAGTACGGCCGAAGGCACACGTTCCCCGAGAGGGGTTTGAGACCCATGCTGAAGTGGCCGTGGACAAAAACAGTATTGTGATGGCCGAAGGCACACGTTCCCCGAGAGGGGTTTGAGACGCCCAGCGTTGGCGCTACGCTGGGCCCAAGGTCTTGTGGCCGAAGGCACACGTTCCCCGAGAGGGGTTTGAGACGCCAGGTGCCGCGCGTGCTCGTTGGCGATGCTCCTGATCGGCCGAAGGCACACGTTCCCCGAGAGGGGTTTGAGACTCCTCCACCCGGCGGCCGTCCGTGACAGCCGCCCGGAGGCCGAAGGCACACGTTCCCCGAGAGGGGTTTGAGACCTCCAGGGCCTGCTACACCGACGCTGCGGCGATATGCCGGCCGAAGGCACACGTTCCCCGAGAGGGGTTTGAGACCGGCCACAGAACGTCCTCGCACCGGGTGCATGTCGTGGCCGAAGGCACACGTTCCCCGAGAGGGGTTTGAGACCTAGTACGGCTCGCAATTCAAGCTGAAGTTCGTTGATAAAAGGGCCGAAGGCACACGTTCCCCGAGAGGGGTTTGAGACCACGGCACTTCCAGGACGTCATGAATCGGTTCAATGCTTGGCCGAAGGCACACGTTCCCCGAGAGGGGTTTGAGACGCCGCCGCAATCTGTTCGGCGCATTGCCCTCTGAATTGGGCCGAAGGCACACGTTCCCCGAGAGGGGTTTGAGACCGCCACCCCTACCACAAGCACGGGAACATCGGGCTTTTCGGCCGAAGGCACACGTTCCCCGAGAGGGGTTTGAGACTAGTCACGAGTAACCCGAAATACCGTAAACCGCATATCGGCCGAAGGCACACGTTCCCCGAGAGGGGTTTGAGACTGTTCAAAACTACCATTTGCATCGCACACCCCCCCCAAGGCCGAAGGCACACGTTCCCCGAGAGGGGTTTGAGACATGCCTAAAAGCTTTGCCCGTTGCTGCTTGGTATTGGCCGAAGGCACACGTTCCCCGAGAGGGGTTTGAGACCTCCAATGCACGGGCCCCGTGCGGCCCGTGCGGATCCGTGGCCGAAGGCACACGTTCCCCGAGAGGGGTTTGAGACTTCACCTGGACACGGCCGCAGCCGCAGCAGACCTCAACGAGGGCCGAAGGCACACGTTCCCCGAGAGGGGTTTGAGACAACTCCGCGACAGCGGTTGGAACTTCAAACTTAAGCCGGCCGAAGGCACACGTTCCCCGAGAGGGGTTTGAGACTCCGTCGTCGCCTCTCTTCCTTGCCATAGGCTTTCCTGGCCGAAGGCACACGTTCCCCGAGAGGGGTTTGAGACATGCGGCCCGGATCCTCCATTCGCCGTACCGAAAGAGGCCGAAGGCACACGTTCCCCGAGAGGGGTTTGAGACCGGATCCTCCATTCGCCGTACCGAAAGACCTTCACCCGGCCGAAGGCACACGTTCCCCGAGAGGGGTTTGAGACTCGTATGTCGCCTTTAGGAAATTCCTGCGCCCAATTGATGGCCGAAGGCACACGTTCCCCGAGAGGGGTTTGAGACAGGTCCAGAGGTTCCCGTGGAAGGCGGGCGAGATAAGGCCGAAGGCACACGTTCCCCGAGAGGGGTTTGAGACCGAACTCCGCGACAGCGGTTGGAACTTCAAACTTAAGGGCCGAAGGCACACGTTCCCCGAGAGGGGTTTGAGACGCCCGACCGGGCCTAAATTTAAGCGAGCGTTGGCAAGGGGCCGAAGGCACACGTTCCCCGAGAGGGGTTTGAGACCCGACGGAGGCCGTCTCCAGCCTCCGTCGTCGCCTGGCCGAAGGCACACGTTCCCCGAGAGGGGTTTGAGACGCTTGCGCGATTGCGCAAGCGGCCGCGGCCCAGTGTGCCGAAGGCACACGTTCCCCGAGAGGGGTTTGAGACTCGACGGGAAGTCGGCCGAATTCGCGCACGAGGCGATGCCGAAGGCACACGTTCCCCGAGAGGGGTTTGAGACTTGCCTCGTGCATTCTCTGGCCGGTTACTTAGTCCAGGCCGAAGGCACACGTTCCCCGAGAGGGGTTTGAGACCGCTCGACGAGGTCGATCGTCTGGCTGACATGTTCAGGCCGAAGGCACACGTTCCCCGAGAGGGGTTTGAGACGGCTCCGCCCCCCTTTCGATCATACTGCCAAAGATTGCCGAAGGCACACGTTCCCCGAGAGGGGTTTGAGACGCGCCGCAACGATGGCGCACTTGGCCAAGTGGTACGGCCGAAGGCACACGTTCCCCGAGAGGGGTTTGAGACTTAAGCCCCAACCGCTGGGCCGACCACGACCTGGAGGGCCGAAGGCACACGTTCCCCGAGAGGGGTTTGAGACGAACCGCAATACTAGAACCTTGAGGCGACCACAGGGCCGAAGGCACACGTTCCCCGAGAGGGGTTTGAGACGCCGCAATCAACCGGCGAAGGCCGCCGTGCCCCTTGCCGAAGGCACACGTTCCCCGAGAGGGGTTTGAGACTCCGCCGACGCGCGGGCGAGCACGTGGCCGCGGGAGGGCCGAAGGCACACGTTCCCCGAGAGGGGTTTGAGACAGGCGTTCGAGTAACTTGGCCTCCGCGGCCCAGTGTTCGCGGCCGAAGGCACACGTTCCCCGAGAGGGGTTTGAGACGCACCGGCAGCCCTGCTGCCCACTCGACTGCGTGCTGCCGAAGGCACACGTTCCCCGAGAGGGGTTTGAGACGCGGCGCAGCGCATGCACGATCGGCCGCATCGACGCTGCCGAAGGCACACGTTCCCCGAGAGGGGTTTGAGACACACCCGTTGGTACAGGCGCGCGCCGACCCGCTTTGGGCCGAAGGCACACGTTCCCCGAGAGGGGTTTGAGACCGCACCACGATCTCGCCTCGTTCGGGCGGCGTGCAATGCCGAAGGCACACGTTCCCCGAGAGGGGTTTGAGACCTCATTGCCCACCTGGACCGCCAGGTGGAGAGTCCCGCCGAAGGCACACGTTCCCCGAGAGGGGTTTGAGACCATTGGCGTGAATTCAACAGCTTTCGAATGCCAATCGCCGAAGGCACACGTTCCCCGAGAGGGGTTTGAGACCCCAAGAGGGGAGCGGTCAGCCCCTTTTCGGGAATGACGGCCGAAGGCACACGTTCCCCGAGAGGGGTTTGAGACCTGTGACGTCTTCGGGAAAAATTTGCCGCCCGCAAGGCCGAAGGCACACGTTCCCCGAGAGGGGTTTGAGACAATTGTACCGCATAACCGCAATCCCTAGCGCGCTGTTGGCCGAAGGCACACGTTCCCCGAGAGGGGTTTGAGACGGGGAGCCGGACCGCGGTTTTCCCCAAGAGGGGAGCGGTGGCCGAAGGCACACGTTCCCCGAGAGGGGTTTGAGACTCATCCGACGCAGCCGCGCGGACCGCGTCTGCTAGGCTGGGCCGAAGGCACACGTTCCCCGAGAGGGGTTTGAGACCGTTGCGTAGTGCCCTTCGCGGATTGCCCAAAAGCGGGGCCGAAGGCACACGTTCCCCGAGAGGGGTTTGAGACAGTTAATGACGTCGCCGCTTTTTTTCTTTGCCATATCGGCCGAAGGCACACGTTCCCCGAGAGGGGTTTGAGACGAAACGAACCACACCCTCTCGAACAAGTTTTCTTCGTGGCCGAAGGCACACGTTCCCCGAGAGGGGTTTGAGACTCTTAGTCGACCTAACAAACGACGCAGTTTATTTTGCGTGGCCGAAGGCACACGTTCCCCGAGAGGGGTTTGAGACTTTCTTCAAAACTAACTTCCGGCGGGCTTCCTTTTGTTGGCCGAAGGCACACGTTCCCCGAGAGGGGTTTGAGACTTTCCAATGATGGCGTTGCGCCATACCATTCTCCTAGGCCGAAGGCACACGTTCCCCGAGAGGGGTTTGAGACGCGGGAGGGTGATGGTGCCCTCCGGGGTGATGATTTGAGGCCGAAGGCACACGTTCCCCGAGAGGGGTTTGAGACCCCCGGACGTGGGGGCCCCGGAGGCCCGGAGAGCCTCGGCCGAAGGCACACGTTCCCCGAGAGGGGTTTGAGACTTGACCCTTGCACGTCAATCGGCGCTTTGCCAAGGTCATGGCCGAAGGCACACGTTCCCCGAGAGGGGTTTGAGACGCTATTGTAGCAACGGCTCCCCCTTGCCTAGCAACACGGCCGAAGGCACACGTTCCCCGAGAGGGGTTTGAGACTGCTTAACCCCGACTAGATCCCAGGGAACATCATTAACGGCCGAAGGCACACGTTCCCCGAGAGGGGTTTGAGACACCGCCATCGGACACGCCTTGCTTTTTCCTTGCCATAGGGCCGAAGGCACACGTTCCCGGGATTGAGTGATTGAGCGATTGAGAGATTGAGAGATTGAGAGATTGAGAGATTGAGAGATTGAAGTCGTGGGGGCGGGTTCAAGGAGAGGGGTGGGAGGAGAGGCCGGGCTTGCCGTTGCGGTCCCGGGTTTGGGCCGAAGGCACACGTTCTCGGGATTGAGTGATTGAGTGATTGAGAGATTGAGCGATTGAAGTCGTGGGGGCGGGTTCGAGGAGAGGGGGAAGGGTTGGCACTCCCGGCAAGCCGAACCCAAGCGGTTGTGTTCGTAAGGCAACTGCTCGCACCAAGCTACGCTTGATTCTGATCATCGTCAGAAATGGTACAGGGGTGGGAGGAGAGGCTGGGGTTGCCGTTGCGGTCCCGGGTTTGGGCGGAAGGCACACGTTCTCGGGATTGAGCGATTGAGAGATTGAGTGACTGAGAGATTGGAGTCGTGGGGGCGGGTTCGAGGAGAGGACTTCCCACCGTTAGTCAAGGGTTAGTTGGCGAGCGAGTACGTCGCCTTGAGTGGTCTGCTTCTGCGTCCCCGGAGCGCATGACGTAGAAGCTTCGTTTCCAATACCAGAGCCAGCGTCGGCACAGACGGGAGGTTGTTCCTCCTTGAGCAACTTTACGGTGTGGAGCGGCCTACGGCGAGCAGGGTCGTAGAGTGTGCGATGCTTCAGCATCTGCAAAGCCACGTCGAGTAGTCGGTCCACCACCCCGCGCACAGCCCGCGCGTGCCCATGTCCACGTCGGCGCAAACGCGCGTAGTGCTGGCGGCACACCAGATCGTGCTGCACTGCGGTGCGCCCGCAGTGGGAAAAGGCATTGGCCACACGCCGGTTGCACGCTCTACGCCGCTCAACCACAGGATACGCCTTGCCGCTGCGTCTGGTCACCGGGGCGATTCCCCCAAGGGCCCGCAACGTGCTACGGTTGTCCTGGAGCAACACTCCATGGGCCTCAGCGAGCACAGTGGCGCATACGATTCTGCCCACCCCTGGTAAGGAGCGCAGGATCTCCACGTCACTGTGTTCGTTCTGGGGCCGCGCCGAGAGAGACGACTGGCAAGCATCACGGCTCTTCTGGGCGCAGCGTTGCAGCAATCGGTCCAGCCTGCGCTCGCTCTGTTTCAGTTGCTCCAGCAGCAGCTTCAGTTGGGGCAGTAGCGCAAGGATGTGCCGCACCACCCCCCGCACTCCAGGCGCCAGGGGGGAACGGGCGGGCACAAAGGGTGCCCTGAAGCTCGTTGGCGCTGATGCGGCGGATGCGGTGGCGGGCGAGGATGCGCTCGATGGTGCTCTGCCCAAGCTTACGCATGCCCTTAGCGCTTGAGGATGTCCCACATCCACGGCTCGGTCACATCCCCAATGCTGAGCAGTGGGGCAAAGCAACGCTCAACCAGCTACCGCAAGCGGTTGGTGAGCCGAGTGAAGTCTCCGCGCAGCTCCTCGTAACGGCGACTCTCCTCCCTCAGCTGTGCCCACTCGGCACTGTCGAGGCTTACGGGCCAAAACGCATGCCGGTCGGTGCGAAGCGCACTGGCAAGCACGTGGGCGTCGCGCCGGTCGTCCTTCGCCCCCGCCACTGTAAAGCGGTCGCGGAAGCGGTCGAGCTGCTTGGGGTTGAGCGCAAACACCTTGACCCCTGCGTCCACCAGCGTCTGGACCACGGGCCCATGGGGAATCTCGATGGCCACCCCAACGCTGGCAGCATTGCCCGCCGCCAGCGCCAGGACCTCCTCGATCACTCCCTCAAAGCGCACGCACCTCGTGAGCAATCTTGCGCTTAAGCAGCAGTTTGCCCTCTGCATCGAGCACGCAGAGCTGGTGCTCCTCCCAACCCCAGTCGATGCCGACAAACACCTTAAGCTCCTGTTCCATCCTGCTCTCCTCCTTCCTGCTTCCTTCTCTGCCTCGTTCGCCCCATCGCTTCGATCTTCCCTGTACTGGCACTCACGCGCTGCCCACCAGTGCAAGCAACGCTGGCGCAACTTCCCACTGGAACTCTACGATGGGGGACTTGCCGGGGCGCAAGTCCTCTCCAGGCCCTCGCAACGGCGCGGGGGAAGGGTTGGCACTCCCGGCAAGCCGAACCCAAGCGGCCGTGTTCGTAACGCGACTGCTCGCAGCAAGCTACGCTTGATTCTGATCATCGTCAGAAATGGTACAGGGGTGGGATGGGAGGCTGGGGTTGGCGTTGCGGTCCCGGGTTCGAGCCGAAGGCACACGGTCCGGGGATTGAGTGATTGAGTGATTGAGAGATTGAGAGATTGAGTGATTGAGAGATTGGAGTCGTGGGGGCGGGTTCGAGGAGAGGGGGAACGGGAGGCTGGGGTTGCCGTTGCGATCCCGGGTTCGGGCCGAAGGCACACGTTCTCGGGATTGAGCGATTGAGTGATTGAGAGATTGAGAGATTGAGAGATTGAGTGATTGAGAGATTGAGTGATTGGGGCCGTGGGGGTGGGTTCGAGGCGGGGTGGGATGGAACGCGGGGGTTGGCTCGGAGTCCTTGGTATGCAGGTGCGCGTTGGCATGGGAGCGATAGGAAGCTGGTAGCGCCGGGCTCTGACGCGCGAACCGAGAGCCGCAA
>Ga0101944_10002753_pt1 | contig 27146 bp, 26 predicted proteins | sample DewCreD2012metaG_FD_75245 | JGI IMG/M metagenome (GOLD analysis project Ga0101944, IMG submission 75245) | Hot spring sediment bacterial and archeal communities from British Columbia, Canada, to study Microbial Dark Matter (Phase II) - Dewar... ... | reverse complement strand
GGTTGAAGCCGTCCATCGGCGGCAGGGTGTAATTCAGCGGGTTGCGCTGCAGGCCGCGCACCGGGAGGGCCGCCAGCTGCGGCAGCGCAAACAGGCCCAGCACCGCGATCAGGTCCAGGGCCGGGAAACGCTTCAGGCCCTCGCGGCCGAAGGCGCGCGCCACGAAGTACAGGCCGCCCGCGCCCGCCATCAAGGCGCCCAGCCAGGCCAGGTCGGCGTAGGTCTCCATCGGCGAAATCGGCCCGCTCTCGGGCGTCGTCCGCCCCGGGTCGGCCGGGACCTGGACCTCGGCCGCCGAGGACGGCGGGGCGATGCCCAGCCGGTCGCGGTAGAAGAAGAGGCCGACGCCGATCAGGGCGGCGATGACGGCCACGGCCAGCAGGGCGAAGAACGGCTGGCGCAGTTCCGGCCGAGGCCATGCGGTCCGCAGCAGGTCGTAGACCAGAAACAGCCCCAGGAACACCATGACGATGGCGATATAGATGAAGGACGACTCCATCGTGGTGTAAAACAGGGCGCTCACCAGCGCGAGGCTGTACAGCCACTTGGGGCTCCGCGAGTCGAGGTAGTTGAGCACGCCCAAAACCAGCAACAGGCCCCAGACCATCACATAGGGCTCGTCGCGGATGTAACGGGAGTAATACAACTGGTAGGGCGAGATCAACATGAGCAGCGCCGCCAGCAGCGCGCCGCTGCGGCCCAGCCACTTACGGAAGAAGTAGCACAGGGCGACGGCGGCCACGCCCATCAGCGCGGTCGGGATGCGGGCCGTGAAGTCGTTGTCACCGAACAGCCAGTAGGTGAAAGCCGTCAGGTGGAACTTGAGCGGCCCGTGCATCATCGGCGTATGCTGGTAGTTGCCGTTCTTGTAGAGATACCAGGAGTACTGGGTGTGCAGGCTCTCGTCGTGGCTCATCACGCGCGCCCCCAGGTCGTAGAAGCGCGTGACGAACGCGGCCAGGATCAGGACGGCGTACAGGCCTTTCTCCCAATCCAGCGCCAGCACCGACCCCAGCGGCCGGTCCAGCATCGAAACAGGCTTATCCATCGTCGCAGTTGCCATACATCAACCTCTTGCACGAATTGAACCACGAAGACGCGCGGGCCCGAAAGGGACCGGGCCCGGGTGCGCCTAGCGCTTGGGCGTCCTGGCGGTTTTCAAGCGCCCTGCTCCGGTTTGAGCGGCCTTCTTCAGATCGCCGATTTCCTTCTTGGTCAGCTCGCGCCATTCGCCGGGGCGCAGGCCGCCGAGCGTCAGCGTCCCCAGCCGCACCCGCAGCAGGCGCTCGACGGGCAGGCCGAGCGTCGCGCCGATATTGCGGATCTCATGCTTGCGGCCCTCCCGCATCACCACGCGCAGCCAGGTCCCGCCGCGCGCAGCCGCCGCGCGCGTCACGTCGGCGGGCCGGGTGCGGACACGCGCGCCGGTCGCGCGGTCCTCCAGCACCACGCCGCGCCGCCACGCCTGCAGTTGCTCGGCCTCCGGCTCGCCCCGCACCAGCACACGGTATTCCTTCTCGACGTTATAGCGCGGATGGGTGAGCGTGTTGGCCAGCTCGCCGTCGTTGGTCAACAACACCAGGCCCTCGCTATCCAGGTCCAGCCGGCCGACCGGGTACAGGCGCGCGGCGACCGGCACCAGGTCGATCACGGTCGGCCGGTCGCCCTGGGGCTCGCGCGACGAGACCACGCCGCGCGGCTTGTGCAGCAGGATATAGGTCGGTTTCTCCGGCCTGGCCAGCGGCTCGCCGTCCAGCGTGATCGTGTCCCGCGCCGGGTCGGCTTTCTGGCCCAGGACCGCGCGGCGGCCGTTGACCTGCACCCGGCCCTGCTCGATCAACGCCTCACACGCCCGGCGCGACCCGTGGCCGGCCTGAGCCAGGAGTTTCTGCAAACGCTCTTCCATACGCCTCAACTTCGCCCAGGCGGCAACGGCGCCGGGGTCGGGGCCAGCACCCGTTCCGGAACACCGGTGGCTGCGGGCCGGGTCGGCCCGCCCCCGAACGACGGGGTCAACACGGCGGCGCGCGGCGCGGGGGCCAGCCCGGCGGCAAAGGTCGGCTGCGCGAAGGCGCGCACCACGCCGGACTGGGCCAGCGCCAGGAAGACCGCGGCCAGGCTGACGCTGGCGGCGGCCGGCCAGCGGAGCCGGGCGGCCGGCCGCGTCCAGGCCGCCCGCACCCGCGCCCAGGCCCGGTCGGTGTCCACGGGCAGCGTCCGCAGCGCCGCCGCCATCGCCTGCAACGCGCGGTCGTCCGGCCAACGCGCCTGTGTCATGCCGTCACCTCCGCCAGGAACTGCTCGCCGTCCACGCCGGCGGTCTCAAAATAACGCCGCAACCGCTCCACCCCCAGCCGGACGCGCGACTCAGCCGTCTTGGCGTTGCAACCGAGCGCGTCGGCCATCTCCCGGTAACGCATCTCGCCGAGATACCGCACCACCACCGCCTCGCGCAACGGCTCCGGCAACGATTGCAGGGCCTCCCACAACTGGCGGCGCAGACCGCGGCGCTCCAGCGCGGCCTCCACGGCGCGCGGCGCGCCCGGCGGGCGGCCGGCCAGCGCCTCCAGCGGCAGCTGCTCCAGCCATTTGCGCCGCCGCTTGTTGCGGCAACGGCTCAGGGCGATGGTGAACAGCCAGGTGCGGAAGGCCGAGCGCTGCGGGTCGAAGCGCGCCAGGTTACGCAGTGCGTAGACGAACGTATCCTGCGCCACCTCCTCGGCGTCCGGCAGGTCGTTGAGCAGGCCCAGCGACAGCCGGAACACGGCCGGATAGAAATGGTGAAAGAGCGCCGCGCCCGCCCGCTCATCGCCGCGCGCGCCGCGCTCCAGCCAGGCCTCCACAGAGAGAGGGGGGTCAGCCGCGTCGTCCATGCATCACACAAGATACACCGTCAGACGGCGTTTTGCTTAGAGCGTATCTCTAAACCCGCCCGATAGCCGACGGCAGTGCCGTCGGCGACGCCTCTGCTGAGGTTTAGAGACAGGTTCTTAGTATGGGTCATAAAGATTAAGCGGCGCTTACAGCCGCCGGGCGAGGGTCCACAGGAACGCTCACCCCTTGAGTATCTCGGCCGCCGGCACCGGGCGCAGGCCGTCCAGGTTGAGAGGCGGCAGGTCGGCCAGCGACGTCAGCCCGAAGTGCTGCAAGAACTCCGCCGTGGTGGCGTACAGCACCGGCCGGCCCGGCCCTTCGGTGCGGCCGGATTCCTCGATCAGGCCCTTGGCCAGCAGGTTCTTGATGACGCTGTCTGAGTTGACGCCCCGGATGGCGTCGATCTGAGGGCGCGTCACCGGCTGCTGATAGGCGATGATGGCCAGCGTCTCCAGCGCGGCCCGGGAGAGCGGCGCCGAGGCCGCCAGCCCCAGGAAGCGCTGGACCTTCTCGGCGGCGGCCGGCGCCGTGGTGAGCTGCACCTTGTCGCGGATGCGTTGCAGGCTCAGGCCGCGCCCGGCATACGTCGCCGAGAGCGTCTCCAGCGCCGCCTCCACCTCGCGCCCGTTCACCTCCAGCGCCTCCGCCAGCCGCGCCACCGGCACCGGGCCGTCGGCCACAAACAACAGGCTCTCCACGGCGGCCTCGAGCGTCAACGGGGCGGGTGGGGCCCCCACAATCGGCGGGGTCTCAGATTCCGCGGCCGCCTCCGGCGCGGTCTCGCCCGGCTCCGGTCCTGGCGCGGCCTCTACCGGCGATTCGGGCCGGGCCCCGGGCGCCGTGGGAGGGCCGGGCTCCGGCTCCCCCAGTCCCGGTTGCGGCAGTTCGCCGCGCTGCCATTCGTTGTCGACCGCCGAAGGGGCCGAATCGGGCGTGCTATAATCGCTCGGCATCATGTCCAATCACAAGTAAAGGAAGATGGTATGCGCGCGCTGGTAGTGATCGTCGCGCTGGCCCTGGCCAGCCTGGCCTGCGATCTGACCGTCGGCGGCCCCACCCCGCCCGCCTCGCCCATCCCGGTCTCCACGGAGGCGGCCGGCGAACTGACGAACATGTGGAGCGCCGCCGCCACCGCTATCCCGGCCGGCGGCGAAGTCAGCGTGACGCTCACCGAGGCGCAGATTACGTCGTTTGTGGCCCTCAAACTGCAAGAGCAGCCCGACGCGCCGATCCAGGACGTTCAGGTCTTCCTGCGCGACGGAAAAATCCAGATCTTCGGCAACGCCCAGGCCGGCAACGTGAAGACCACGGCCCTGGTGGTCATCGCCGTCACGGTGACGCCGGAGGGCACGGTCCAGTTCGACGCCGAGAAGGCCGACTTCGGCCCCCTGCCCGTCCCCGGCGCCCTGCTGGACAGCCTCTCATCCACGCTCAACGAGGCGTTCACGGGCAACCTGGGCTCCACGGCCAGCGGGCTGAAGATCACCAACGTCCTGATCGCCGACGGCCAGATGGCCATCACCGGCCTCTTCACGCGCTGACCAGGAGACGGGCCGGGACAGCGCGCCATTATACAACCGACGATGCGGAACGCTCAATTGACAATGCACAGTGGTCGGCCAGCGGCGCTGTGCATTGTGCTTTTGGCGGCGGGCCTCCTGGCCGCCGCCTGCGCCGCCGCCCCCACGCCGGGTCCCACCCCGGCGATCCCGACGGCCGCCGCCACCCTGCCGCCCGCAACCGCGACCCCCACCCCCGGCCCGCTGACGGTGACCGTGATCGCCGACGGCCAGACCCGGCGCTTCGCCCTGCCCGAGCCGCTGACCGTGAACGAACTGCTGGCCCAGGCCGGCCTGACGGTGGGCGAGTTCGACCGGCTGGACCCGCCGCCCTTCACGCGCCTGGCCGACGGCGCCGTGGTCACGCTGGTCCGGGTCCGGCAGACGTTCGAAATCGAGCAGGTGGTGGTGCCCTTCGAGTCCCAGACGCTGAAGAACGAGAACCTTCCGGCGGACAGCGCCCCGCTCATCCTGCAGCCGGGCGAAAACGGCCTGGAGGAGGTGACGTACCGCGTGGTCTTCGAGGACGGCGTGCAGGTGAGCCGCAGTCCCATCCGGCGCGTGCCGCTCAAGCCGGCGGTCCCCCAGATCGTCATGGTCGGCATCCAGCGCCCGTTCACCGCCGCGCCGATCTCGGGCACGCTCACCTACCTGAGCGGCGGCAACGCCTGGCTGATGCGCGGCAACTCCAGCCAGCGCACGCCGCTGACGACCTCCGGCGACCTTGACGGGCGCGTCTTCGACCTGGCGCCGGACAGCGGCTGGCTGCTCGTCTCACGCGCGGTCACAGAGTCGGCGACCACGTTCAATGCCCTGTACGCCCTCAGCCTGACGGCCGCCAGCGCCATCTCGACTCCGGTCAGCCTGCCGGTGACCAATACGCTCTACGCCGAGTGGTCGCCCACGCAGACCGTGACTCTGACCGTGGCCTATTCCACCGCCGACAAGACCGCCGGCGCGCTCGGCTGGCAGGCGCGCAACGACCTGTGGCTGCTGAACTGGTCTGAGGACCGGCGGACGCGCCGCCCGGTGTTCACGTTCGACGAAATCCTGCCCCCGTCGTTCAGCGGCGCTTACGCCTGGTGGGGGACGGGCTTTGCGTTCGCGCCCGACGGCCTCTGGCTGGCGTACGCCCAGACGGACTCGGTCGGCGTCGTCGACCTGGCGACGCGCGAGAAGGTCGAACTGGCGCGCTTCACGGCCTACAACCTGCAGAGCGACACACGCGCCTGGTATCCGACCCTGCGCTGGGCGGAGGGCGGCTGGCTGTACACGCTCGTCCACGGCGGCCCGCTGGACCAGTTCGAGCTGCCCGAATTTTCGACCGTCTTCAACCTGGTGGCGATCGCTCCGGACAGCCGCCTGCAGCTGGACCTGGTGCCGCGCGCCGGCATGTTCGCCAACCCGGTCCCTTCGCCGGCCGGGTCCGCGGCCACCGGCGAGCGGCCGGCCCGCGTCGCCTTCCTGCTCGCCACCGACCCCAAGAACCCGCTCCTCACCCCTTACCGCCTGGCGGTCATGGACCGCGACGGCAGCAACCTGCGCGTGGTCTTTCCGCCGGAGGGGCAGCCCGGCATCGAGCCCGGCGTCGTCCCGGCCTGGTCCCCGGACGGCCGCCTGATCGCCCTGATCTACCAGGGCAACCTGTGGCTGCTCGACCCCGGGAGCGGCGAGTCGCAGCAGCTCACCGGCGACGGGCTGACGACGCGCGTGGAGTGGGGACGGTGATGGCTGCTCGCTGAATACAATGCGCAGACTGTTCTTCGGCCTCAGCCTGCTGGTCCTGGCGGCCTCGCTGAGCGGGCTGGCCGCCGTCCGGCATCAGCGGCAGGTCCAGACTTTCGGCGCCGTGGACGGGCTGCCGGACGCGGCCCTGGCGGAGCGCCCCGCGAACCTGCGCGCGGTCAATGTCGCCCTGGAGACCCTGGACGACGCCGGGCTGACGCGCGCTTTCGAGACCTGGGAGGGCTTCGGCTGGCTGCGCCAGACCTTCCCGTGGGACCGGATCGAGCGGGGGCCCGGGCAGTTTGAGTGGGAGGCGTGGGACCGGGTTGTGGCCGCCGCCCGCGCGCGCGATAAGCAGATCCTCGCCGTCCTCGCCGTCCCAGAGCCGGCCGCGCCGCCGGACCCCGCCGGGTTCGCGGCCTTCGCCGCCGCCTTCGCCCTCCGCTATCGGGATCACATCGACGTTTACCAGCTCTGGGACGAGCCCAACCTGTACGCGGCCTGGGGCGGGCCGCCGTCCGCCGTGCAGTACGCCGCCCTGCTGCGCGCCGCTTACCCGGCGGTCCACGCCGCCGATCCCACGGCCACGGTCCTGGCCGCGGCGCTGGCGCCGACGGTCGAGGCCGGGCCGGACAACGTCAGCGACCTGCTCTATCTTCAGCAACTCTACGACCTGGGCGCCGGCCCGTATTTTGACGCCGCCGCCGGCAAGCCTTACGGTTTCTCCACCGGCCCCGACGACCGCCAGGCCGATCCGCAATTGCTCAACTTCTCGCGCTTCACGCTGCTGCGCGGCGTGATGGAGCGCAACGGCGACGGCCGCAAGCTGTTATGGGGCGGCAATTTCGGCTGGAATGTGCTCGCTTCGCCCTGGGGCAAGGTCACGCCGGCCGAGCAGGCCGCCTACACGCTGCGCGCCTATGAACGCGCCGGGCAGGAATGGCCGTGGGCCGGGCCGCTGGCGCTGGAGGTCGGCCCGGCCGCGCCCTCCGCCGACGACCAACGCCGGGGTTTCGCGCTGGCCGACCCGGATGGGTCGCTGACGCCTCTCGGCCAGTCTCTGGTTTCTCATCCCCCCCTGCTGGCCGCGCCCCCCGGCAATTATCCCGCCCAACATCCGGCCGCCGCCTACACCGGCGCGTGGGAATTCTCCGAGCTGGGCGCCGACATTCCCGAGGACGACGCCGGCGCGCGGCTGACCTTCACGTTTCAGGGCAGCGACCTCGGGCTGCGCGTGCGCCGCGGCGACTACCGCGCCTATCTGTACGTCACCGTGGACGGCCAGCCCGCCAACCGGCTGCCGCAGGATGAACGCGGCGCTTACCTGGTGCTGACCGCGCCCGACCTCACGCCGGCGCTGGAGACTATACCGGTGGCCTCCGGGTTGGACCCGGCGGCGGTTCATGTCGCCGTCATCGAGCCGGAGCGCGGCTGGGACCAGTGGGCGATCGCGGGCTTTGCGGTCGGCCGGCGCCTGCCTGACGGCGGTTTCACCACCGCCGTCCTGCTCCTGGCTGCGCTGAGCGCCGCCGGGCTGGCCGGGGCGTGGTCCTTCGGGCGCGGGCTGGACTGGGGACGCCTGGGGGACCGGGCGCGCTCCGCCTGGGCGCGCCTGGGTGACGCCGGCCAACTGGCGTTGACGGCCATCGTCGGCGCCGGGCTGCATCTATCCGCCTGGCTGACATTCGAGAATGAACTCTCCGCGCTGACGCGCCGCCTGGGGGAGACGGTCCCGCTCGTCGTCACGGCGCTGACCGCCGGGCTGTTCTACTGGTCGCCGTCGGCCGTCGTCGCGGTCCTCGCCCTGCTGGCGCTGTTTGCGCTCTTCACACTGCGGCCGGACCTGGCCCTGGCCTTTATCGCCCTCTTCATCCCGTTCTACCTGTTCCCGCGCCTGTTGTGGGAACGCGGCGCTTCGGTGCTGGAGTTCTCGCTCTGGCTGGCGCTGGGCGCCTGGCTGCTGCGCGCCTTCATCCGCTGGCGGACTTCCGTCTCCCGTCAACCTGTCTCCACAGCGCTCATCCAACGCATCTTCACGCTGCGCCCGTCATCGCTCGATCTGGGCCTCCTGGCGCTGCTGGCCGTCGCCGCGCTCAGCACACTCACGGCGGCGCGGCGCGATGTGGCCCTGTACGAGTTCCGGACCGTGATATTGGGCTCGGCCATCTTCTATTTTTTACTGCGTGCGGTCCCGCTGGATGACCGCGCCGTCCGCCGCATCGTAGACTTTTTCATCCTGGGGGCCGTGGCCGTCGCCGCTATCGGCCTGTACCAGTATGCCTTCGACCGGGAGGCGCTGATCACGGCCGAGGCGGGCGTGGCGCGTATCCGCAGCGTCTACGGCTCGCCGAACAACCTGGCCCTGTACCTGGGCCGCGCGTTGCCGCTGGCGCTGGCGTTGTTGACCTCACCCCCCACCCCGGCACTGCCTGCCACCCCGCCTCCCTCTCCCATGGGGAGAAGGGGGAGGGGCTGGGGGTGGGGGATGAGGTACGCCCTCGCCGCCCTGATCATGGCCGCAGCGCTGACGCTGACGTTCTCACGCGGCGCGCTGGTGCTCGGCGTGCCGGCGGCGCTGGCCGTCATCGTGATTGGCCGCTGGGGCCGCCGGGGCGCGCTGGCGGTCGGCGCGGCGGCGGTGTTGGCGCTGGCCGCCCTGCCGGCGCTGGCCCAGGTCCCGCGCTTCGCCGGCCTGCTCGACACGCAAGCCGGCACCGGCTTCTTCCGCGTCAACCTGTGGCTCTCGGCCTGGCGCATGTTCCTGGATCACCCCCTGCTGGGCGTGGGGCCGGACAACTTCCTGTACGCTTACCGCGGCTTCTACATCCTGCCGCAGGCCTGGCAGGAGCCGAACCTCTCGCACCCGCACAACCTGGCGCTGGATTTCCTCAGCCGGCTGGGTGTGCTCGGCTTCGCGGCCGGCGCCTGGCTGGTGGCCGGTTTCTGGCGCCAGGCGCTGGCGGCCTGGCGAGCCGGCGCCCCCGATCCCGCTCAGCGCGCGCTGATCCTCGGCCTGATGGGCCTGGTCGCCCACATGCTGGCGCACGGCCTGGTGGATCATTCGTACTTTCTGGTGGACCTGGCCTTCGCCTTCAGCCTGGCCCTGGCCCTGGCGCAGCGCCGGCCCGCCGAGAGGCTATGATAAAATCGCGCCGTTCGCCTGTTTCCGGCGTTCAGCGAAGGATTCCCCATGCGTATTCTGATCACCGGCGGAGCGGGCTTCATCGGCTCCCACCTCAGCGACCGGCTGCTGGCCGAGGGCCACACCGTGATCGCCATGGACAACCTCATCACCGGCAGCACGCGCAACATCGAGCACCTGGCCGGCCGTGACGACTTCCTGTTCGTCAAGCACGACGTCACCAATTACATCTATGTCGAGGGGCGCCTGGACGCCGTCCTGCATTTCGCCTCGCCGGCCAGCCCCATCGACTACCTGCAACTGCCGATCCAGACCCTCAAAGTCGGCGCGCTGGGCACGCACAAGGCGCTCGGCCTGGCCAAGGAGAAGAAGGCGCGTTTCCTGCTGGCCTCCACGTCCGAGGTGTACGGCGACCCGCTCGTCCACCCGCAGGTGGAGAGCTACGCCGGCAACGTGGACCCGATCGGCCCGCGCGGCGTGTACGACGAGGCCAAGCGCTTCGCCGAGGCCATGACCATGGCCTACCACCGCTACCACGGCGTGGACACGCGCATCGTGCGCATCTTCAACACCTACGGCCCGCGCATGCGCCTGAACGACGGCCGCGTCGTGCCCAACTTCGTGGCCCAGGCCATCGCCGGCCAGCCGCTGACCGTCTACGGCGACGGCAGCCAGACGCGCAGTTTCTGCTACGTCTCCGACCTGGTGGACGGCATCTACCGCCTGCTGCTCTCGGACGAGCACGAACCGGTCAACATCGGCAACCCGCACGAGATGAGCGTGCTGGAGTTCGCGCAACTCATCAACCGGATCACGGGCAACCCGGCCGGCCTCGTGCTGCAGGACAAGCGCATCCAGGGCGACCCCCAGACGCGGCGCCCGGACATCGGCAAGGCGCGCCGCGTCCTGAACTGGGAGCCGAAGGTGGCGGTCGAGGACGGCTTGCGTCAGACCATCGACTACTTCCGCAAAGTCGTCGGCTGACAGGTGGCCGGCGGTTGGCGGACAGCAGAAGGCCGCAAGCCACAGACCGACAGGTGTGATCGCCGCCGATGCTGTCTACACGCCTCCGGCTCGACCCGTCGCCCGTCGCCCGTTTCCCGTCACTGGTCACCCATGCCTGGGGGTGGGCGCTGGCCGCGTTCGCCCTCGGCGGCCTGATCGCGCTCTTGCCGCCCGCCTACAGCCTGGCGCTGCTGGCCGGCGGCGGGCTGGCCGCGCTCTCGCTCTGGGAGCCGGCCATCGGCCTGGGATGCGCCCTGCTCCTCGGGCCGACGCGCGCCTACCTGGCCGCCGCCGGTTATTACGGTCCGCTCTACGATTTCGGTCAACTCTTTTTCGCGCTGGCCTTCGCCGGCTGGCTGAGGCACAACGCGCTGCGGCGCGAGATCGTCGTGCCGCGCCTCGGCGTGCTGCTGCCCCTGGCCGCCTGGATCGCCGTCGGCCTCGTCTCCCTGTTCGGCGCGGCGGAATGGCGCGACGGCCTGAACGAGTCGCTCAAGTGGCTCGAAGTGGGCGTGATCATCGTCATCGCCCGGGCCGAAGCGCGGCGCGGCCGGCTGGGCTGGATCGTCGGCGCGGCGCTGGCCTCGGGCGTCGCCCAGGCCGGGCTGGGCGTGTGGCAATACGCCTGGCGCGGCGCGGGGCCGGAGAGTTTTCAGTTGCCCGGCGGCTTCTACCGCGCCTACGGCACCTTCGAACAGCCTAACCCCTTCGGCGGCTTCCTGGGCCTCGTCTGGCCGGTCGCCGCCGGCCTGGCGCTGGGCTTCTTCGACCAGGCGCTGCGCCGCCGGAAGGCCTTCAGCGGCCAGCCGCCAGCCCCTGGCTCGGGGGGCTCGGGCTTTGGGATTTGGGGCTTCATCCGCCGGCTCATTCCCGCTCTCGGGCTGGCCGCCATCGCCGGCATCATGCTGGTGGGCCTGTACGTCTCCTTCTCGCGCGGCGGCTGGCTCGGCGCCGGCGCGGCGGCGCTCGGCCTGTTGGCCTTCTTCCCGCGCCGTCTCAGCCTCGGGCTCGGGCTGGCCGTCGCAGCCCTGGCTGGCGGCTGGCTCATGCTGACGGCCGGCCTGGCGCCGGCCAGCATCGCGGCCCGGCTGGCCAACGTCACGGACTTCGTCGCCGTCGCCGACGTGCGCGGCCTCAACATCAACGACGCCAACTTCGCGCTGGTGGAGCGCCTGGCGCACTGGCAGGCCGCCCAGGCCATGGCCGAGGCGCATCCCTGGCTGGGGGTCGGCCTGGGCAATTACGCCGCCGCCTACCCCGACTACCGCCTGCTCAACTGGCCGTTTCACCTCGGCCACGCGCACAACGTCTACCTGCACACGCTGGCCGAGACCGGGGTGATAGGACTAGCCGCCTATGGGAGTTATTGGGCCGCCGTCATTATCCTTACCCTGCGCGCCCTGGGCCGGACATCCGGGTGGCGGCGCGGCCTGGCGCTCGGCCTGCTGGGCGTCTGGCTGCACCTCCTGGCGCATCACCTGGTGGACAACCTGCACGTCAACAACCTTGACCTGCTGCTGGCCGCTTACGTAGGAATGCTGTATGCTCTCCACACTCCCTGGGACCCACTCCGTGACTAAGCTCCTGACCCTGGCGCGCCGTCAGCCTGTCGAGCGCAAGCGCTTCATAAAGTTCCTGATCGTCGGCTCGCTCGGCTTCGTCGTGGACTTCGGCAGCTTCAACCTCTTCCACTGGTTGGGGGTCGGGCCCTGGGTGGCGGCCAGCCTGGCGCCGGTGGCCTACGTCCTCGAGCACCCTGAGGTCGTCGAGCAGTCGTTGTCGTTCTGCGCCGCCGTCGTCAGCAACTTCCTGTGGAATTATCTGTGGATCTATCCGGAGGCGCGCGAGGCCAACCAGGCCAAGAAGATGACCAAGTTCGTCATCGTCAGCGTCGCCGGCCTGGTCATCGGCGTCCCGGTCTTCAGCCTGGCCCTGACGGTGATGAAAGGGGTCGTTGGCGCCTTGGGCCTGTCCACGCTACAATTCAATTTAGCCGGGAACCTGGCCCTGATGTGCCGCGTCGGAGTTCTGTTGTTCTGGAACTTTTTCGTCAACCGCTACTGGACCTATCGAGATGTCAAGCGACGCTAAACCCGTCATCCTGATTGTCGATGACGATCCCGACCTGGCGATGATCATGAAGATGATCCTCAGCCACGCGGGCTTCGAGGCGCATTCGGTCCTGTCCGGCCAGGAGGCCCTGGACTGGCTGGGGAAGCGCACGCCGGACCTGATCCTGCTCGATCTGATGATGCCGGACATCAACGGCTTCACGATCCTGCGCAAGCTGCGCGCCAGCGAGACCACCAGCAGCCTGCCGGTGGTGATCCTCACCGCCAAGGCCGACCAGAAGACCCGCATGGAGAGCCAGTCGGCCGGCGCCGACGCCTTCCTCACCAAACCCATCAACTCCAAATCCCTGATCGAGTACGTCCGCCGCGCGCTCGGCCCCAAGGCGCCGCCCGCCGCCGAAGCCCGCGACGCCGACCGAGCCTGACGCCCCCTCCCCTAACCGGAGGTTACGGCCGCCGGCCGCTGCCCGCACTATGCGAATCGGCCTTGAGGTTACGGCCGCCGGCCGCTGCCCGCACTATGCGAATCGGCCTTGAGGTTACGGCCGCCGTCTCCCAGGGCGCCGGGATCGGGCGCTACACGCGCGAGCTGCTGCGCGCCCTGGCCGCGCTGGACACGGCCACACATTACCGGCTGTTCTACGCCGCGCGCCGGCCCGCGCATCCCCTGCCGCCCCTGCCCGCCAACTTCCACGTCACGGTTCTGCCGTTTCACGATATCTGGCTCGCCCGGCTCTGGCAACGCGCCCGACTGCCGCTGCCGGTGGAGCTCATCACCGGCCCGCTGGACCTCTTCCACTCGCCCGACTTCACCCTGCCGCCGGTCCGCCGCGGCACGCCGACGCTGCTCACCGTCCACGACCTGTCCTTCGTGCGCGACCCGGAGTCCGCCGCGCCGACGCTGCGCGTTTACCTCAACACGGTCGTGCCGCGTTCGGTGGCGCGCGCCGACCACATCCTGGCCGACTCACAGGCCACCCGGGACGATCTGCTCGAACTGTACCGCGTGCCCGCCGGCAAAGTCAGCGTCCTGTACAGCGGCGTGGACCCCGTCTTCCGGCCCGTCACCGACCCGGCCGCCCTGGCCGCCGTGCGCGCCCAATACGATCTGGGGGCCGCGCCTTTCATCTTCTCCGTCAGCACCCTCCAGCCGCGCAAGAACTACGTGCGCCTGATCCAGGCCTTCGCCGCTCTGCCCCCGCCTCTGCTCTCCAATCTCAGTCTGGTCATCGCCGGCGGCAAGGGCTGGCTCTACGACTCGATCTTCGCCGAGGTCGAGCGCCTGGGTCTGCAAGGGCGCGTGCGTTTCCCGGGCTTTGTGGCCGACGCCGACCTGCCCGCGCTGTACTCGGCGGCGCGCGTCCTGGCCTACCCGTCGCTCTACGAAGGTTTCGGGCTGCCGCTGCTGGAGGCGATGGCGTGCGGCACGCCCGTAGTCACGTCCACGGCCGCCTGCCTGCCCGAGGTGGCCGGCGACGCCGCCCTGCTGGTAGACCCCTTCGACGTGCCGGCCCTGGCGAACGCGCTGGAACGAGCCGTCTCGGACGAGGCGCTGCGCGCCGACCTGATCGCCCGCGGCTTCGCGCGCGCCCGCGCCTTCACCTGGGAGGCCGCCGCGCGCCAGTTGACCGACCTCTATCGGCGACTGAGCGCCGGCTAAAGCGAGTTCCGATTTCATACCCCTGCTCCCCACCGGCCGTACCCCGATTTCGGTGTAACCGTGTTGGGGCGCGCGGCCGTGCGCCCATCCCTGTGGGAAATTGCACAATACTCGAAAAGCGACCGGCCCCCACCCCCTGCTTTCATCTGTGTATAATCCTCGGCGTGACCTGTTTCCCCATTTACACCACGCGCGGGGCCTGGGCGGGGTTGCTGGCCGACGGCTACCTGTGGAACCCGCAGGGCGAATGGATCGGCTGGGTGGAACGCGACGGCCAGGTCTTCTCCGTCGCCGGGGAATACGTCGGCTGGCTCTCGCGCGACTTTCGGGTGCTGCGCAAGCGCGCCGTCGACGACGCCCACCGGCTGCGCCGCACGCCGCCGGCGCGCCCGGCCGGGCGCCTGGCCGTGCCGGCCACCGTGCCGTTGCCGCCGCTCATGGCCGAGATCGGCTTCGACACCGTGGACGTTCTGGAAGAGATGCCGGAACGCCTGCACACCCTGGACGCCGATCCGGCGGCAAAGGACATGGGAGAATGAACCCCAAACCCGTCCACGCCTCGCGCGTCACGCTCTCGCTGCTTATGCCGCCGGCGGAGGCCAACCCGCTTGGCAACGTCCACGGCGGCTATCTCATGCGGCTGATGGACGAAGCCGGCGCCTCGGCCGCGATGCGCCACGCCCAGCGGCCGGTGGTGACCGTAGCCGTGGACCAGGTGCTGTTCAAGGAGCCCATCCACGTCGGCGACCTGGTGACCTTCCACGCCGAGCTGACCTACGTCGGGCGCACGTCGCTGGAGACCCGCATCGAGGTGCGCTCGGAGAACCTGCTCACCGGCGAGACCACCCACACCAACACCGCCTACTTCGTCTACGTGGCCCTGGACGGCACCGGCCGGCCGACGCCGGTGCCCGGGCTGCTCCTGGAGACGGACCATGAGCGCCGACAGTGGGAGGCCGCCCGGGAGCGCCAGGCCTACCGGCTGACCCAGCGCCAGAAACTCCAAGACACCGCCCATGACTGAAGAGCTGCCGTCGCTGCAACAACTGCTGGAAGAAGCCTCCGGCAAGCGTTTCCTCCAGGCCGTCACCCCGGGCGACCGCGGCCTGGCCGAGGACATCCGCTTCCCGTTCCTGGCCCTGGTCGGCCAGCGCGAGATGAAGATGGCGCTCCTGCTCGCGCTCATCAACCCGGCCATGAGCGGCGTCCTGCTGGTGGGGCCGCGCGGCACCGGCAAGACCACGGCCGTCCGCAGCCTGGCCGACCTGGTCCCGTTCGTCAACCGCTCGCTGTGCCAGTATGGGTGCCTGCCGGAGGACATCGAGACCGGCGGCATGGACGCCGTCTGCCCGGACTGCGCCAAGAAGTATGGCGAAGGCCAGCCGCTCACTTTCCCAGACCCGGTCCGGCTGGTGGAGCTGCCGCTCAACGCCCGTCTGGAGGATGTGGTCGGAGGCCTGGACGAGGCCGCCGCCATCCACAAACGGATGCAGATCAAGCGCGGCCTGCTGGCCCAGGCCGATCAGAATCTGCTCTACGTGGACGAGGTCAACCTGCTGCCCGATGAGATTGTGGACGCCATCCTGGACGCCGCCGCCCAGGGCATCTACACCGTGCGGCGCGGGCCGGTGGCCGCCACTTACCGCGCGCGCTTTGTCTTCATCGGCTCGATGAATCCGGAGGAGGGCCGCCTGCGCCCGCAGATCCTGGACCGCTTCGGGCTGCGGCTGATGGTGCCGGGCCTGGCCGATCCCGGCGAGCGCCTGGAGGCCTATCGGCGCGTGCGCGCCTATCTCACCAACCCCAAGGCCCTGGTCGCGGCCTACGCCGCTGAGACCATCGCCATGCGCGACGAGATTCAGGCGGCGCGCAATCTCATCCCGCGCGTCACGCTGGCGCCGGAGGCGGAGACGGCCGGCCTGGAGATGGTGCGCCGCCTGCAGGTCGACTCGCTCCGGGCCGAGATCACCATGTTCGAGGCCGCCCGCGCGCACGCCGCCGCCGACGGGCGCACCCAGGCCACCGGCGACGACGTGCGCGCCGTGGCGCCGCTGGCCCTGCGCCTGCGCCGCTCGCAGTTCATGGTGGATTACTTCAAGGCCCAGCAGGCGGAAGAAGACGAGATCATGACCCTGCTGGATGAGCTGATCCCCGCCCGGTGAACGTGATGACGCGCGCGCGCCCGTATCCCCTGCTGCCCATCGCGCTGTGCCTGGGCTGGCTCGGCTTCTGGGGGCCGTGGCTGGCCCATCCGGCGGCCGCGCTGCAACTCAACGCCTATGAGCTGTCGGAGTGGGTCACCTTCCTGCCCGCCGTGCAGGCCGGCCAGGTCCCGCTCAACCGGCTGGCGTTCCTCGCCCCCAGCGCCTGCCTGGCGGTGCTGTGTGCGCTGGCCGTGCGGGGCGCCGGGGCGGCACCGGGCGCGGGAAGGACGCGCGGCTGGCTTGGCGCCCTATTGCCGGACTCGCTGTTGGGTTGGTTGTTGCTGGGTCTGGCGGCGCTCAGCGCCATGACGGTCTTTCCGTACTACCCGTATCTCCTCACCGCCTATGCCGACCCGGAGTTCCAGGGTCAGCTGGTCGTCGCCGGCCTGACGACGCTCGCCGCCGGCGTGGCCCTCCTGCTGCCCGACGACGCCAACGCCCTGGCCCAGATTGCGGCCGCGCTGGTCGGCGGCGTCCTCAGCGTGTGGGCCCTGGTCACCTTGTGGCCGGCCACCCTTGAGCTGCTTGGGCCGGCCTGGACGCTCGGCTGGGGCTGGGCCGCGCTGTTGCTGAGTTTTGCGAGCGCGCTGATCCACGGCTGGGGCGCGCTCTTCCGGCCCCGGCGTTAAAGAACAAAGGCGAGAGTCGCCTCTCGCCCTGATCCAGCCGGTGCGCGTCGTCCGCCTATTTGCGCCGGGCGCCGATGTATTCCACCGCCTGCCCGACGGTCGTGATCTTCTGCGCGTCCTCGTCCGAAATCTCGTGCCCGAACTTCTCTTCGAACGCCATGATCAGTTCAACCAGGTCGAGCGAGTCGGCTTCCAGCTCCTCGCGGAACCGGGCCTCCATGGTGACCTTGCTGGGATCGGCACCCAGACGCTCGACGATAATGGCCTTTACTTCCTCGAAGGTGTCGGACATAAGCTATCTCCTTTATGTTGCAGGACGAGGCGTATCCGCCTCATTGTATTTTGCGACGGCCAGTTGTCAAGTTTTTGGCCGGTCATGCCGGTCAAATTGACATTCTCGCAACTTGATTGATAAGATTACGTGCCGCCAATGAGTAGAAACACAATCCCATGACGAAAGTTTCGGACAGCTCTCCCGCGAACGCTTCGGCTCAAGAGACGGCGGCGCGCAAGGCGGACCACATCCGCATCAACCTGGAGGAGAATGTCCGCTCCGGGCTGACGACCGGCCTGGAACGCTGGCGCTTCGTCCATCAGGCGCTGCCGGAGCTCGACCTGAGGGCCGTCGACACGGCCACGACCTGGTTCGGCAAGACGCTCAGCGCGCCGCTGTTGATCTCGTCGATGACGGGCGGCACCGGCAGCGCCGGGCCCATCAACCGCAACCTGGCGGCGGCGGCCCAGGCGACGCGGATCGCGATGGGCGTGGGCTCCCAACGCGCCGCCCTGGAGGACCCGGCGCTGGCCGAGACCTTCAAACTGCGCGACCTGGCGCCGGATATCCTGTTGTTCGCCAACCTGGGCGCGGTGCAGTTGAACTACGGCTACGGCGTGGACCAGTGCCGGCGCGCCGTGGACATGGTGCAGGCCGACGCCCTGATCCTGCACCTCAACGCCCTGCAGGAGGCTGTCCAGCCCGAGGGCGACGTCAACTTTGCCGGGCTGCTGACCCGGATCGAGGCCGTCTGCCGCGCCCTGCCCGTGCCCGTCATCGCCAAAGAGGTCGGCTGGGGGATCTCCGAACAGGCGGCGCGCCAGCTGGCCCAGGCCGGGGTGGCCGCCATCGACGTCGCCGGGGCGGGCGGGACCTCCTGGTCGCAGGTCGAGATGCACCGGGCCAGGACCGAGCGCCAGCGCCGCATCGCGGCCGCCTTTGTCGATTGGGGACTGCCGACAGCGGACAGCCTCCAGAATGTGCGCCGCGCTGCGCCCGGCCTGCCCCTCATCGCCTCCGGCGGTCTGCGCGACGGCGTGGATGTGGCCAAATGCCTGGCCCTGGGCGCCGGCCTGTGCGGGCTGGCGGGCCCCTTCCTCAAGGCCGCCGACCGGTCGGCCGAGGCTGTCGCCGACGTCGTCGCCGAGCTGACGCAGACGCTGCGGGTCGTCATGTTCGCGGCCGGCGCTGGCACCATCGCCCAATTGCAACAGACGCCGCTGATCGGCGGCTAGTCATCGGCCATCGGCCCATGTCCCTCCGCCAGCTCTCCGCCCTCTACCTGCCCGCCATTGAAGACGAGATGCGCCGCGCCCTGGGCCGCGGCGGACCCGAGCTGGACCTGTACTACCGGATGCTGGCCTATCACCTGGGCTGGGTGGACGCCGACGGGCGCCCCGCCGGGGAGGGCGCCGCCGGCAAGCGTCTGCGGCCGTTGCTGAGCCTGTTGGCCTGCGCGGCCCTGGGCGGGGCCTGGGAAAGGGCGCTGCCGCTGGCGGCCGGCGTGGAGCTGCTCCACAACTTCTCGCTCCTGCACGACGACATTCAGGACAACAGCCCATTGCGGCGCGGGCGGCCGACCGCCTGGAAATTGTGGGGCGCGGCCCAGGCCATCAACGCCGGCGACGCCCTGTTCACGCTGGCCCACCTGGCGCTGCAGGCGCTGCCGGAGCGAGGCGTCCCGATCGGAACCGCCCTGCCGATTCTGCGCGAATTCGACCGCACCTGCCTGGCGCTCACCCAGGGCCAGTTTCTGGATATGCAGTTCGAGGCTCGCGAACGCGTGACGGCGGTCGAATACCTGACGATGATCGAGGGCAAGACGGCGGCCCTGATCGCGGCGTGCGCGCAGCTGGGCGCGCAGGTCGCCGGCGCAGGCCCGGAGCGCGTGGAGCACTTTCGCCGGTTCGGGCGCAGCCTGGGGCTGGCCTTCCAGATCCAGGACGACCTGCTCGGCATCTGGGGCGATCCGGCCGTCACCGGGAAGTCCGCGGCCAGCGACCTGGAGAAGCGCAAGAAGAGCCTGCCCGTGGTCTACGGCCTGGAGCGTTCGGAGGCGTTCGCGCGGGCCTACGCGCAGCCGCACGGTCCGTCGGCGTCGGTGGAGGCGCTGGCGGCTCAACTGGAGGCCCTGGGCGCGCGCGAGGCCGCGCAGCAGATGGCGGCGGCGAACACACGCGAAGCCGCCGCGCACTTTGAAGCCGCCCAGCCAACCGGCCCGGCCGCCGAGGCCCTGCGCGAGCTCACCGGGCAGCTGCTGAGCCGGTCGGCCTGACCCCGCGCGCTACACGAACTCGCGAAAGACGAGGTTTCCGAGCAGACGCCCCTGGGGCGTGAGCCGGGCCCGCTCCCCGTCCCACTCGATCAGGCCGCGGGCAGTGAGCCGTTCCAGCTCGCGCCCATAGCGCTCGGCGAGGCTCACGCCGAAACGCGCCTGGAAGTCGGCGCTGGCGACGCCGGCCTGCACCAGCCGCATCCCCATCATCATCGTCTCGCCCATCGCGTCCTCAGCCGAGACCGGAACGGACTGGGCCAGCGCCGGCGAAAACGGGAACGGCGCCGCGCCGCCCTGTTCCAGCCGCTGGATAAAGGCCGACGGCGCCAGCACGTTCGAGTACCGGAACCCGGCCGCATAGCCGTGCGCGCCGGCGCCCAGGCCCAGGTACGGCTGATTGCGCCAGTACTGCACGTTATGCCGGCAGGCATAGGCGGGCAGTCGCCGGTCTCCGCTCGTCGGCGAATCGGAGGCCGGAGGCCGGAGGCCGGAGACCTCATCGCGGGCCCAATTGGAGATTTCGTATTGAATGTAACCGTGCCTCCCCAGCGTCTCGCTCGCCCAGTCGTACATCTCGGCCGCCAGGTCCGGGTCCGGCATAGGCAGCAGGCCGCGGTAGACCCAGGCGCGCATCGGCGTGCCGTGCTCCAGGGATAAGGCGTAGGCCGAGATGTGCTCAGGCCCCAGGCCGATGACGCGCAGGAGCGTGGCCTGCCACTGCGCCAGGGTCTGGTGCGGGAGGCCGAAGATCAGGTCCAGGTTGACGTTGTCGAAGCCGGCTGCGCGCGCCCAGATCAACGCCTGCACGGCGTCGCCGAAGAGGTGATGCCGGTCGAGCAAGCGCAGCTCGTGCGGATGCGACGATTGCACCCCCAGCGACAACCGGCTCACGCCCAGCGCGCGCAGGCCTTCCAAATAAGCCCGGCTCACCGTGCCGGGATTGGCCTCCAGCGTGATCTCGCACTCGGGCGCCAGCGCGAACGACTCGCGCAGCGCGCCCAGCAGCGCCGCGACCTGGTCCAGCGTCAACAGCGACGGCGTCCCGCCGCCGAAGAAGATCGTGTGGACGGCGGCGCCAGCGGCGGCCCGCGCCTCTGCGCCCACCAGGCGGACCTCCCGGCACAGCGCGGCCACATAGGACGCCATCAAGTGCTCCAGGCCCGCGTACGTATTGAAGTCACAGTAGGCGCAGCGGAACGAGCAGAACGGCACGTGCAGATAAATACTTAGGTCGTTGCCATGCCCGGCGACGCCGGCCATACCCTGCCTCAGCCTCAAGAATTTCGCGCCCGATCCGCTTCAGGCGACTGGCCCGGCGGATAGCGGCCGGAAATATGATACACCACGGGCTCCGGTTTCTCATTCAATACTCAGGTTCCCCTGAACCACTTCTAAATCATCCCGGCCTAAAATGCCGCCCAATCAGCCCGTTTCGAGTGGACGCGCGTCCACGCACACACAGGAGCCCTGGCATGAAATACCCGGCGCCGACCGCCGCCCAGGTGGTCGCTTTGATCTTGATGACCGTCCTCGTGGCCGCCTGCGGCCAACCGGCCGCCGCCCCGACGGCCGCCGCCACCTCCCTCCCCACCGACGCCCCGGCGCCGACCGTTACGCCGGAGCTGCCGTCCGCCCCCTCCGCGACCACCGCCGCGACCGCCCAATCCGTCGAGCCGACGGCGACCACGACCAGCGCCGCAACCGGCGCGGACCCCGTGGCCTTCCAGATCGCGGCGGATCAGTCCGAGGCCCGTTTCACCCTCACCGAGGAGTTGCGCGGCCAACCCACCGTCGTAGTCGGCGTCACTCAGCAAGTCGCCGGCGAGTTCCAGATCAACCCGCAGGACCTGAGCCGGTCAACCGTCGGGACCATCCAGGTCGAGGCCGCCTCGCTCGCCACCGACAACAGCTTCCGCAATCGGGCCATCCGCGATTTCATCCTCAACACCGGCCGGTATCCGACCATCACTTTTCAGCCCACGGCGCTGACCGGGCTGAGCGGCGCGGCCCTGCCCGGCCAGACGTACCTGTTCCAGATGACGGGCGACCTCACGATCCGCGACGTCACTCGGCCGGTGACCTTCGAGGTTGTGGCCACCGGCGACTCAGCCACGCAGATTTCCGGCACGGCCACCGCCGTGGTGCGGCGCGGCGACTTCGATCTGAACATCCCCAGCGTGCCGCAGGTGGCGAACGTCGCCGAGGAAGTCACGCTCACGATCCGCTTTGTGGCCGTGGCCAGGTGACCGCCCGCCGCTTCCGAAAGGAAGGCGCTGAGCCGCCCGGTTATCGAGCGGCTCATCGTCTTTTCTGGTGCGGCCACCGAGGGCCGGTGCCGGCAGATCAGGGCAACGGCCGCCAGAGCAGCGCCAGGGTTACGGCCAGCGCCGCCAGCAGCGCGCCGGCTGCCGTGAACGCCACGCTGATCTCCAGCGTCTCGTGTTTGACGATCAGGTGGGTGGGCAGGCTGCGGAACGCCGTCTGCAGTTCGTCCCGGCTCTCCGCCGAGTAATACTGCCCGCCGGTCAGCTCGGCGACCTGGATGAGCGTCGCCTCATCGATCCCGCGGCGGAAGCCGCCCCCGAACGAGCCGCCGCCAAAGAATGGGCCGCCTGACGGCTCGTTGCCGAGGAACTGCCGGCCGCAGCGGGGATTAGCCGCTCCTTGGGCGGTGCCGAACCCAATCGTGTACACCCGCACGCCGCGCGCCACGGCCTGTTGGGCGGCCTCCAACGGCTGCGGCCCCGAGTTGCTCACGCCGTCGGTAAGCAGGACGACGATGGCCGGCGCATAGGCGCCGCGTGGCACCGGGGTCGGTCCGGCTTCGGCCGCGTCTGTGGTCGGCGCCACGCTCGGGTCAATTTCGGCGATCAGGTCCAGGGCTTTGAGCAGGCCGCTGCCGATGGCGGTCCGGCGCCCGGTCAGCAAGCTCTCAATGGCGACTTCCAGAAGCTCCTCGTCATCGGTGGGGGGCTGGATCACTTCGGCATAGCCGGCAAAGGCGACGACGCCGATCCGGGTGCCGGGCGGCTGGCTGCGGATAAACCCCAGGGCGGCCGCCTGGGCCGCCTCGAGCCGGCTGGGCGCGATGTCGGTGGAGCACATGCTGCGCGAGACGTCGATGGACAGGACGATGGTCGTCTGCGCGGTCGGCACCTCCAGGATGGCCACCGGCCGCGCGAACGCGGCGAGCAGGCTGGCGATGGCGGCCAGGAACACGGCAAACGGGAGGTGCCGCCGCCAGCCGGCCTGGGGCGGCCGCGCCGCGCGGATCAGGGCCAGGCTCGAATAGCGGATGGCGGCGCGCCGCCGCCGGCGCAAAACCCAGACGTACGCGGCGATCAGCAGCGGGATCACCCCCAACAGGGCCAGCAGGCCGGGCCAGAGCCAGTCCATCGTCCACCTCGGGTGCGCGGCGCTGAGCGGTCAGGGCAGATGGCCGGACCACCACAAAGACAACCCGGCGCCGATCAGCAGCAGCAGCAGGCCGGCGCCGGCCAGCAGAGCGGTCACCTCCATTTCATCGGTCCGGGTGACCCAGGTTCGAGCGATGTCCTCGTACACGGCGCGGAGCGCCTCGGCGTCCTCGGCCCGGTAGTACGCGCCGTCCGTCAGTTGCGCAATCTCTTGCAGCCGGGCCTCATCCAGTTGCGTGAAGACCGTGAAGCCGTTGACTTCCAGCATCGTCCCCTCGGCGCTGCCCAGGCCGGCGGTGTAGACGCGCACGCCCCGGTCCGCCGCCGCCCGGGCTGCGGCCGCGGGGTCGGGGTTCTCATTGTTCTCGCCGTCGCTCATCAGGACGATGACGGCCGAGGTGTAGGTCCCGGCCGGCACGGGCGTGGGCGTGACCGGCGGCGCGGGCTCCCGGTTGGTGTACAGGCGCGGCGCCGTTTGTTCGGCGTCGGCGGCCAACACGCTCAGCGCGGCCAGGAGGCCCTGCGCCAGCGACGTGCCGCGCTGCGGGGTCAGGCGGTCGAGCGCGGCCAGCAGGGCGGCCTGGTCGTCCGTCGGCGCCTGCACCGCGAAACCGTTGTCGCTGAACGCGACCACGCCGATCTGCACGCCCGGCGGCTGGTTCCGCACGAACTCCTGGGCCGCGGCCTTGGCCGCCTCCAGGCGGGTCGGTTCCAGATCGTCGGCCGCCATGCTGCCGGAGACGTCCATCACCAGGACGACCGTGCCCTCCAGGCGCGGCAGGCCGACCGCCGCCTGCGGCCGCGCCAGCGCGACGACGAGCAGGGCGAGCGCCGCCAGGAAAAGCGCCGGCGGGGCGTGCTGCCGCCAGTCCGCCCGGCCGCCGGGCGTCCCCGCGCGCAGGCCGGCCTGGCCGAAGGCCGCCGCCAGACGGCGCCGGCGCGCCTGCAGCCGGAGGTAGAGCGCCAGGGCCGCCGGCAGCGCCAGGAGCAGCAGGAGCATCGCGGGCCAGATAAACGACACCGGCATCACCCTTTTTCTGAGCGGCCCTCCGGTCAGCGCCGGCGCTGCCGCCGCAAGAGCGCGAATCGCACGATCGCGCGCACCATGTCCTCGTCGGTCGCCAGCGGGAGCAGGTCCACGCCGGCCCGCTTGAGCGTCGCATTCAGCGCCGCGACGCGCTCCCGGGCCGCCGCCTCGAAACGGGCCCGGAAACGCCGGTCCTGGGTGTCCACCACCAGCTGTTCGCCGGTTTCGGCGTCCTCCATCAGCAATGGGCCGACGTCCGGCAGGCGCTCCTCGCGCGGGTCCCAGATGCGGATAGCGACGACTTCGTGCCGCTGGCCGAGCAAACCCAGCGGCCGTTCCCAGCCCGGCGCGGAGATGAAGTCTGAGACGAGGAAAATGAGCGCCCGGCGGTTGATGGCGCGCAGCGCGCCCTCCAGCAGCGGCGTGAGAGTCGTAAACGGGGCGCGCGGCCAGTGCGGGTGGCGCAGAAGCTCGTGGACGAGGCGCAGCACCTGGATCCGCCCGCCGCGCGCCGGGAGGGTGCGCTCGACGCGGCGGCCGTAGAACAGGGCGCCCACGCGGTTGCCGTGCCGCGTCAGCAGCCGCGCCAGCGTGGCGACGAAATCAACCAGCACCGCGCGCTTCTGGTCCGGCCCGGTCCCGAAGTCCATCGACGGGCTCAGGTCGAGCAGAAACCAGGCCGTGATCTCGCGATCCTCCACGTACCGCCGGACGTACGGCGCGCCGAGCCGGGCCGTGACGTTCCAGTCAATGTAACGGATGTCGTCTTCGGGCTGGTACTCGCGCAGGTCGGCGAAATCCACCCCGTAGCCGTAGAACAGGCTGCGGTAATCGCCCTGGAGCAGGCCGTCCAGCCGGCGGATCACCTGCCAGTCCAGGCGCTGCAACAGCCGCTCAGGCGTTGACGCGGACGGGAGGGCGCTCATGCAGGGGCACCACCGGGATGGGCAAACGTTCTAGGATCTGGTTCAGCAGGCTGTCGCCGGTCACGTTGTCGGACAGCGCTTCGTAGGTCAGCACCAGGCGGTGGCGCATGACGTCCAGCGCCATGTCCAGGATGTCCTGCGGCAGCACGTAGTGTCTCCCGCGCACCAGGGCCAGGGCGCGCGCCGTCAGGATCAGGTTGATGGAGGCGCGTGGGCTGGCGCCGAACAGGATATAGCGTTCCAGGTCCTTCAGCCCCAGCTCGCCGGGGCGGCGCGTGGCGGTCACCAGGCGCACGGCAAACTCGATCAGGGCCGGGTCGGCATACACCTGGTCGGTCTGGCGCTGCAGGTCCACCAGTTGCGCGGCGCTCAACACCTTCTGCACGGTCTGGAGCGCGCCCGTCATGCGCTCGACGATGACGAACTCCTCCGTCGCGGTCGGGTAGCCCACCAGCACCTTGAGCATGAAACGGTCCACCTGCGCTTCCGGCAGCGGATAGGTGCCTTCGGTCTCGATCGGGTTCTGGGTGGCCAGCACCAGGAACGGCTCAGGGACTCTGAAGGTCTCGCGGCCGATGGTCACCTGGCGCTCCTGCATCACCTCCAGGAGCGCGCTCTGCACCTTGGCCGGCGCGCGGTTGATCTCGTCGGCGAGCAGGAAGTTGGTGAACACCGGGCCGAGCGAGGTGTTGAACTCGCCCGTCTTCTGGTTGTAGATGCGCGTGCCCACCAGGTCGGCCGGGACGAGGTCCGGCGTGAACTGAATGCGCTTGAACTCGCCGCCCAGCGTCTCGGCCAGGGTCTTGATGGCCATGGTCTTGGCCAGGCCGGGCACGCCCTCCACCAGGATGTGACCGCGCGCCAGCAGGGCCACCACCAGGCGCTCCAGCAGGTGATCCTGGCCGACAATGACCTTCTTAACTTCGTAGAGGACGTGCTCCATCGGCCGGCGGGCGGTGGGTTTCGAGCCTGGCTCCATCAGCGACTCCCTTCAGCAAGAATAAGTCGGCGTTCCCGCCCCCGGCTTCCCCATCGCCGCCCGAAGGCGCCGCGCCGACCGGCGGCCCGGCCGACGGTGGGGGGATTGAGGGGGTGAACCTGCACACTGCCTCAGTGCGGCGGCAGGCCGGCCGCCGCCCCGGCGACATTGATCGGCACGGCAAACCCGATGCCGACGAAGAAATTCTGCTCGGTCGGGTTGACGATCCCGGTGACGATGCCGACCACATGGCCGTGGCGGTTGAGCAGCGGGCCGCCGGAGTTGCCCGGGTTCACGGCGGCGTCAATCTGGATCAAGCCTTCCAGCCGCTGGTCGCTGCCCGGCGGCCGGAAGGACCGGTCGAAGCCGGAGATGACGCCCGCGCTGAGCGAGCTGTACAGGCCGAACGGGTTGCCGACGGCGAAGGCCTCGTCGCCGACCTGCATGGCGCGCGGGTTGCCCAGGACGGCGGGCGCCAGCAGCGCCGGCAGTTGGTCCGGGCGCAGGACGGCGATGTCGTTCTCGGGCTGGGCGGCCGCCACCGTCGCGCCGGCCTGCGTGCCGTCGGCGAACGTCACCTGGATCTCGGCCGCGCCCGCGACGACGTGCAGGCTGGTGAGGATATCGCCCTGCGTGGTGACCACCACGCCGCTGCCCAGGCTGTCGTCGTCCTCATCCGCGCCCTGCGCCTGGATGAGGACCAGCGACGGGCGGATGACCTGATAGACGAAGGCCGAGTAAGGCGGCGGGGCCGTGGCGGAGGCCAGCGCCTGGGCGACGGCGTCGTTCACCTCGCGCGTGGTGAGCGGCGCGGGCGGCGGGAAGAGCCAGTGATAGACGAGCAGCGCGCCCAGCGCCGCCAGCACGCCGGCGGCGAACGGCGCCGCCTGGCGGGCGCGCCGCCAGACGCTCTGCAGGCGCTGCCGCCACCGAGCGGCGCGTGAGTCGGTCAGCCCGGTCAGGTCGCCTTCTGCCGTTGACATGAACGCCTTACCAAAGACCCGGCTGCACGGCCGGGGATTGAAGTGCATTACTCTAACAGTTTTTTCTGAGATAAGGATGAGACCTGAAGCGGACGGGCCGGGCGCATCTGTGACAGACGGAACGAGACGGCGCGCCTGAAGCCAACTCTCCGCCTGACTCACTTGTCACTGTGTTCGTTCCACGCTATGATTTGACAGCATAGCGCCGCAACAGGCACCCGAACCAGATCAGGAGCAGACACCATCCATCGCTACATGTGGACGGCGTCGTCAGCCGTCGCCATTTTCGCGCGGGCGGCCAGCAGCAGCGCGAAGATGGCGGCGGCTGACGCCGCCGTCCACATGTAGCGATGGGTGGTGTCTGCTCCCAGTCTGGTTCGGGTGCCGGGGGGGGCG
>Ga0101944_10002752_pt1 | contig 27161 bp, 17 predicted proteins | sample DewCreD2012metaG_FD_75245 | JGI IMG/M metagenome (GOLD analysis project Ga0101944, IMG submission 75245) | Hot spring sediment bacterial and archeal communities from British Columbia, Canada, to study Microbial Dark Matter (Phase II) - Dewar... ... | reverse complement strand
AAACATGTTTGTTTATCCTAAAATCGGCAGTTGAACGTGGCTCTTTCGATCAAACCATGGACGAGATGGACGTTGTGGACCCAGTGGACTTCACCCGAAAGGGAATTGATTTTCTTGTCCATTTCGTCCACAAGGTCCACGACATCCAGAGGATAGCACGTAGAATCCGATCTTGACTGCCGAATCCAGGTTTATCCGAAAAAGCAAAATATTATCCAAGAGCCTTGACATCTTGGATTTTGTAAATCGCCTCCGTTTCTACAATGCGAGAAGTCTTTGCATCCGACTATTTGGATGATCAGAAAGACGTTCATGGGTTCGTGATTGGAATACCACACAAGGCGGTGTTGTTTTTTGAAGCAAGGTTGAATCAGTGAAGGAGAACGGTTATGAAAACAAGACGATATAAGGCTTTGGGCTTAATGGGCCTGGCCATCAGTATATTTGCTTTTCCGCAAACATCCGCCCTGGCGACCAATTTTGCGATCCTCTTGTCCGGGGACTCCGGAGATGTGCTGTTGGACGATTGTGTATCTGCGGAAATTGACGACCTGATTATCGAGGTCGTCAAGGAAAGGGACGCGGCCACCGGGGAAGTCCTCAGAAAACGCCCCGGAAAGGTCAAGTATTCCAATATCACACTTCGCGCCGCACCGGGGAGTGCTGCATCGGGCGAACTTCAGTCATGGTGGCGAGAGATTTCCAAGGGCAAGGATATCCGTAAAAGTATTACAATCAACCTACGAGCCGATCGGAAGGCGGGTTTTGACGACGCCCAGCCTCGGTATACGTTCTTCAACGGCCGGCCGGAAGAATTTTTCTTGACAGAGGAACCCGGTTTGGACGGCGTCCCTTCGGTATTGGAAAATTATCTGTTTTCCTCACGAGGTTTGCATCTGGATGCGGGTAAAGCATTCCAGCCTCCGAAAAACGTACGGGCGAAGATTGCCTTGGAACATATAGGGCGGTTTTCGGTGGACAACGCCTTGACTGGTTGGTCAGGAGGCGAACCGGCCATCGCATTGGGATTCCTGCACAATGGGACGCGTTATCACGAACCGACCGATAGTCCATTTGTGACAAATCTAATTCTGAAAAAGGAAAACCAAGCCGGTTCCGAAGCGTTGTATGACTGGATCAATATTCTCGTGAGTGGCGAGGATCCCGTCGGCACACTGGAGATTACGGAAGCGAGACCGAACGGCCGGCCCGGACGGAAGTTCACCTATCATGAAGCGTGGCCGTGCCGTTGGAAAGCGCCCGAATTAAATTCAAATTCCGACACCTACATTGTGGAAGAACTGGAATTTGCTGTTGAACGAGTCGAACGCGGATAAGTTGTCCGGTTCGCAAATTCGGCAACAGATAATCGCCAGGTAAAATGCGCCGATTTTCGGCGCTTTTTTTATCCTAAAATCGGCAGTTGAACGCGGCTCTTTCGATCAAACCATGGACGAGATGGACGTTGTGGACCCAGTGGACTTCACCCGAAAGGGGATTGATTTTCTTGTCCATTTCGTCCACAAGGTCCACGACATCCAGAGGATAGCACGTAGAATCCGATCTTGACTGCCGAATACAGGTTTATGCTTTTGGAAAACGGGGCCAATCATGGGCAAACATGTTTTTCCCTGTCCGGCAAGGATTGCCGGGTCCGCCCTCGAATAACGCGGAGCCTGAAACTTCACAAGTATCCGAATCTAAAGGAGTTGAAAGGACTCGCCGATAATGGGAACACCGGTTGCTGTCATCGGAATGGATTGATCTCTTTGCAACGGATCGGAGGTCCTATGGGAACCTTGTTCAGTACGCTCGATATCGCCCGTTCGGGCTTGCAGGTAGCCCAAGTTCAGATGGATGTGGCCGGCCACAATGTCGCCAACGTAAACAAGGAAGGCTACTCGCGACAGCGGGTGGATCTTGTCAGCCCGACACCGGTCACTCAGTCGTATGGCGCCATCGGACGCGGTGTTCAGGTCAAACTGATCGAGCGCCTCCGGGAAACGTTTCTTGACACGGTCTATCGTAACGAGGCCGGCAATCTGGGGGCGTCGAATATTCGGGCGCCGTATTTCGATCGCATTCAGGACTTGTTCAACGAACCGGGCGATCAGGGATTCGGTACGAATATCACGGCGTTTTTCGATTCGCTCAACGATTTTGCGAACAATGTCGAGGAAGTGGCCGTGCGGATGTCGGTCGTCAATCAGGCGGAAACGCTGGCGTCCAGTTTCAATCAGCTGGCCCGGCAGATTTATGCGCTGCGAACCAACGCAAACGAGGAAGTCGTGAATACGGTTCCGGACATCAATTCGCTGGCCCGGCAGATTGCCTCGTTGAATGTGACGATTCGGAATTCAGAAGCGGCGGGGGTCAAGGCGAACGATTTGCGCGACGAACGGGATCTGTTGCTCGATCGCCTCGCCGGTACGATCAACATCCAGTTCCGCGAACGCGACAACGGCCAGATAGATGTCCTGATTGGCGGCGAATCTTTTATTGACGGCGACCAATTCCGGATGCTTGAAGCCGTGCGCGATTCGGGCATCGATCCCCTGCGGCAGGATCTCGTGACGGTCCGTTTTGCCGACAACGGCCAAGCGGTCAATGTGCAAGGAGGTCTGCTGTACGGCGCTCTGCAGGTGCGGGATACGGATCTGGCCGTGTTGACGAACCGGGTGGATACATTGGCGGCAACCCTTATCCGTGAAATCAATACAATTCACGCCGCAGGCAACGGTTTGGACAATCTGTCGGGCGTCGTTTCCGCCACGAACGCCGTGACGGATGCCTCGGCGGCGTTGAATGCCGCGGGATTGCCGTTCGCCGTCGAGCCGGGAAGTTTCGATGTAATCGTCTACGATTCGTCCGGCAACTCCGCCGTTTCGACCGTTTTCGTCACGGCCGCCACGACGCTGGATAGTCTTGCGGCCGATCTCAACACGCTTGGCCACTTTTCGGCGTCGGTCACGAATGGCGTCCTGAGTCTCGGCGCGGCTTCTTCCTACACGTTTTCCTTTGCAAACGACACGTCGGGCGTGCTGGCGGCGCTGGGAATAAACGGTCTCTTTACGGGCCACGACGCCGCCAGCATGGGCGTCAACAAGGCCATCGAGGACAATCCCCGGCTGCTCACCTCCGCATTCAGTTCGAATGTGCTCGACACGGGCGACAACACCGCCGCGCTGGCCTTGGCGAACGTCCGAAACCTGAAAATCCTGGAAAACGGCGCCGCCACGATCAACGATTACTATGAAACCACGATTGTCCGGGTCGGAACCGACGCCCACGCCAACGCGCAACAAAACAGCGTGCAGAAATCCTTCGTGGATGATTTCCTTCGGCGTCGGCAGGAAGTGTCTGGGGTTTCCATAGACGAGGAAGTCACCAACATGATGTTGTTTCAACGCGGTTACGAGGCATCCGCCCGCGTCATCAGCGTCATTGATCGCATGCTTGACGCCCTTTTCAACGCGGCCGCGTAGCGTCTCACTCCGGTTGCGCGATCCATTCCGCGTATCGCGCGGCGATGGTTTCCCGTGAGACGGCCCCATCCCATACGGCGACGCCATAGCAGAGGCGCAGCGGCTTGCCGGCCTTGACCGTCATCGGTTCTTTGTGCACGTTCAGGGTGGCTGAGAGGTAGGCGAATGGCTTCGCCATCGTAAACCATGTCGCCGGTCTTGGGTTGGCGGGATGGTTGAACATCGCGACGGTCACCGGATGGCCGTCAACGGCGCCCGTGCAGGCGCACCACGCCGCGATGAAATTGCGCTCGTCACCCCGCACGATTTCGCCTTCCACATTTTCCGCGTTGCTGAAGACGGCGGTGTTGTCCATGGATTGTGGAAACCGCATGCCGAGTCCGAAATAGTGGGATCCAGTAAGGGTGATTTTGTCCTTTCCTTCCGGCGGCGCCAGCGTTGAACGCCACGTAACCAACGTCGCTTTCGGGTGGCCGGCGCACGACGCGGCAATGGTTCTGCGTTCGATCGCCATTGTTTCACCCGATTCCGGTTTCCGCCATTCGAGATGTTGATCAAGCGGATTACCGCGCGTAAATTTCGTGCCGGCTTCCCGGCCGTTTGCCGGTGTTTCCGCCCAGAAATCAATGCCGTCCACCGCCACCGCAAACATCAGCCCGTGATGATGGATGTGATCCGGAACATTGTCCCGGACGACATTGACACCGGAGGGCGAAAACAGTTGCTCGACATACGGTTTGCGGAGATCCGGGCCTTCATGGCGATAGATCAATATCTTTTCGATGGCGTATGTTTCGGCAAGCCCTTGGGAACAGATCATCAACGGAATCAACGCCATGTATCGAATGTTCAAGTCCATTCCTCCTGTGGCCGCAAACGACGGCGTATTCGCATCATGATGGGGCAAACAGCGCCCGAAAATCCAATGCGGTTTTTTCGTGAAATCTACCGGGCGCGCGCAATCCGTTGGGCGACGGCATCCGTTATGAGATCGGCGTAGAGCGCGTTGCCCGCCGGGCTGAAATGCCGGTCGAGTTCAAGATAGAGATCCGTTCTTTCGCGATACCGGCGCATTTCATCCAAGACGGAAACCAAGGGGATGCCCGCCCGGCGGCATGCCTCGCCGACGGCGTCGTCCACGGCATGTGTCGTGAGCATTTCGGGAACGGCCTGAAATCCAATGCGCTGAACATTTCGGTACGCGGCATCGTTGACGTAAAAACCCTCCGGGATGGAGAGCGCCAAAACCGGCGCGCCCTCCCGCCATGCGGCTTTGTGTATCCGGCGCAGGTAGTGCGTCATCATAAACACGGGAAATCGCAACCGGCGCGGCGACACGGTATTCATGAAATAGTCCGGCTCGCCTGTGCTGTGGGAAATGAGCCACGGATTCAGCGTGCCTTCGAGAAAGGCTTCTTTGACGGCGGGTTCGAGCGCGTCATATCGCGCGCGCATTTTCGATCCCATACCGTCCAGGATGTCTTTCGCGCTGCGGGCAAACCATGCGCGCATATCGTCAGCGCTTTGCCTTGGCGGGGTGTACGGACCGGCGCGCGCCGCACGCATTTTCCAGTATTGGTACAATCTGCCGAGATTGGGGTGATGGCGCAGAGCCATGAGGATGGGCGAAAAACACTGCTGCAGGTCGTCGCCGTTCAAAATGCCGATCAGCACCATGTCGGGCTTCAACACCGGCAGTACGACATGAGCGATGCGCGCGTATTCTTCGGGACCCGCGGCGGGTTTGCCCAGATTGAGCACTTCGACGTCCAATCCTTTTTGGCGCAGATTGGCTTCCAGCCGCTTGCACCATGTTTCTTCGAGATTCACGCCCCAGCCATAGGTGAACGAGTCGCCGATGGCCACGATCCGGAATGTGCTTCCCTTGTCCAATGAAATTTCGCGATCACGGAAGCCCAAGGAGTTGATGATTTCGCGGCATTCATAATCACGCATCTTCGAATGCCCTTCCAGTCCGGGCTCAAACAAAAGGCCCAGATGGCCCGTTCGAAGCGTCCGGGCGAGGTATTGGCCGGCGGCCCAATCACAGGCATGGAGAAACAGGTCCGCCAGAAACACGGAAAAAACGACGAGGGCCAGATTGACGGTTATCGCGCGAAGCCTGTTCATTTATTTTTCCTGCTGCGAACCATGCGCCGTTCTCGCCAGTGCGGCTTCCAGTTCCCCGCAACGGGGCTGATCTTCGGGCAGGCGGGTGGCGATCGCTTTGTACAGAATCGCCGCATCCGCATACCGGCCGGTTATTTCAAGCGCGGTCGCGGCGGTGAATTGCCGGTTCAACTGTTCGTTGAAATCGGGCATGGAACTTTCAAGAAACGGTGCAATGGCCGCATGATCTGCTTCCGTCACGGCCCAGGCGCCGAAGGGAAGACGGGGCGCATCCGGATAGGCCCCGGACCAGAAATAATCCCGGAACGGTATAATGAGCACATGGCCCATCGCTTCGAGTTTTCGGGCTTCTTCGAGACAGGCCTGGATATCCCCGTTCATGAGATGGGTCTTTATCCCCTGGAAAAAAACCGCGACTGTGGGCGCGATAAACCGGCTCCGTTCAAAGGCGGCCCGGGCCGTTTCGGAATCGCCCTTGGCGAGCGACACGAACCCGGACAGGGCAGATTCGTTGTCGTATTTCCGCGCATAGGCTTCCGCCAGTTCGATCTCGCCTGCGCGCAACAGAAAGAATACTCGCTGCCATTCGTCGAGAATTTCATAGTTGTATGGAAACGGGTCTGGCAACAGGCGCAGAATCATTTGGATATATTTCTCTCGTTTGGGCACATCCAGATCCGCCAGGCCGAGCGTGTCGAGTTCTGCTTCGCATCGCATGCGATCACCGCCGGATAAGCCCGGCGGCGGCGCAAACACATCGCCGCGCCCGCGCTGCACGGAGTACACCGCCAGATTTTCCCAACCGGGGAATTCCCTGAATTCACACGCGAGTCCCACCGCGTTCAGTTTGTGTTCCAGTTCGGGGATTGGCCCCGTGTTGCGGCACTGTGAATAGATGATCCAGACGCGTTCGATCGTTGCCGTCCCGGATGTGCGGCCCAGCAGCGAGGCGCATACATCCGTCGTCACCTGAAAATTGTTGACGCACAAAAACGGGTTGGGAAGATTCCAGCCATTGGCGCGAATGATGTGCGGCTCGAAAATGTTGCAAATGAGCGCCGGTTCGTGTGGTTTCGCGTTGGCCCGAATGTAATCGGTCGTTGACGACCAATGCGTAATAACGGTTGAGGCGTAGCCGGCGCGCAAATCGTACAAACAGCCCGCGGCAAGCAACACGGCGGCCGGCGTGCGCCACCGCCGCCACGGCAAACAGGCCACGGCTCCGCCGGCAATGGCGAAACGGCCGATAGCCATGTAGCCAAGGTATCGCGGGACAAGATACGCAACCGAAAAGACATGGTTCAGCACCCCCGCCACAAGCAATGGTATGGTCATGAGAAGCAGCAGAAAGAAAACGGGGGGGGAACAGATCCTTCGGCCTCCGGCAATGGAAATGCGTTTTACGCCAAGCCCGTCCAGCGCCATCATGACCATCATGGCCAGCATCAGCAAGGCAAAGAACCCCGCCAGCACCCATTGCGATTCGCCGCAAAAACAATCTATGAAATTACTCCATCGAAACGGTTCTTTCATGATGACCAAAGGAGGATTCAGGTACATTTTCAAAAACAACGGGGCAATGCACAACAATTGAATCGTTATCCAGGCCGCGGCCGTCCGAAAACGCGTCCGAACGATTGCGAGAAGCGAAACCATTTCCGCCAGCACGAGAAACAGGCTGAAAAAGTGCGTGAAGACGGCCACGACGTTGACGGCAAGGCATCCCGCCCACCAGCGAAAACGACCGTCCTGCAAAGCCCGGATGAACAAGTAGGCGGAAAGGGCGCAGAAGAACATCATGGGCGCATAAAAGCGCAGGGTTTTCGCTTCCCAAATCTGGGCGGGCGCCAGGGCGAAACAGAACATGGCCGCCAACCCCGCCCTTCGGCCGAACACGCGCGATCCGACGGCATACACCAGCGGCAGCGAAAACAGGCCGAAGGCCATCGGCAGCATGCGCAGCAGTAAAACATCTTCGCCCACTACCCGCGCCCAGACATATTGCAGAAAAAAGTATACCGGCGGCGTGAGCCCGGCGCTGAGCACGTCTATCAGCGCTGAATAGAGCGAATAGGATGGAGCGCCGACAAAACCTACTCCGCCCACATATTCATCGAACCATAGATTTTGATCTGGAAGACGGTAGAAGCGAAGGGCGGCGCCCGCCAGCACGATAGACGCGCCGGCCCAGAGGTCCCAGCGTCCGGAAAAAGGTTTCCGCCTGATCATTTTCATCGCCCGGATTCGCCGCCGCACATGCGCCCATGTCCGTCCTCCATGGCCGGGCGTGCGGCGAAACCCTTTTTTCCCATTACCAGAAGTACCGAATGCCGTCCACGGCCACCTTGAACATCGTAACCGGCGACCTGGGGATGGCGTGCGGAAACAGGCAGGTGGCTATGCGGAACACGGTGAACGAAAAGCCGATCTTGCGCGCGATGCCGAGCGGGAGCCGACTGCGAATCAGCCTCTTCATCCACGGGGTCATGAATTTCGGAACGGTGCAATACATAGTGCCCAGGCAGGCGATGCGTGCTTGAATTTCCTTTTCCCGGCGGGTGTAGCAATTCAGCGGACTCAATGCGCTGAATCGCGTGATCAGATCCGCGTTCGGTTCGAGATACTCGTTTTCCTCGGCTATCTGGGCCAGTTTGGTGCCGCGCGACGGACTGCACACGCTGAAGGTGGGCACGGTCAGACCAAGACGGCGCGTAAATTCGAGCGACGTAAAATCGTCTTCGAGCGTCGTGCCCGGAATGGCCACCATTGTATTGCCATAGGTTCGCAGTTTGTACTTGCGCGCCAGTTCGAATGCGTTCACCATTTCTTCGTCCGACAGGCGCCGCTCCAGAATGTCGTTGCGAATCGCTTCCGTGCCGGCTTCGACCGCCATGGACACAGAATAACAGCCGGCCTTGGCCAGTAGCCGGGCAGTGTCTTCATTGAAGGTGTTGGGGCGCATGAGACAATAAAAGGGTATACGGATGCGGGCCGCGTATTTTTCCGAAAACTCCTCCAGCCATTCATCCGCCCGCAACGCGAAAATATCGTCGAAAAAACGGATGAACCGCACCGGCGGATACCGTTTGATTACCTCTTCAATTTCGGCGAGCACATGTTCGACCGACCGGCGCCGCATAATTGGGCCACACCCTTTGAACATGTTGTTGTAGGCATGGTTGTAGCAATATGAGCATGAAAACGGGCACCCGCGGCCCGTAATAAACGACCGCAATCCCGTATGCGGCAAATACGGCACCGCCCGGTAATACAGATCGCGATCCGCGAATGGGTACGCGTCCTGATCGACGATAAGTTCGCGTTTCTCGGCGCCGGCGCTCGTAAGCGCAATGTTGGGAATACCGGCGAGATCCTCCCTGTTTTCCAGACGCCGTAGCAATTCCGGAAACGCGCGTTCGCCGTCACCCTGGCAAATCGCGTCCAGTTCCATTTCGTCAAGTATGCCCGGCGAAAACGTGGGATGCGGGCCGCCCATGATGCGAAAGACGCGCTTGCCGGTGGCGCGCATCCGGCGTTTCAGGGCATCGTCGGCCTGCTTGAACGCATCAATTTCACTGCCAATGACACTATAGGCGACGACATCGGCCCCAAACGTCTCGACGGCTTTTGTCAGCGGCTCCTTCTTGAGGATGGTCAACCCCACCGCATGCCCGGCCTTTTGGGCAATGGCCGCCAACAGCATAACGCCGTGCGGTTCGATGGCATACGGAATACGAATCACAAAAAGAACGCGCAATGCCCGTCACTCCCGCCCCGGTTTGGATTATCGCTATATGATCAATGCGCCAAATTCGGGGAATTTTCACGTTTTTTCCATAAACAAGTCTTTGAAAAGTATATAGAGAAAGGGGGGGTAAAACAACACGGAATACACAAGACTCTTGCGATTGCCGGATAGCGTAATTCATTTTCGAAGGGGACAGACCGGTTCGTTTATGATGGCGCGCGAATGAAAAGCGATAACACATTTCAACGGGAAAGGATAGGACCATGGATGCGTTGGGGACGTTTTTATGGGGTTGCGCGTTGTGCGCGGCCTTGCTGGGTTCCACCGCCGCGCACGCGGAAAAAGTGGACTGGTGGACGACACATTCGCTGGACAAGGCATTTCCGGATTCCGCAAAGCCGGAAAACGCACCGCAAACGATCGCATTGAAGGCCGCGCGAAACGACACCGAGGACGCGCAGATCCTCTTGCGCACCCCGAAAGGGCTGACGGTCGCCAAGGCGTCGTTTACGTTGCCGGACTTGCTGGGACCGGATGGCGCAGTTATTGAGAAGGCGAATTTCGCCGCGCATTGGATCTGGTACACCTATGTCCACAACAACCCTCCTGCGAACAAGGACCCGAAAACCGTTCTGCGCGCGGCGCCGGGATTCTTTCCCGACGGCTTCCTCGAATATCCCGTCGTGCGTATCCGCGACGAATGGACTCAGCCTTTGTGGGTGTCCGTAACGGTCCCGAAAGACACACCGCCCGGCGATTATGCCGGCATGCTGGGTATTGACCTTGGCCAGCAGCACATTGACGTGCCCGTTTCCATTCACGTCTGGGCGTTTACGCTGCCCGACGAACCGACGCTGCATCAAACCGAGTGGTTCTTCCCTACCAACCTTGCCGATTACTACCGGATTCCGCTCTTTTCCGATGCCTGCTGGACATGGATCGAACGTGTCGCGCAGGACATGGGCCGCCACCGGCAGGACACGATCCTTACGCCGTTCACGATGCTCGTCTGCATGACGCAACAGGCGGACGGCACGTTTGCGTTCGATTTTACGGCGCTCGACCGGTGGGTCGAAACGTTCAAGAAGGCGGGCGTCACGTGGATCGAGGGCGGGCATGTCGCAGGCCGCGGCGGCGGATGGGACAGTCAATTTGTATGGTCACGATTCAACATCCTCGGTCCCGGCGGCAATCCGATCGACACCAGCGCATTGTCCGAGTCCGAATTTGAGCCATATATAGAGGGCTTCCTGAAAGGCGTCTGGGCGCATCTGAAAGAAAAAGGCTGGGCGGACCGGTACATCCAGCATATCGCCGACGAACCGATTCCCGTGAACGAAAAATCGTGGACGGAACGCGCGGGCAAGGTACGGGGGTGGATCCCCGGCGTGCCCATTGTGGACGCCATTATGCACGAGGGGCTCGATGGATTCATTGATATTCGCGTCCCGCAAATCCAGCACGTCAAACCCGGCCGCAAACAGAACCCCAAAGAAGCCATGTGGAGTTACGTCTGTCTGTATCCGCAGGGCGAATTCCCCAACCGGTTCCTCGATTATCCGCTCATCCGCAACCGTATTCTCTTCTGGTTGTCGTGGTCGCTCGATCTCAAAGGATTCCTGCATTGGGGATACGGCCATTGGAAAACATGGGATCAAGTCCCGGCGGCGGTGGACGTGTCGCCGTGGATGGATGCGACCGGCGGCAGCATCTACGTCGCCGACCGACAGCCCTTGCCGGCCGGTGATCCGTTCATCGTATACCCCGGGCGCGACAAGATCTGTTCCAGCATGCGATGGGAAGACATTCGCAATGGCATGGAGGACTTCGAGTATCTCCATAGGCTGCAAGCCGTCGCCAGCAAACCGCCCAAAGGCATGCCTCGCGCCGGTCGCCAAGCCGCCAAGGCCCTGCTCGAACGTGTCCGAAACGAAATCGCCAAGGCCCCGAACGCACATACACAAGACGCTTTGGAACTCCTCAAAATCCGCGAGGAAATCGGAGAACTTCTCGAACGCGCGACCCTGTGCAGGCAAAAATAATGGCGGCGCCGCCGGGCAGGGAAAAGCCGGTAAGGCGTTCGTCCATTTGAATCCTGGCCGCCCGAACCTTAGTATAGTGGGAGTTTGCGGTTGCCGGCGCATGGCTTGTGGATGCCGCGCGCCGGAATCGCGGAAGTCGTAGTCGTTCGCAGTGTGCGGAACTCGGTGCATTCCGGCTCCTGCCTTGTGAAGTTCGGCTACTCGGAGGCAGAGGATGTCGCGAAAACTGGCGGTTATTCCCGCGGAATGTTCCGGGTGCAAGATGTGCGAATTGGTGTGCTCCATCAAGCATTTCGGAGTCAACAACCCCAAAAAGAGCGCTATTCGCGTGCTCATCACTTACCCGCATCCGGTGGTGCGGATGCCGATCGTATGCAGCCAATGCAAGAAGCCGCCGTGCGAGGAAGTGTGTCCCGTGGACGCACTCAGCCGACAAAACGGCGTGGTGAGTCTCGATACGAATTTATGTATTTCCTGTTTTCACTGCGTCGAATCGTGCCCGTTTGGAGCGATCTATGCGCACGATGAGTGCGAATACCCCATCAAATGTGATCTGTGCGACGGCGATCCCGAATGCGTCAAGCATTGTCCGAAAGGCGCGATTCGGCTTGTTCCCGAATACGCGCTCGGCGAAAGCAAGCGACTCAACAATGTCCTCAGTTATACACAGATGAAGGAGATTGAATTCGTCGAAAAAGGCGAGACAAAGACGCTTCAGTACGCCGAAATTGGAAAGGAACAACTATGAATATCAAGGGCGGCTACTTTCGCAAGGGTCTGCACGTCAATCTGACCACGGGCGGCATCGAACGATGCGACCTTTCCGAGGACTTTATCGAACGTTACATCGGCGGACGCGGATTTGGCGCAAAACTTGTCTGGGACAACCTCAAGGCGCACGATTTTCATATCGATCCGTTGGGTCCGGAGAACCTGTTGGTGGTGGCGCCGGGTCCATTGACGGGTTGTTATGTTCCATCGTCCGGCAAGAATTCGTTTATCGCGATATCACCGGCAACGGGCCTTTACGGCGACTCGTCCATCGGCGGCGGATTCGGCGTCGAATTGCGCCAGACCGGGCACGATTATCTCGCCATCGCCGGCGCGGCGGCGGAACTCTCGGTCCTGTTCATTGACAATGAACATGCCAGCATTATTCGCATGCCCTATCTCAAGGGCAAGACATGCCTCGAAACCGAAGGCATCATCAAGGAAAAACTCGGTTCACACGATCTTCACGTGGCCGCCATCGGCATCGCGGGCGAAAACCGAGTCCGGTTCGCGTGCGTCAACTCCGACTGGAGCCGCAACGCGGGCCGAACGGGCATCGGCGCGATTATGGGATCGAAAAACCTCAAGGCCATCGTCGTACGCGGCACGAAGGACCTGCCGGTCCATGACGTGGCCGGACTCGCTGAAGAAACGCGGAAAGCCGTCAAGTACATGACGGAGCACAAGTATTTCCGGCTGTGGCAGCAGCAGGGTCTGATGAACGTCATCGAATACGCCAACTCGAAGGGCATTCTGCCCACGTACAATTTCAAGGCGACCACCTTCGCCGCGCACGACAAGATCAACGGCGAAACCATGCTCGAACATTACAAGATCGGCGACAGCGCGTGCTTCATGTGCCCGATGTGCTGCAGCAACATCTGTCTTGTGAAGAACGGCAAGTACGCCGGAACCGTTACGGAAGGCCCCGAATACGAATCCTGCGCCATGCTCGGCTCAAACCTCGGCGTCGAGCGTTTCGACGCTGTCCTCGCCGCCAATAAACTTTGCGACGAACTCGGCATAGACACCATCTCGACGGGCAGCATTATCGGCGCCGTCATCGAAGGTTACGAAAAAGGCGTCATCTCGCTGGCGGATCTCGACGGCAAGGGCATCGCATGGAACGACGACGACGCCATTCTCGACCTGATGCACCGCATTGCCCATCGCGAGGGGATCGGAGACATTCTCGCGGACGGTTCGCGGCGCATCATCCAGCAATGGCCGGAGATGGAGAAAATCCTGCTTCAGGTAAAGGGACTCGAACAGTCGGCGTACGACAGCCGTGTCGGCACATCCATGGGGCTGGCCTACGCCACGTCGGACATTGGCGCGCACCACGCCCGCGCATGGACCATCGCCAAGGAAATCGAAGAAGGAGCGACGTGGTCCGCCGAGCAGAAAGTGGACCTCGTCATGTACCATCAGGCCGTGCGGCCGCTGTTCGACATGCTGGGCGTCTGCCGTCTTCCCTGGATCGAACTCGGCCTGAACGAGCGCCACTATGAAAAATTTTACAGCTACGTCACGGGCAAGACGATGACGCTCGAAGAACTGCTCAAGCTTTCGGACCACGTCTACAATCTGACGCGGCGCCTGAACATCCGGCTTGGGGCGACCCGCAAGGCCGATTCGTTGCCTTACAAGGTTACGAAAGCCCCCGTTCTTACCGGCCCCAACGCCGGCAAGACGTTGAACGAAGACGAATTCGAAAAGATGCTTTCGCTGTATTACGAAAAACGCGGTTGGGACAAGGACGGCGCCCCTCCTATCGAGGTCGAAGCCTCGTTCTGAACACGTGGTAGAATAAAGCCGGGAGAAACCCGCGAATGGAATTTGTCCGGGCGTGCATACCGTGGTTGTTGATGATGGGCGCGACTTTTCCGCTTCACGGCGATGCGCACGGGACACCGCCGGGCGTTTCCGCCCGGATGTCCGATAGAGCGGGCAGCCGCCCAAACATCGTCCTGATCGTCATGGACACCTGCCGCGCCGACCGGCTGGATGCGACGCGCAACGGCCAGCCGGTAATGCCTGCTCTCCTGGATTGGTCGTCGCGTTCCGTGCGTTTCACCAACGCAACGGCGGCCTGTACGTGGACACGTCCCGCCATGGCCTCTGTCCTTACCTCGCTTTATGTTGACGCGCATCAAGTGTTTCTCGGCGACTCCATATTGTCGCATTCTATGGAAACAATGGCCGAGTTCTTCGGAATTGCCGGATACAACACGATCTGCATTCAGACCAATGGCCACTTGCAGGAGGGGACCGGTTTCGCGCAAGGCTTCGACGTGTTCGACAATCGTTACTCGACGCCGTTTCTGCCAGCGGAAGACGTAACGAACAATGCCCTGGCGCGTGTTCGAGAGGCCGGCGAACCTTTTTTCCTTTACGTCCATTACATGGATCCCCACGGACCTTACTGGCCTCCTCAGAGGTATCGGGCCCTTTTCAATTATCCCAATCCGGGACTCCTTCAAGACGAGCAGGACATCGTAGAGAATTTCACCGGCTATTTGAACGACCAAGTGGATTATACCTTGGGCATCAAGCCTGTGCGCGATTTTGCCGAATTGTCCGCGACGGGGAAAGAGGCCGTATGGACACTTCTTGACGGCGATTGCCGGTATACGGACACGGAAGTCATGCGGCTGATCGCATCCATCGCGCAAGCCCATCCGGATACGATCTTCGTGGTCACGGCGGATCATGGGGAACACATGTTCGAGCATGGCCATTTGGGCCACGGCCTTACCGTCTACGAGCCGGTCTTTCGCGTGCCGTTGATCGTCAACGGGCCGGGGTTGGCCCCCGCCATCATCCCTTCCGTCGTGACGACCGTTGACCTCCTGCCCACGCTGGCCTCTCTGGCCGGATTGCCACCGCGATCCACGTGGCAAGGGAACGATCTGTTCGCGCCTCGCGATCCGGACGGGCCCGTCTTCGCCTACACACGGGGCGGCGCCGCGCCGCGCTGGGTCAACCTCGAAACCGTACGGCGGGGTTCGATGAAATGGATTCACAATCTCTCGACCGGCGCCGGCGAGTTGTATCACGTGGTGAACGATCCCGGCGAAACCAATAACCTCGCCTCGATTTTTCCCGAACAGGCCGCTGAACTACAAGCATTACTCGACGCGCATCGCGAAGACAATCTCCGTGCGCGGATCCGCACAACCTCCATCACACCCCATCCTGGCGGCTGGATCGAGGAAGGCATGGCCCTGACGTTGACGGCCCCGGACGGCGCACATCACCAATGGAAAAAGGACGGCGCAGACATCGCGGACGATCCGTCACGCATTACAGGGGCGGCAACCCGCACGCTCACCCTGAACCCGGTCGTTCCCGAAGACGCGGGGGTCTACGAATGCCGGTTCGATGACGGCGCGAAAAGCGTCCAATACACCCGGCCCTACATCCTGAACGTTCTTCCACTCAACAGCGTTCCCGTCGCATCTCCCATTGCCCTCTTCGTCCTCGCGATGGTCCTCGTGATAATGTCGAAAAGAATCTTTCACCGTGGATGAAAGGCATGAAATCTATAAATCTGGATTCGGCGATCAGGATCGGATTTTATGTTCCAACGTGGGCTCTGCCCACAACCCAGTCTCTTTTCGTGCGCGTGCTCGTGTTCGTCATCGTCATCGTAATCGAGGCAAGCACTCCGCGGTGTTCGCACTCGACAAATCATTGTACTTCAATTGGTTGTGTAAGTTGCCCAAAAACTTCTTGTAGTTACGATTCGGCCACCTGACCGGTAAGTGAGGAAACGGGCGGAGTCCCTATTGGACATCCGCCCGGACATTGTGTTCCATATAGGTTAAGCACAAACCAAAAGGAGACAATGTCATGGTCAAAGGTAACACGAGCAGTCTTACGGCGCAAGAGCAGCGGATGGCGTTCAAGCGGCGCAGCCAGCAGGTGAATATGCTTGCGAACGACAGGGATCGGAGCCTATATGAACCAATCGGGACGATACGCGGCGGTGTTGATCGTCGCATGCGTGGTGGGTTTCGCGTTTCAGGGATCGCACGGTCTTCTGGAATCAACGGAAGGCCGCTATGCGGAAACGGCACGCGAAATGGTAGAGACCGGCAATTGGCTGGTCCCGCAACTCGACTATAGTCCGCATTGGACCAAGCCGCCGCTGACATACTGGGCCATCATCGGCGGCATGATGCTTTTGGGCGAGAACGAATGGGGCGTGCGGCTGTATAGCGCGATTGCGTTCGTGGCGCTGGTATGGGCCGTGGCGCGCATCGGCGGGAAACTTTGGGACCGCCGCACGGGAATCCTGGCGGCATTGCTGTATGCCACGGCGCCGTACGTGGCCTATGCGGCGAGTTCGGTGCAAACGGACATGCTCCTTTCGCTTTGGGAAGCGTGCATCGTCCTCGCGTATTGGGAGGCGCGGACAGCATCGTCGGAACACCGGCAAGCGGCATGGGCAAACGCGATCTGGATCTTCGCGGGATTGGCTTTTCTGACAAAAGGCCCGCCGGGACTGCTGACGTTCGCAGCCATCGCGGCATTCGAAGGCTACATGCGGTGGACGAGCCGGTCTAAAGTTCGCCTAATGCGTTACGCGGGGATCGCGGCGTTTTTTGCGATAGGCGGCGCGTGGTTTTTCGTGGTAATCTGGCGCACACCCGGCTTGCTCTCCTATTTCGTTGGCGAAGAAGTCGTCGAGCGCATGTTCAGCGCGCATTTCAACCGCAATCCGCATTGGTACGCGCCCTTATACGTTTACGGCATCCCGCTTTTGTTCGGGCTGGGGCCGGTTGCGGCCGTGTGGTTCGTGGCCGCCAAGCGGTACGGGAAATATCTGCGATGGGCCGTGATGGGCGATTACTTGCGGCGGCACGAACATGGCGCATTCCTCGTCGCATGGCTCGCCTTGCCGCTGGCAGTCTTGTCAATCAGTCAAAGCCGGCTGCCGCTTTACATTTTGCCCATGTTTCCCGCCGTCGCGCTCGCAACCTCCCGGCTCCTGGTCCTTTTATTCACCCACGAAAACATCGAGCGGCGCGTTTGGATTGGGTCGCTGGCGATGGCGGTCGTGCTCGTCGCCGCGAAGGGCACGATCGGCCACGTAGCGATCTCCGCCGACACACGGCCTTTGTATCAATTCGCGCGGACCGTCGCCGGCAAGGATGCGGCCTATCTCTGTTACGAGAGCACGCGGCTGTATGGTCTGCAATTCTATCTGCACGGACAGCTTGCCCGTTTGTGGAAAGCGCCGCGGGACAAGAAGCCCCTTTCGGGCATTGACGACGCCCTCGACGACATAAAGGCGAATCCGAAACATGACACCTACGTTTTCGTCGCAACATCGAAAGACGACCGTGCCGGTCTCGAATCGCATCTGAACGCAAAGGGCATCGCGGCACAAGAAGTCCATTTCCGCGGGAAATACAATCTCTTCGTCGTGCATCCGGGGCCATCGTAAAGCAACGGCGCCGGATTTGCTCCATCCGGCTTTCATCCAGCCCCTGCAAGTCCTTCTCGTCGTCCTCCTCGAAAAGAGAAAGCACGACACACACCTTCCGGCACTGCTCCAGAGCCATCCCAGGGCCTTCCGAGGCCGATACGCACGTGACCCGGACCTGGCCGTCTTTGAGCGGCTTCAACTGGGGATCGAAAAGGAAATGCTCTTCCAGAAGCTCGATGAGCACATCGGCTTCCCACGGACTCATACGGGTCCCCTGGACCACCTCCGTCTTCACCTGCTGGCTGCGCCGCTTGAACGCCATCCGCTGCTCTTGCGCCGTAAGACTGCTCGTGTTACCTTTGACCATGACATTGTCTCCTTTTGGTTTGTGCTTAACCTATATGGAACACAATGTCCGGGCGGATGTCCAATAGGGACTCCGCCCGTTTCCTCACTTACCGGTCAGGTGGCCGAATCGTAAATCATTAGTACTTCAATTGGTTGTGTAAGTTGCCCAAAAACTTCTTGTAGTTGTTGATAGAAGCCACACTGTAAAGTACTACGCCTCGTCTGGGACTTCGCCCAGAAGAGGGGACGCCTTCGAGGTAGCCGAAATGCACTCGACATCAACATGTTACAAACATCGACAATTTGTTGTCGATGTGCGAGCGATAAGGGCCTAACTTCTTGGCATTGTAGACCTTGCGGACAGGACGGACTTTACCCGGCGGAAATAGGCTTTCTTGTTCACTTTGTCCACAATCATGTCCACGGCATGCGCACAGGACCCGGGTTTCGGTTGCCGAAACCCGGGTCACTACTGACGGTCCGTTGAAATAGGCGAAAAAGGGGGATCGGCATGCCTTTTATTTAGCTGAAATGCGAGTCAGTCCTGTTTTTTTATTTTGTCGTGTCATTTCGCAAATGTTTTTGGGAATATTTTTGGGAATATTGGGTTGATTCCTTCGGTCTTTATGGCATAGGATACCTGCCTCCATTTTGGACTGCGGCGTGAATACAATTTGCCGTGGATTTCATAAAGAAGGGGCCGGTTCAATCACAGGAAAACGAAGGAAGACGGCAACTTATCCTAAAAGCCATGCGCGAATCTGAAGACGGAAGGCCGTCTTCGGCGAGTGAACAGCGCGTCGTTCCGTGCGGAACGGAACAACCGGGAAAGGCACATGTTGAACACAATGAGGCTTGAGACCGAAAAAGGACTTTACGACCCGCGTTACGAGCATGACGCATGCGGTGTGGGATTCGTCGTGAACATAGACGGCACGGCCACGCATACCATTATCCGCCAGGGCATTCAGGTGCTCGAAAACCTGGTGCACCGCGGCGCCTGCGGATGCGATCCAGACACGGGCGACGGGGCAGGGATTCTGATCCAAATTCCCCACCGGTTTTTCGCGGAACAGGCGGAAACGCTGGGATTCGAACTGCCGCCGCCGGGCCGTTATGCGGCGGGGATGGTGTTTCTGCCCTCCAAGACAAAAGATCGCAAGGCGTGCATGAAGATCATCGAGGACGCCGTCGCCGGAGAGGGGCAGACATTTCTTGGTTGGCGCGAGGTGCCCCGTGATTCGTCGGCCATCGGCTGGCTGGCGCGGCAGAACGAGCCGGTGATCATGCAGGCGTTTATCCGTCGCGAACAGGGATTGGATATCGAGGGATTCGAGCGGGCGCTGCTCGTTATTCGCAAGGTGGCCGAAAATGCGGTCCGCCGGTCGGATCTGCCGGAAAAGGCGCGGTTTTACATTCCAAGTCTTTCGGCGCGGACCATCGTTTACAAGGGCCTCATGCTGGCCCAGCAGATGGACCATTATTATCCGGATCTTTCCGCCGAATCGTTCGAGAGCGGTTTGGCGCTGGTGCATCAGCGATACAGCACGAACACGCTGCCGACGTGGCCGCTGGCGCATCCGTTTCGGTTCCTTGCGCACAACGGCGAAATCAACACGCTGCGCGGCAATATCAACATGATGGCCTCGCGGGAAAAGCATCTTTCGAGCACACTTTTCGGCGAAAACATCAAGAAACTTCTGCCGATTCTGACCGAGGGCGCGAGCGACTCGGCCATGCTCGACAATGCCTTCGAAATGCTCGTGCGCGGCGGCCGTTCGGCGGCCCATGCGCTGATGATGATGATCCCGGAGCCGTGGAGCGGCCACGAAACGATGCCGGACGACAAGAAGGCCTTCTACGAGTACCATGCGTGCATGATGGAACCGTGGGACGGCCCGGCGTCCATCGCCTTTACGGACGGTGTGCGCATCGGGGCGGTCCTCGATCGCAACGGCTTGCGCCCCTCGCGCTACTGGATAACCGATGAAGGTTTCGTGGTGATGGCCTCCGAAGTGGGCGTGCTCGACATTCCGCAGGAGAAGATCGTCAAGAAAGGGCGGCTTGAACCGGGGCGTATGTTCCTCATAGACACCGAAGAACAACGCATCGTCGGCGATGATGAAATCAAGGAATCGTATGCGGCGCTGCGGCCTTACCGGAAATGGCTCAACCAGTACCGCCATATACTTCCGCGGGAATGCCCGCCCATAGACCGTATTCATGAAAACGCATCGCTTGCCGAGCGCGAAATGGTCTTTGGCTACACCCAGGAAGATTTGGATATCGTCATGGCGCCGATGGCGGCGGACGCACACGAGGCGGTCGGTTCGATGGGAAACGATGCGCCGCTGGCGGTCTTGTCCAGCCGTCCGCAATTGCTTTTCAATTATTTCAAGCAACTCTTCGCGCAGGTTACGAATCCGCCGATCGATCCCATTCGTGAAGAGATCGTCATGTCGCTCGAAACGACCATTGGGCGGGAGTCGAATCTGCTCGATGAAACGCCGATCCACTGCCGGCAACTTCATCTGGCTTCGCCGATTCTGACTGATGCGCAATTGAAATACATCAAGGAACTCGACGCGCCCGGCATCAAGCCGGTGGTCATTCCAACTTTGTTTCCGGTGGCGGAAGGCGCGGCCGGCATGGATGCGGCCCTTGAACGAATCTGCTCGGAGGCGTCGGCGGCCGTTGAAGACGGGGCTACGATCCTCATTCTGTCCGACCGGGGCGTGGATGCGGACCATGCGCCGATTCCAAGCCTCCTGGCCATGGGCGCGGTCCATCAGCGCCTTGTACACGAGCAGAAACGCACCCTGTGCGGCATTGTCGTTGAATCCGGCGAGCCGCGGGAAATCATGCATTTTGCGTTGCTCACGGGATACGGCGCGGGCGCTGTCAATCCATATCTGGCTTTTGAGGCCATTTACGACATGGCCTTGCGCGGTACGCTGCGTGTCGAAAGTCCCGCCGACGCCGTAAAAAACTATGTCAAGGCCGTCGAGAAGGGCCTGCTGAAGGTCATGTCGAAAATAGGCATCTCTACCCAGCAAAGTTATCGAAGCGCCCAGATTTTTGAAGCCATCGGTCTTGGCATGGACGTGATCGATCGCTGTTTCACCGGCACGGTGTCGCGTGTCGGCGGCATCGGCATCGAGGAAATTGCGCAAGAGACGATCTTGCGCCACAAAATGGCGTTTTCCGGCCAGGACAAATTGCGGGTGGGACTGGATCCGGGGGGCCAGTACCGGTGGCGGCAGCGCGGCGAATTCCACCAATATAATCCGGAGACTATCGCGGCGCTCCAGCACGCCGCCCGTTCCAACGATTATGCGCGCTACAAGGAATTCGCGGCGGCCGTCAACGATCGCGACCGCACGCTGGCCACGCTGCGTGGCCTGCTGAAATTCAAAAAGGGCAATCCGATTCCCATCGCCAAGGTCGAACCGGCTTCGGCGATCGTCAAACGTTTTTGCACGGGCGCCATGTCGTTCGGTTCCATCAGCAAGGAAGCGCATGAAACACTCGCGATCGCCATGAACCGCCTGGGCGGACGCAGCAATACCGGCGAAGGCGGCGAAGATCCCCTCCGTTTCGAGCGTGACGCATCCGGCGATTCGCGGTCAAGCGCCATCAAGCAGGTGGCTTCGGGCCGGTTCGGCGTCACGAACGAGTACCTCGTCAATGCGCGCGAACTGCAAATCAAGATGGCGCAGGGCGCAAAACCCGGCGAAGGCGGGCAATTGCCCGGCCATAAAGTCTTTGCCGAAATCGCCAAGGTGCGTTATTCGACGCCGGGCGTCGAACTCATTTCACCGCCGCCGCATCACGACATTTACAGCATCGAGGATCTTGCCCAACTGATCCACGATCTGAAGAACGCGAATGTCCATGGCGCGGTGTCAGTCAAACTGGTCTCGGAGGTGGGCGTCGGGACCATCGCGGCCGGCGTGTCGAAAGGCAAGGCCGATCTGGTGCTGGTCAGCGGCCATGACGGCGGCACCGGCGCATCGCCGCTGACCTCAATCAAGCACGCGGGACTGCCCTGGGAACTCGGCCTTGCCGAGACGCACCAGGTGCTGGTCGAAAACAACCTGCGCAGCCGCATTCGCGTGCAGGCCGACGGCCAACTCAAGACAGGCCGCGACGTGGCCATTGCTGCGTTGCTCGGCGCGGACGAGTTCGGCTTCGCCACCGCGCCGCTGGTCGTGTGCGGCTGCATCATGATGCGCAAATGCCATCAAAACACCTGCCCGGTCGGCATCGCCACGCAGGATCCCGAACTGCGCCTGAAATTCAAAGGCAAGCCGGAGCACGTGGTCAATTATTTCATGTTTGTCGCCGAAGAACTTCGGGAAATCATGGCGGAACTCGGTTTTCGGACGGTCAATGAGATGATTGGCCGCGCGGACATGCTCGAATTCAATCCGCTTCCCGGACATTGGAAGGCCCGCAAACTCGATTTCTCGAAAATCCTTTATGTCGCCAAACCCTGGAAAGGTGAAACGCTCCATTGCAGCCGGCAACAGGATCACGGCCTCGCAAGCGCGCTTGATCACGAAATCATGCGCAAGGCGCGCCCGGCTCTCGAATATAAGGCCCCTGTTCGCTTCGAACAGAAGATTCGAAACGTCAACCGTACCGTCGGCACGATGCTTTCGAGCGAACTGACGCGCCGGCACAAACTCGGCATGTATACTGGAAGCCTGCCCGAAGACACGATCTGGATTGACTGCAAGGGCAGCGCGGGCCAGAGTTTCGCGGCTTTTGCCATCAAAGGCGTTACCTTCTGTATCGAAGGCGAGGCCAACGATTATTTGGGCAAAGGGTTGTCGGGCGCGAAACTGATCGTCAAGCCGCCCGCCGAATGCCGGTTCAAGGCCGAGGAAAACATCCTGATCGGCAATGTGGTGCTCTATGGCGCGACCAGCGGTGAATGCTATTTCCGCGGCATGGCCGGCGAGCGGTTCTGCGTGCGCAACAGCGGCGCGTGGGCGGTTGTCGAAGGCGTGGGCGATCACGGCTGCGAATACATGACTGGAGGCCGGGTTGCGGTGCTTGGCAAGACCGGGCGCAATTTCGCCGCCGGCATGAGCGGAGGTATCGCGTTCGTGTACGACCCCGACGGCACGTTTCCCGTGCGCTGCAACCAGGCCATGGTGGACTTGAAGCCGCTGCACCGGATGAGCATCCCCGAACTACGCAGCATGATCGAAAAACACGTGAAATACACCGGCAGCCCCGTTGCCCAGCGTATTCTGGACACGTGGGACCTGTCATCGCGGCGTTTCGTCCGCGTGATGCCGCGCGACTACGCCCGATCGCTCAAGGAACAGGAAAAACGCATGACCGAGGAAACAACCCATGTGGCCCGCTAAAGAAAAGGGATTCATGACATTCAAGCGGGAACTTCCCGCCAATGTGCCGGTGGACGAACGCGTCAAGTCCTTCAAGGAATTCACGACCTCGCTGCCCGAAATCCGCATTCGCGAGCAGGCGTACCGCTGCATGAACTGCGGCGTGCCCTTCTGCCACTCCGGCTGCCCACTGGCCAATCAAATCCCGGATTTCAACGACGCGTTGAAAAACAACAACTGGCGCGAAGCCTTGGCGATTCTCCACTCGACCAACAATTTCCCCGAAATTACGGGCCGGGTCTGTCCGGCGCCGTGTGAGACTTCGTGCGTGCTGGGCATCAACGAACCGCCGGTCGCCATCGAATACATCGAGCGCGAGATTGTCGAGCGTGGATGGCGGGAAGGCTGGATTGCGCCGCAGCCGCCCAGAACGCGCACCGGCAAATCTGTGGCCGTCGTGGGTTCCGGGCCCGCCGGACTGGCCGCCGCGCAGCAACTCAACCGGGCCGGCCATGAAGTCACCGTATTCGAACGTGACGACGAACCCGGCGGCCTGCTTATGTATGGCATACCGGGTTTCAAACTCGACAAGGCCATCCTCAAGCGCCGCCTGGATCAAATCAGGGCCGAAGGCGTCCGGTTTCAATGCGGCGCATGGATCGGCAAAGACGTGCCGGTGCGCGAACTCGACATGTTCGATGCGGTGTTGTTGACGGTCGGTTCGACCAAGGCGCGCACGCTCGATATCCCCGGTGCGAACCTGAACGGCATTCATCTCGCCATGGATTTTCTGCCGCAGCAAACGCGGCGGCTGCTGGGCAAGGATATCCAAGGCCCCGAAATCTCGGCCAAGGATAAAAACGTCGTTGTTATCGGCGGCGGCGACACGGGTTCCGATTGCGTCGGCACGGCGATCCGACAGGGGGCGGCACAGGTGGTGTCGCTTGAAATCATGCCGCGACCGCCCCTCGACCGTGACGCAAGCACACCGTGGCCCCTGTGGCCTTACATGCTGCGCACCTCATCGAGCCACGAGGAAGGAGGTACGCGCGACTGGAGTGTCCTGACCAAGGAATTCACCGGTGAAGCCGGAAAACTCAAACAATTGCATTGCGTGCGCGTCGAATGGGCCAAGGACGCTTCGGGCCGAATGAAGATGGAAGAGATCCCGGGCAGCGATTTCTTTCTTGACTGCGATCTTGCGCTGCTGGCGCTGGGATTTCTGCACCCTGAACATGAAACGGCGGTCCGGGAACTCGGCCTCGAACTCGACTCGCGAGGCAATATCAAGACCGGATCGAACTTCGAGACCAGCCGCCCGCGCGTTTTCGCGGCCGGCGATGCGCGGCGAGGTCAAAGCCTCGTTGTATGGGCCATCCGGGAAGGCCGCGAAGCCGCCCGATGCCTCGACCTGGCTTTGATGGGCTTTTCCAATCTCCCAAGCCTGGCATCCTACGGCTACGATGCGCTGGCCGAATAGCCGTCCGCGGCCTGTGATTTGTTGTGCGTTCCTAAATCCGACAAAAGAATCTTATTGACAGATTTGATTGACAATTGGTATGATAGGACTAGAATCACGATAAACATGGGAGTTGGTTTGGACAGTGGCGCGAAAGAGTGGGTCATTCGCGTTGGAAACGGTCCAGTCCCATGCGGAGGAAGTGGAAGTGAGCGAGCAAGAAGTACAGGAAAAGTGCCAAGGAATGGTCAAGTGGTTCAGCGATCAAAAGGGCTATGGATTCATCGCCCGTGAAGGTGGTCCGGATGTATTCGTCCATCATACCGCCATTCAGATGAAAGGGTTTCGCACACTCAAGGAAGGCGAAGCCGTATTTTACGATCTTCTTCAAGGCGCCAAAGGGCTGCAAGCGGTCAACGTAACGCCTGTCGAGGCGGAAACGAAAGCCTGATTGCCGAGAGGCGTTTGGTCCTACCATTCTCGCGCTAGAGGTGAAGTGTTTCTTTCGGTCGGTAAGTCCGATCCGTTATAATGGCCCGAATAAGGGCATGACGGTTATGGGCATCGAAATCGAGCGAAAGTTCTTGGTGCGGGATGATTCATGGCGTGGCGAAGCCGGTGAGGGACTTCGTTGCGTGCAGGGATATCTCTGTGTGGGACCGCCGGTAGCGGTGCGTGTTCGCATCATGGGCGGATCGGCCAAGATCAACATCAAGAAATCCACGCTGTCCGTCCAGCGCGACGAATTCGAGTATCCCATCCCACTCGGCGATGCAGAGGATTTACTGGCAGGTCTTTGTGAGGGGTATCCCGTCGAAAAGACCCGTTACCGTTTGCATTACGGCGATTACACATGGGAAATAGACGAGTTCGCCGGACTGAATAAGGGTCTTGTTGTGGCGGAAATCGAACTGCCCCATGTGGATGCGCCATTCGAGCGCCCTCCCTGGCTAGGCACAGAAGTGTCGGACGATCCGCGTTATCTGAATTCCAGCCTGAGCCGGAAACCATTTACCCAGTGGTGAGCAGTCGGGATGGGCGCGTGTGCTCGTGTGCAGGATAACTCGTTTGAGCCTGGATTCGGCTGTTGAAACCCGGCTTCTGAACGCAAGCCATCAGCATTATACCAAGTGGACAAGATAACCTATCTTTCGGGTGAAGTCCACTTCGTCCACAAGGTCCACGACGTCAAGAAGTTAGAAAGTAGCACCCGGAATTGAATGCCGAATCCAGGTGTATTCACGACCAATTGGTCAAAACCAACCGGCAGGCAGGACCGCCCGCCCTTCCTATGTTTTTTTCGGCTTGTCACGAGAATCTGTGCTGGGGTAACGAGAGTCCTTATACTCTTAGGTTGACAGGACTTAGATCGTTGGAACGACACTAGAGAGGTCAGTGACACCAACCCAGTCAGCATGCCTATCCGCCTCGTATCCCCATTCTCGTAACGCGAAATTGAGAGTGAACAGCCATTTGATAGCACGTAAAATCGCCTGATAGGCGAATACAGGCCAGCCCAAGGCGCCCGCCTTGGGAGAATAACAGCGCCTAACCCCCGGATAGCCCTGAAAAGGCATAACATCATGTATATCAATAACATGTAGCGCCCTTTCAGGGCTAACATGCGGGGTATTCCATTTTCCCAGGGCGTTGCCCTGGGCTGGCCTGTAACAGCCCTTTCAGGCTGACTGCGGGGTATTCCATTTTCCCAGGGCGTTGCCCTGGGCTGGCCTGTAACAGCCCTTTCAGGCTGACTGCTGGGTATTCCATTTTCCCAGGGCGTTGCCCTGGGCTGGCCTGTAACAGCCCTTTCAGGCTGACTGCGGGGTATTCCATTTTCCCAAGACGTTGCCCTGGGCTGGCCTGTAACAGCCCTTTCAGGCTGACTGCGGGGTATTCCATTTTCCCAAGACGTTGCCCTGGGCTGGCCTGTAACCCTAGAAAAGTCAGTTGAACCACGAATGAACACGAATCTACACGAATGAAGGGCTGTATCTTCCGGTGGATCCGAACGCAAGACAGGAGTTGGCGTCATTCACCCGGCAGGTGATGTCCGCCAACTCCGGAACTTATTGGTATTGGTGTTCATTCGCGACCATTCGTGGTTGAACTGCCGGATTTAGGGTAACAGCCCTTTCAGGCTGACTGCGGGGTATTCCGTTTTCCCAAGGCGCTGCCTTGGGCTGGCCTGTCACAGCCCTTCAGCCTAAAATCGGCAGTTGAACGCGGCTCTTTCGACCAAACCATGGACGAGATGGACATTGTGGACCCAGTGGACTTCACCCGAAAGGGGATTGATTTTCTTGTCCATTTCGTCCACAAGGTCCACGACATCCAGAGGATAGCACGTAGAATCCGATCTTGACTGCCGAATCCAGGAT
>Ga0101944_10002751_pt1 | contig 27168 bp, 25 predicted proteins | sample DewCreD2012metaG_FD_75245 | JGI IMG/M metagenome (GOLD analysis project Ga0101944, IMG submission 75245) | Hot spring sediment bacterial and archeal communities from British Columbia, Canada, to study Microbial Dark Matter (Phase II) - Dewar... ... | reverse complement strand
GGCGGCTTCTTACGGGTCCATGCAAAAAGATTCGGCCGATTTTGCGCTGATCCGGCTTCTGGTGAACCAAACGGACAAGGCCATTGATCTTCTCTCCAAGAAGGCCTACCTCTTCGACATCATGCCGGTCATTGCCCTTGAAATCGAAAACAAGCCTGGAACTCTCGCGGCCATGGCCAAGAAGTTCGGAGAGGAGGGCATCAACATCAGCTACGTGTATGGTTCGGCTATGCCTTTGGAGAAAAAATCCCTCTTCGTCTTCTGTCCCGAGGACATCGCCGCCGCGGCCCGCATCTTCAAGGATTAGCAGGTTGCCTTTGCAGCTTCGAAGGTTGGTCGGCCGATTCAAGGTCGATCATGCGGAGCTGGATCTTTTCACGGCCCTGCCAGCGGTCGATTTCGGGGGTGAAAATGAAATGGATCGGGCCGGGAGGGGCGGGGGTCTCCTCCGCGAGGCCGAAGCCGATCGCCTCGACAACGGCCCCATTCTGCCGGACCTTCATTTTCAGGTGCCTTTCGCCCACGACTCTGGACTCCACCACGTCACAGGGCCCGGCATAGAACAGGGGCTCCGGGTTTCCCGGCCCAAAAGGGGCAAAGGCGCTGAATCGGCGAACGGTGTCAAGGTCCAGATCCCCGAGATTCACCTCCGCGTCCACCTCCAGCGAGTGAACCAGATCCTCCTCTGAAAGCTCCTCATCGGCAAGGTGCTCAAATTCCTCCCTCAGAGTCTCGAGATTCGCGACCTTCACCGCCAATCCTGCGGCGTGCTTGTGGCCGCCGAATCGCTCCAGCAGGGGGGCGAGTTTTCGGAGAGCCTGGTATAGATCGAATCCGGGAATGCTTCGTCCGGAGCCCATGGCCATCCCGTCCTCCACGTCCAGCACCAGCACAGGCCGCCGATACTTCTCCAGGAGCCTGGAGGCGACGATGCCCAAAATCCCGCGATGCCAGCCGGCTCCGGTCACCACCAGAGCCCTCCGGGAAGCGAGATCGACCAAGGCGGGAAGCCGTGTTTCGATCTCCTCTATCACATCCCGCTCAAGGCGCTGGCGCTCGCCGTTGATCCGGTCCAGCTGCTTGGCGACCTCTTTGGCACGGTGGAGATGAGGGGTGGTGAGGGCGGTGAGGGCAATCTCCGCATCGCCCAGCCTTCCGGAAGCATTGAATCGAGGGGCGATTCGGAAGGCCAGGTCCTGGGCCGAGAGACTGTCCAGAGTCAACCCGGCCAGTTCGGAGACGGCCTCGATCCCGGGCCAGCGAGTGGCCCGTATCCTGTCCATCCCTGCCTTCACCAGGAGACGATTCTGCCCCACCAGAGGGGCCATGTCCGCCACGGTTCCCAGGGCGACGAGGTCGAGATAATCCTTGAGATCCGGTTCCGGCCGGCCGGCAAAGGCCCCTTGCTCCCGAAGAGCGGCCCTCAGCGCCACGGCCAGAAAAAAAGCCAGCCCCACGCCGGTGAGATGCTTGTAAGGGAAAGAGCAGTCTGGCCGCTGGGGGTTGACCACAGGGCAGAGGGGAGTGAAGGTCTCGCCGACCTGATGGTGATCCGTCACGATGACCTTCAAGCCCAAGCTTGCGGCAAAGGCGATCTCCTGGTTGTTGGCTACACCGCAGTCCACCGTGATGATGAGTCCAGACCCTCGCCGGGCGATTCGTTGCACCGCCTGGACATGGAGTCCATACCCCTCGGTCAGACGGTTCGGGATGTAGGTGTGCACCGAAATGCCAAGGGCTGAAAAGAAGTTGAAGAGAAGAGCCGTTGCGGTGAGCCCGTCGGCGTCGAAGTCCCCGTAGATGGTGATGGGGTCATGCCTTTCCATGGAGGAGAGGATGAGCTCCACGGCCTCGCGCATGTCTTTGAGGAGAAAAGGGTCCAGGAGATTGGCAAGCCTGGGAAGGAGGAAGGACCCTACGTGTTGCGGATCGACCATCCCACGATGGATCAGGATCTGGGCTTCCAGGGGAGAGAGACCGGTGGATGCTGAAAGGGTCTCTGCCTTAGGAGAAGGGGCTTTTAGCTTCCACATGGTTTTCATACCTTGTGCGGGCCAACCAGGGCCTCCACCTTTTGAATATCCTTCGGGGTATCCACCTCGATCGAATCAAAGGAAGTCTTTTCGACCTTCACCTTGAAACCGTTTTCAAGGGCTCGGAGGGGTTCCAGTTTTTCGGCGGATTCGAGCGGTCCCATGGGAAGCGTTGAAAAGACCTTCAGGAAGTGCACCGGATAGGCATAAAACCCGAGATGCTTGTGAACACTTCGGGTCTCCGGGGCGTCGCGGTAAAACGGGATGGGAGAGCGGGAAAAATAAAGGGCAAAGCCCTCCCGGTCGGAGACGACTTTGACGTTGTTGGGATTCTCGATCTCTTGCTTGTCCGTCACCGGGATCATCAGGGTGCTCATCGGAACCGGGGAGCCTTCCAGGAAAGGCTTGAGCAAATCCGGAAGACAGGAAGGGTCAAAGGCCGGTTGATCGCCCTGGACATTCACCACCAGGTCCCCCTCGTTGAGCCCCAGTTTCAAAGCGGCTTCCGCGATGCGATCGGTGCCCGAGGCGTGGGTTCGGCCGGTCATCAAGGCTTTGCCGCCGAACCCTCGAACGCACTCCACAATCCTTTCGTCATCGGTGGCGACGAAGGTCTCCTGGATGTGGGGCGACGACAGGGCCCGTTCATAGACGTGCTGAATCATCGGCTTGCCGGCGATGACCGCCAGGGGTTTTCCCGGGAACCGGGTGGAGTCATATCGGGAAGGGATAAAGGCGATGATCTTTTTCATGAATGATTGAGCCCTTCCTCTGGCTCAAGGCTCCGTGTAAGAGGCGCAGGCGGTATCCGACTCCCAGGCCGTCACCCTGCTCACCCTGACCCTCTTGCTGTTCAGGGCACGCCCCAGGGCCTGGAAGATGTACCGAGCGATGTTTTCCGAGGAAGGATTGACTTCCTTGAAGCAGTCCATCTCGTTCAGGAACTTGTGATCCAAGGAGTCTATCACGGTTTGCGCGGCGGTCTTGATCTTTTTGAAATCCATCAAGATGCCGTTGGGCTCAAGATCCTCGCCGCTCACAAAGACCTCGATCTTCCAGTTGTGGCCGTGCAGGTTCTCACATTTCCCTTCAAATTCCCGGAGTTGGTGAGCGCAGGCCATCTGGGTAACGATCTTCAGTTCATACATGGAGAGCTCCGGGGCGAATCAGGAAGCGGGCTCGGGGTAAGGCTTGCCGCATTCGCTGCATTTGCCGTCAACGATGATGCCCGTGCAGTTTCCGTCCGGGCAAAGGATCCGATTTTCAAGGTCCGGACCTTCTTCCGCGTCGCCTGCTCCGGCTGCCTCCGGTTCAAAAGCAGCGCCGCACGCCATGCAGTAGCGGCTCTCCGCGGGAACCTGAGTTCCGCACTCCAGGCAGCTCTTGCCGGAGATCTCTTGATGACAATGAGGACATTCCATGTTCATCCGCCTCAACTAGCTTTTTTTGGAAGTCTTGACCTGGAAGGGCATGATTTCCTGCTTGACCTTGGTGCTCTTGCACTTGGGGCAGCGGAATTTCGTCTTTTCATATTCCGACAGGGACAGCATGAGATTGAACTTCCCGCCGCACTTCTCACACCTGAAATCATAACTGGGCATGGCCGATCTCCTTCGTGAAAAAGAGGGATAATGGCATCCGATATTAATGTTTTTCTCCTGTTTGTCAACCGCCATCGGAGGCGCACCTGAGGGTCAAGGCCTCAGCATCACCACCGTGGCAAAGCGGCCTGTTCGTCCTTCCCCCCTGTAGGAGAAAAACAGGTCGGTCCTGCACCGGGTGCAGCAGTCCGCCGCTTCGATGTGGGCCGCTTGAAGTCCCGCCTCCAGAAGCTGAAAGCGGCTTATGGCGCGGAGATCGAAGTGAGAGTCCCGGGTCATGAAGGATCGAAAGCTTTCAGGAAAGATCTCTTCATGGGTGACGAATTCAGCGCAGCAGGGGCCGAGGGAAGGCCCAATGGCCGCCCTCATCCGTGCGGGGTCGCAGCCGAATTCCTCCTTCATGGAGGCGATGACCCGACCGAGGAGGCCGTGAGCGTTTCCTCGCCAACCGCAATGAACATTGGAAATCACCTTTTTGATCGGATCATAAAGAATCACCGCCTGGCAGTCCGCCTGCTTGACAAGAAGGGCCTTACCGGCCAGATTCGTGATCATCGCGTCCGCCGTGACAGGAGTTCGGGGATCCTCGGAATCACTCGCCTTCGCCATGAGGCCCGGTGCGGAAGCACCGGGAGGATGGGGGACAGGAGACCCGCCGCAGCCCGCGACAGCGCAGGCGCGTGGTGCTTCGGCGCCGTTTCGCTCGGCTTCCCCACAGATGCGCCGCTCGGCAGCGCGGGGACCTTCACCCTCCCGAAAAATCGCAATCGTTTTTCCATGAACCTGGTTCATGGAGACCAGCGTTGTTGCGCCGGTCACGTGGCGGATGATCGAAAGATTGGCCTCCACGTTTTCTACGCTGTCCCCTGTGCTGGAGCTCACATTCAGGCTTCGAAAAGCAGAGTCGCTGACCCCTCCATGGCGCGTGAAAACAAAATGAGCGAGCTCGGGATAAGCAGAGAGTCCCCAAAACTCGAAATAAGCCACCCCGGGAACCGCTGGATTGAAAAGGGGGCCGTTCAGTGAGGACAAAGGAAAAGACTGTTTGTCATGCATGGCGGATAATCGTCAGGGGGAGATGAACGGAGGTGGAAAGCAGGGGACTGAAAGTCACGTAACCGTATAGCTCTTTGAAAGGGATGGCCCTTTTTTGTGATTGTTTCAAAGAGCTAAACGGTTACAAAGTCACAAGCCTTGGTCGTGCATCCTTTTTCGAATCCTCAGGAGCCTGTCTTAAGCGGCCCGAGAGAGAGTAGAGAGCAGCACGACACAGACCGCATTACTTACCGCTGCTTCCTTCCGGACCTGACGGGGTTCGCAACCGTCTGTCACGTGAGGTCCACTCCTTCGTCAAAGCCGGTCAGGGTCAGTGCTGATGAGGGGTTCTCTGAAAGGACTTTCGACCCCGCATAAGCGGATCTCGGGTTGTAGGGCACCGCTAGCTCCCCATCTAGCACGACCAAGGCAATACAACGATATTAGATGTCGACTCTATCCTTGAGCTCTTTTCCGACTTTGAAGAAGGGGAGTTTCTTGGAGGAGACATTGATGATCTCGCCTGTCTTGGGGTTCCTCCCCTGGTAGCCCTCGTATTTCTTGATCTTGAAACTCCCAAAGCCCCGGATCTCGACGCGTTCTCCCTGAATCAGCGCTTTTTCCATGTCCCCGAAAACCGTATTCACCACCTCTTCCGCTTTCTTGATCGCTAGGTTTTCGGCCTTGGCAAGGGCCTCGATCAATTGTGACTTATTCATAGGTCTCCCCCCCAAATGCTAATGTTTCTAACTTCCCTCAGGCCTCTCAGCGCAAAACAAAGTGACACAAAAGCGCAGATCGCTGATGAAAATAATAAATTCAATCCCTTAAGTCAAGTCCTAATATGAAGTTGCAGCAGAAAAAAGCCCAATTCCCGTGAAGATCGCTCCAGGCGGTCCGTGCGGAGCCTCTCTTGTCCCGCACCCGGCAGGTGAGCGGGACTCCGGTGTTCCTGCGCAAGTGGAAGGCAAAGGCGTTGCTGGTAAAAGCCCTTGATATATTTCTGCTTTTGATGTAATAGGTGTCGACATTGTCCTTCTATGTCCGTGGGAGCAGTGGCTGTGGCTAAAATCATCACCATCGACGGCCCCGCAGGATCCGGAAAGAGCACGGTGAGCCGCCTTTTGGCCAGGAAGTTGAACTATACGTACCTGGACACGGGAGCGATGTATCGCGCCGTAGCGCTCCTGGCGAAAAGAGAAGGTGTTGATCTCCAGGATCGAGAAAAGCTCAGCGGGCTCTGCCGAAAATTGAATCTTCAGTTCAAGACCTTGGATGGAGCGACGCGGCTTTTTGCCGGAGCCGAGGACATCTCGTCGGCCATTCGAAGCCCGGAAATGGACATGCTCTCCTCCGCTGTTTCGGCCGTCCAGGAAGTCAGAGAAGCCATGACTTTTCTTCAAAGAAAAATGGCGGCAGGAGGAGGAGTCGTCGCCGAGGGAAGGGACATGGGTACCGTGGTTTTTCCCCATGCGGATCACAAATTCTTTGTCACGGCAGACCCGGAGGTGAGGGCGGGCCGGAGATACCGGGAGAGACTGGAGCGGGGAGAATCCATATCCAGGGATGACGTCGAAAGCGAACTCAGAAAGAGGGATGAACAGGACAGGACCCGGGCTCTTGCGCCCCTGCTTCCTGCAAAGGATGCGATCGTCATCGACACGACCGCTCTCACCCCCGAGGACGTGGTCGCAAGGATGCTGAGATCCATAGACAAGGGGAAAAAAGCTTGTGAAGGAATAGGTTGAATTTTTATTTGGCCTCTGATAATAAAGTCCTTTTGGGGAAGCGAGAGGAGAATTTGTTTAGGGGGGGGACGCGTTGCATGGACAAACAAACAGACAAAACAGAGGGAAGCACGCCAAGGACCAGCAATCAGCCGGGGATGGAAAGCTACGCCGGCGAGCCTTTGAAGAAATCGGAGCGTGAGGGAGCAGGACAAGGACAGGCCCGGGCCGGTTCCGAGGGCAAGAACTTCATGGAACTTTATGAGGAAAGTCTCAAGAGCATCCAGGAAGGGGGGCTTGTTCACGGAACCATTGTGCACGTGGGCAAGGAATTCGTGCTGGTGGATATCGGCTACAAGTCCGAAGGGCAAATTCCCATCAGCGAATTCACCGATGCCGACGGGAATGTGACGGCTCGCGTGGGGGATCGCGTGGATGTTCTCCTGGAGAGGAAAGAAGATGATGAAGGGATCATCCTTCTTTCCAAGGAGAAAGCAGCCAAGATCAAGATCTGGGACGAGATCCGGGAGATTTACGAAAAGGGTGGAACCATCCGGGGCAAGATCATCGCCCGCGTCAAGGGCGGGCTGTCTGTAGACATCGGCCTGCCGGCATTTCTGCCGGGTTCCCAGATCAACCTGAAACCCATCAAGGACTTTGACTCTCATATCGGCACGGTCCAGGAATTCAAGATCCTCAAGTACAACAAGCGGCGCTCCAACATCGTCCTTTCCCGGAGAGCCATCCTGGAGTCCGAGCGGGCAGCCATGCGGGAAAAAACCCTTCAGCACCTTCAGATGGGTGCCACGATGGAGGGCACCGTCAAGAACATCACGGAGTATGGTCTTTTCATCGACCTGGGAGGGATCGATGGGCTGCTCCACATCACGGACATGTCCTGGGGGCGAGTCGGGCATCCCTCGGAGCTCTACAGGGTGGGCGACAAGATTACCGTCAAGGTTCTGAACTTTGACGCCAATTCCGGCAGGGTCTCCCTGGGGCTCAAACAGCTCAAGCCGGACCCGTGGCTCAAAGCGAATGAGCGATACACCGTGGGCAGCAAGGTCAAGGGCAGGGTGGTCAGCCTTGCGGACTACGGCGCTTTCGTGGAAATCGAAGAGGGGATCGAAGGGCTGATCCATGTTTCAGAAATGTCCTGGACCAGAAAGGTTCGGCACCCGTCCCAGATCGTGAAGGTCGGGGAAGAGGTTGAGGCCCTGGTCATGAACATCGACACGGACAACAAGCGCATCTCTCTTGGACTGAAACAGGTTGAACCCAATCCCTGGGATTTGATCGGCGAGCGCTACCCCGTAGGGACGACGATTGAGGGAAGAATCAAGAACATCACGGACTTTGGGATTTTCATCGGCATTGACGAGGGGATCGACGGTCTGGTTCACATCTCGGACATCTCCTGGACCAAGCGCATCAAGCACCCCTCGGAACTCTACAAGAAGGGCCAGACGGTTCAAGCGGTCGTCTTGAACATTGACAAAGAAAATGAGCGCTTCTCTCTGGGGATCAAACAGCTCACCACGGATCCGTGGGATGAAGTGCCCAGCAAGTACAAACCCGGAACCCGGGTGACTGGAACCGTGACCAATGTCACGGATTTCGGTGTGTTTGTGGAACTCGAGGAGGGCATCGAGGGTCTCATCCACGTTTCCGAGCTCTCGAAAGACAAGAGCGGCAACCCCCTGAGCCGTTTCAATGTGGATGACGTGATCCAGGCCAAAGTGATCAATGTCTCCAGGGGGGAGAAAAAGATCGGGCTCTCGATCAAGAGGCTCGAGGAAAGCGAAGAGCGGGAGATCTACAAGAGCTATCTCGACGGCCGAAACGGCGCCACGTCCAATCTCGGGGAGATCCTCAAAAAGGAGATGCTTGGACTGGAAACGCAGGGATCGGCCGGAGAAAGCAAATCTGCCAAGGACGGGAATGAGGGCAAGACCGCCGGGGGGCGATAACCGCAGGGATGTGAACCCGGGAGCGGCGAGTTAGAAGGATCACTCAGACCTATGTCAGGGAAAGGGCATCCCATACTTGCGGTCATGGTCATCCTGGCAGCCGTGGGACTTGTTCTCGGCCTGGTCCTCACGTTTGTCTTTTTTGCGGCCGGTTCTTCCGGGGCGTATTCCTTCAAAGAGAAGATCGGCGTCCTTCCCATTCAAGGAACCCTCACGGAATCAGACACCCTCATCGCCCAACTGGTGGATTTCAAGAAAGACAAGAAGATCAAGGCGATCCTCCTGAGAATCAACTCCCCGGGCGGCGGGGTGGGCCCCTCCCAAGAGATCTACCGCGAAATCAGGAAAACCAAGGAGACGAAAAAGGTCATTGCCTCGTTGGGCAGCGTTGCGGCCTCAGGGGGATACTATGTGGCCAGCGCAGCGGACCGGGTTGTCGCCAACCCGGGAACCTTGGCAGGAAGCATCGGCGTGATCATGCAATTTGTTCAGGTGGAGGAGCTGCTTAAGAAAACCGGCATCGGTGTGGAGGTCCTCAAGACCGGGGAATTCAAGGACATCGGATCGATGCACCGCAAACTGTCCCAAGAAGACCGCGACATGATCCGAGCGGTGGTGTTCGATGTTCAAAAGCAGTTTGTGCAAGCCGTGGCAGAGGGAAGAAATCTTCCGGCACAAAAGGTTCGAGAAATTGCGGACGGCCGCATTCTCACGGGCGCCCAGTGCAAGGACCTGGGCCTTGTGGATCAGCTCGGTAATTTCGAGGATGCGGTGGAACTCGCCAAGACCCTCGCAGGGATCAAGGGGGAGGTGACGCTGGTGTACCCCAAGAAGCCGAGGGGAAGGTGGTGGGACCTGTTCGTGCAGGACACCTCCAAGGCGGTGGTCAGGGCGGTCAGGGATGCGCTGATGATGCGTCTGGAATACCGCTGGGAGGGAGTTCCCTGAAGTTCAAAGAAACAGACGGATATCTCCCTTGCCCTCGCGGATGACCTCCGGCACGTCGCCGATCAGGGAGATCACGCTGGAGGGTTCAGGAAAGATGGGGCCTCCATCCACGACAAGGCTCAAATGCGGCGCAAAGGCCTCTTCAATGGCGTAGGGCTGATCCAGCCCGGCGCTGGTGCTGATGATGGGGCGGCCCAGGGTCTTGATCATGGCCAGGCATATCCGGTTGTCCGGGATCCGGATGCCGATGGTTTTGCGCTTGGTAAGCATGATCTTGGGCACGAGCTGGGTGGCCTCCAGGATAAAGGTGTATGCTCCCGGAAGGCAGCGCTTCATGGTCTTGTACGCGTAGTTGGAAACCTGGGCGTAGAGGCTGATCTCCTTCAGGCTGTCGCAGAGAATGGAGAAGGGCTGTTTCAGGGGTCTGTTCTTGAGCTTGTGAATCAGCTGAATGCCCTTCTTGTTCATGAGATCGCACCCGATGCCGTAAAAGGTATCGGTGGGATAGGCGATGAGCCCTCCGCGCTCAAGGACTTCACAGACTCGGGTGATCAGCCGTTTCTGAGGATTGTCGGGATTAATGGAGAGAATCATAATAGTCTCATAGTGCTGCAAATTGAGCCCGGTGTCAATGGGTTTTGTGGACCAGCGAGAGGGGTGGGTCTTTCTCTCTGCTCTGGGCTCCATGCTCTACGCTTCCTGGGGAGGATTTCCGATTGACGGTAGGCACGGTGTTCGCATTTCTTTTTGGTCTGGCCTTGGGGAGCTTCCTCAATGTGTGCATTTACAGAATTCCTCTGAAGAAATCCATTGTCCGTCCTCCGTCCAGCTGCCCCGTGTGTGGAGCCGGAATCCGGTTTTACGACAATATCCCGATCCTCAGCTATCTCATGCTTCTGGGAAGGTGCAGGCGGTGTGGCGCCCGGATTTCCCTCCGCTATCCCCTGGTGGAGATGATGATCGGGTTGCTGAGCACCTTGCTCTTCGTGCAGTTTGGTCCGAGCCCCAAGTACCTTTCCCTGCTCTTATTCACCGGGGCGCTCGTGGCCATCGCCTTCATCGACCTGGAGCACAAGATTATTCCGGATGTGATTTCCTTGCCCGGCATTCTCGTCGGTTTGGGGGTCTCGTTTTTTCCATCCGCGGGAATCTCTCCCGTGGATGCTCTGATCGGAGCCGTCGGAGGCGGAGGCTTTCTCTTCCTGGTCGGGGTCCTTTTCGAGAAACTGACGGGCCGGGAAGGAATGGGAGGAGGGGATGTCAAATTCTTGGCCATGATCGGGGCCTGGATGGGCTGGAAAGCTTTGCCCTTCATCGTCCTCCTTTCTTCTCTGACCGGGGCGGTGATCGGCGTGATTTCGCTGCTGATGGCCAGGAAGGACATGAGATCCCGAATCCCTTTCGGGCCGTTCCTCGCTCTCGGGACTCTGGGATTCCTTTTTTTTGGGGATGAGATCACCCTGTGGTTCTATCGCTTGGGGAGGTAGAGAGTCGCAGCCTTGAGGTTCCCGGTCTACAGCCTGAGAACAGGAATTTTGGCGCAACTCACCTTCTTGATCATTGCCGCCATGCTCTTGATCCATGTGGTCATGGTCAAGTTTGCAGAGAGAGATCTCACCCAGGAAAGACTCCGCCTGGGTCAATTTCTCATCCGGGCCGTTGAGCAGAGCCTCAGACCCCTTGTGGCCGGGAAGAGCAGGAAAATCACCGAAGCCGACCTGGACGGTCATTTCCGAAAGGGGGCCGGCCGACTGCTGGAGGACTCAGGGTTTTCAGACCTCCTGATCATCAATCAGGAGGGAAACAAGATCTTCGCGGTGGAGGGCTCCCCCGAAGCGGAAGAGCATGCTCTGGTCTCTGCCAGAGAGGCCCTTTCCACAGGACTCTGGTCCCAGCATTTCAGCGGCACGGCCTGGAGTGTGATCTGGCTGAGCAAGAGCGATATGAGGATCTCGGCCCCCCTGTCCCTGGAGGGCAGGCTCCTGGGGGCCATCACGGTTTCCGGGTCTCTCCTGCCTCTCTATGAAACACTGCGACGTTCCCAGCTGGTCATTCTTTTTTACATCCTCATGGACTCGTTGATTCTCGTCTTGGTGGGGTACGTGCTCCTCTCGCGAATCGTGGTCAAACCGATTGACAAGCTTCTGGCCATGACCGGAGCCTACAAAGATGGATTCATGGTCCCCAGCCTGCCCGAGTCTTCCAAGAATGAAATCGGCGACCTCACCCGGTCCCTGAGCCACATGCTCCGACGCCTCGACGAGAACAAGCGCGAACTCCAGTCCCACATTTCCTCTCTGGAAAAGGCGAATCGAGAGCTGCGGCAGGCGCAGGATGAAATTATCCGATCGGAAAAGCTCGCCTCCGTGGGCCGGCTTGCCGCGGGCATCGCCCATGAGATCGGCAACCCCATCGGCATCATCCTCGGGTATTTGGATCTGCTTCATTCTGGGGACATTTCCGAGGCGGACAGAAAGGACTTTCTGAAACGCATTGAATCCGAGATCGTGCGGGTCAACCGGATCATTCGCCAGCTCCTCGATTTCTCCCGTCCCTCCAGCGGGGAGCCGGTAAAGACCCAAGTGCATGACCTGGTGAAAATGACCTTGGCCATGCTGGAGCCGCAGCCCATGATGGAGGGCATACGCACGGCGCTGGAACTCAGAGCTCCGAAGGACACGGTCCTGGCCGACCCGAATCAGCTGCAGCAGGTCTTTCTGAACATCCTCATGAACGCGGCGGATGCTCTGGCCGAAAGCCGGGGGGAGGGAATTGTCAAGCAAATCACCGTGCGGAGTGAGATCGTCGAGGGGTCGATCGAGCTGAGGTTTTCCGACAACGGGTCCGGTATCCCTGAAAAAGAGATCCTTCGCATCTTCGACCCCTTTTACACGACCAAGGAGCCGGGAAAGGGGACCGGCTTGGGCTTGTCGGTTTGCTACAGGATCGTGGAGGGGATGGGCGGCACGATCAAGGCGGAAAGCAAAGCCGGGGAGGGGGCAACCGTCATCGTCTCCCTTCCCCTGTACGAGGGAAAGGGATAACTCCTTGAAACGTGCAGGCCGGGAGCCCTTGGAAGGAAAGAAAAGGTTCCAGCCTGTAAGGGATGGAACCATCCCATGCGGAAAAGGTTAAACGTTTCTTAGGTATCACGCAGAAGACGAAGAGACGAGGGAAAGTCACCATGTCAGGCAACCGCGTGCTCGTCATAGACGATGAAAAGAACATGCGCCACATGCTCCAGATCATGCTCAACAAGGCCGGCTACATGGCTGAAACCGCTTCAGACGGGATGGAGGGCCTGGAAAAGATGGGCGACAGGGAGTTTGATTTCATCCTCTGTGATCTCCGCATGCCCAAGATGGACGGCATGACCTTCTTGAAAAAAGCGCATGAAAAATACCCGGAAAAGACCTTCATCATGATGTCCGCTTTCGGCAATATGGACGATGCCCTCGAAGCGATGAAGATCGGGGCCTATGACTATATCTCCAAGCCCTTTAAGACCGACGAGGTCCTCCTGACCCTGAAGAAGGCTGAGGAGCGAGAACGTCTCAAAGCGGAAAACATCCAGCTTCAGAAAAAGATCAATCAGATTGAACAGCGCTACTCCTTTGGAAACATCGTGGCCAGAAGCGAGGCCATGCGCCATGTGTTTGACCTGGTCCGAAAAGTGGCGGACCACAAAACCACGGTGCTCATCACGGGGGAGAGCGGAACCGGGAAGGATCTGATTGCAAGAGCCATTCACCACAACGGGGCAAGAGCCTCCGGTCCCATGGTGTCCATCAACTGCGGAGGCATTCCGGAGAATCTGCTGGAAAGCGAGCTTTTCGGCTACAAGAGGGGCGCCTTTACGGACGCAGTCAAGGATAAACCGGGCCGTTTCGAAGAAGCCGACGGCGGCACCATGTTTCTGGATGAGATCGGGGAGTTGCCCCTTCCCTTGCAGGTGAAACTGCTCCGGGTGCTCCAGGAGGAGGAGCTCACCCCGCTCGGAGGGACGGGGTCCAGGAAGATCGATGTGAGGGTCATCGCCGCCACCTCGAAGGATCTGCGCAAAGAAATCGAAGCGGGGCGGTTCCGGGAAGATCTTTTCTACCGCATCAACGTGATGACCATACATCTGCCTCCTCTCAGGGAAAGGAGAGGGGATATCCCGTTGCTGGTCGGGTACTTCATCGATATGTTCAACAAGAAACTTCAGAAGAACCTGGAGGGATTGTCCTCAGAGGCCATGCCGATTCTCATGGGTTACCCCTGGCCCGGAAACATCCGGGAGCTGGAAAACGTCATCGAAAGGGCGGTGCTGCTCGCCAAAGGCCGATGGGTGAGCCCCGAGGATCTCCCGCCGCAGATCACGTCGGAGTATGCCTTCACCCCGGCCATGCTTCCGGAGGACAGCCTCTCCCTCCGGAAAGCCTCCAACCGGCTGGAAAGGGATCTCATTCAGAAAGCTTTGGAACTCACGGGGGGCAACCGCACCCAGGCGGCCAAGATCCTGGAGATCAGCCGGCCCAAGCTCCTCGCCAAAATCAAGGAGTATGATCTCGAGAAGAAGTGAGACGTCTTTCGCGCGGCATCCTCGTCGAGACCCACAAGCCCGGCCAAGGCGTGTGAACAAGTTGTGGCCGCCCAGCTTAGGCCCTATTCCATGCAACCTTTCCTCACCACGGATAGAACCGGGGCTCTGAGCGAGACCAGTTGTCTTCAATGAGGGTCGAGCATCGATGGTTAGACATACCTCAGGTTTTCCGGACGGCTGATATCCTGTGCAGGTGGGGTCTTCAGGTCGGCTCAGGTCACCGGCGCAGTTAGATCATTGTTTTCATAGCCCGAAATGCCTTCCTGAGCAATCGCTGTAGCTACAACTCAATGTGTGTGCTTTTCATAGAGGGACAATTTTCATGGTAATAACATCGTGTTAAGCCCTAAAACAACGCGGTGTTCGAACCATAGTCTTATCATTTCAATGAATTGCCTTGGTCCGACCCCGGCCCAAGCCAGACCCAACAGCCCAAAGCCCACAGCTGAGTTTCGCCGGGTTCATTGCCTCCTTTTTTTTGGCGGGTATCCTGAGAAACCCCTCAGCCTCTCCCGACCAGAGGACATCCGTCGACCCTAACGGCCGGTCTTCGGGTGGGGTCGAAAAAGGTCTTTCAGGGTGAACCAGCGTTTGGATCGAGGTGCGGCGGAGCGGATCTGGTCCAGTTTTTCCTCGGCCGCCCTTTCCCCGGCGTCCACAAGGGTTAGGGCCTGCGAAAACTCGGACCAGTGCAGATCCCCCACCTCAGGGTCGATGACCACATCCGCCTCGGCCAGCTCGTACCCCTTGAGCTTGGCACACATGATGTCATTGACTCTCTGGTAAATGCTTACCGCCGTAGCGAACTGCTTCTCCGTGCAGATGTCTCGGTCCACCGAAACGGCGACCACCACATCCGCCCCTTCTTTTCGCACCACCGAGCAGGGAATCAAACAGATGATTCCCCCGTCCGAAAGGAGCCTGTCCTCATCTCTTACAGGCGCGATAGCTCCCGGCACGGCGCAGCTCGCCATCACCGCCTGCCTGAGCGAACCCTGGGAGAAGACAATCTGGGTTCCCTGAACCAGGTCCGTGGCCACGGCGCGAAAGGGGATCTTAGCCTCCTCGATCTGAATGGCGGGTACAAAAAACTCGATGATTTCCTGGAGGTCCTCTGAAGGAAAGAGTCCTGGTTTGAACATCGCTTGCACCAGAAAGTAGCGGTTCTTCAAAAAGCTTTGAAGCTTCCGGCTCAGGGTCAATTCCCCTTTGGCATGGGCGTCTTCGATGGCTTTGATGGCGGAGCTTTGAAATTTCTCGCTCCGCAAATAAGACTCCACCTTTTTCTCCATGTCTTCGGGATGCATTCCGCATGCAAAGGCGGCTCCTACAAGGGCTCCGATGCTGGTCCCGGCAATAATGTGAATGGGAACCCTTTCCCGCTCCAGGACCTTCAGGACACCGATGTGGGCGAGCCCCCTTGCCCCTCCTCCGCCAAGGGCAAGGCCGATCTTTCTTCCCTTATCTCTTGTCTTCTGTCTCATGTGCTCCGGTCTCAGCTGCGTCCGCTTGTCCCTCCAGAGGGAGTGCCTGTGAAGCCGTCCTTATAGTAACCCATTTTCTCTGGGATTGCGAGGGTTGCAAGCGGCCCGGAGGTCGTTCTGCGCTCCATCCATACAATTCCGCTTCCATTCCGGCTTAGGAAATCCTATAGTCCAAAAAAAGGAGAATTTCTTATGAGAGGCAATGCAGCTATCCCCTCAAGGCTGCCTGAGCGCTCGGTGACCGGGAACCGGCCGCATTTTCTTCTCGTCCCGGTGCTGTTTCTGTGTGCTGTGGTGGCCGGCTCCTGCTTCACCGAGGTCATTGCCGGTGCCGAGGAGCGTGAAGCGCCGGACTATCTCAAAGGGGATGAGGCCCAAGCCGTAAGGGTTTACAGAAAAGTACTGCCTTCCGTGGTGACCCTGTTCACTTCACAGAGGATCTTTCAGGATGGGAGGGAGGTGCAACAGCAAGCCGTGGGGAGTGGAGTGTTGATCTCCCCCCGGTGCCATGTTCTGACCGCAGCCCATGTGGTGAGCGGCGCAGAGGAAATCATGGTAAAGACACAGGACGGGAAGTTGCACGCCGCAGAATTTCTCTTCAGCGAGGCGGGAGCGGATATCGCCCTTATCCAGTTCGTTGAGCCGGTGCCCGGACTTCAGCATGCCGAGCTCGGGGATTCGGATGAGCTGGTGGTCGGGCAGGGGGCTTATGCCATCGGGAGCCCCTACGGGCTGGAGAACTCCTTTTCCGTCGGGCACATCAGCGGGTTTCGCGATTTCGGCCGCTTTTACGACGGCACCATTCCGGCTAAATTCATCCAGACCGATGCAGCCATCAATGTGGGCAACAGCGGGGGGCCTTTGTTGAACTCCAAGGGGCAAGTCGTCGGGATTGCCTCCCGCATCCTTTCGGTGAGCGGCGGTTTCCAGGGCATCGGTTTTGTCGTGCCGATCAACACGGCCAAGGCTCTCCTTTCCTTCAAGGATCGTTTCTGGCTTGGCATCGAGGGGATTTATCTCAACGAAGAAGGAATTGCCAGGCTGCTGAACCGCGATCTCAAGGGGGGGCTGCTCATCGAACGGGTGGCCAAAGGAAGCCCCGCGGACAAAGCCGGGCTCCAGGGAGGCTCTGTGCAGGCACGAATGCTGGGTCGTGATTTCATGCTGGGCGGGGATTTGGTGATCTCCTTCGGAGAAGAGGAAGCCTGCAGCAGCGATTGCCTCGTGGATGCCAACAAGCGGTTTGCCGATTCGGACCGCTTGCCGGTGAGATTCATGCGCGGCGGGGTGATTCTGGAAACCACCATCGACCTCACGCTGAGCCGCCGGGATTTCCTGAAATAATCACCGCGCCGTTCACTTTTTTTCGCATCCGAATCTCCCGCCCTGCTTGCGGTCTCTTGCGTCTTTGCAGGAGACCTTCACAGGGATGAGCAGGCAGGCTCTGAAGTCGCTGCTGGTCCCGGCGATCCATCCGAAATCGTTGATGCTGCTGGCATAGGCCACATGAATCCCAGGTGGAAGACCCATGGTCAGCTCGCTCAAGTCCCGCATGCCGTCCTTCCTGGACCAGATAAAAGCCCAAGCTAGTTCCAATTGGTCATCCACGTAGTAAGTGCCGACCACCTCGCCATGGCGGTTAATGGAATACGCTTCAGAGTACGAACCGTCGTTGGCGCCCAGATCGAGGATGTCGCCATGGGATGTCCACAAACAGGCATGCCAAACGCCGTCGGGCAGTTCGCACCACCCAACCGCATCCCCTGTATCGTTGATCCAGTAGGCTTCGCTTTGATCACCTCCGAGAGTTCCCAGGATCTCGACGCCCTTCTTGTTCCATCGAAGGGCGCGCAAAAAGTCCCCGTCCAAGTAGGCGCCGACTATTTCCTCCTTGCTGTTCAGGCTTGAAGCCACGCTCAACTCCGTCTGGAGAGGATTGATGTTCGTGATCCCTCTCCTGTTCCATAATACGGCATGAACGATTTCATCCGCTTGATTCGGCAAGGCGGCCCAGCCGACGATCTTGCCATGCCGGTTTATGCCGAAAGCGTCGCTGTAATTGCCGCCGAGGGTTTCAAGCTCGTGAATGCCCGCGTGGTCCCAGAGCACAGGGCGCCGATCGAAGGCTGAGTTCAGCGAGAACCCTACAATCTGTCCCCTGTCGTTTATGCTCCAGGCGCCGCTGATGCGGTCTGCTTCCAAAACCCCGAGGCTTTTCATTTCATTACGGGCCCATACAAAAGCACGAAACTCAGAGGGGGTGCTTGTTTCCGAGACCCCCACCACATGCCCCCAGTTGTTGATTCCCGTGCTCCAGCTAATGGTGCCGCCGAGGGTTCCCAGATCGTAATATCGATAAAGAATCTTGTTCTTTGCGTCCGCAGGGGTAACGATCCCAAGAAAGATTCCTGCTGCTGTCATCAACAAAAGGAGTTTGCTTATTCTGATCATGGCCAAGCCCCCTTTCATCAAAGGTCCGTGGGTACTTAAAGGCATGGCATAGCAATAAACACACCAAGGGTCAGAATCAATAGGCACCCCCGTGTTTTCAGAGAGTTATGGCCTGTGGGATAACTCCCGACAAGAGGGACCTCTCTCTTCATTCAATCCCGTGGGAAATGTTTTGCCACTTTGTGGTAGGTTTTTTCACAGTCGCCTTTGTTGACGTGGCCAGTCCTCCGCAGAGCAGAGAGTCACGTCTTCTTCTTCATTTCAATCTCAAGCCGCTTCAAGGCAACCTGGAGGTCGCGAAAATGCTTCTGAAGCGATTGAAGAATGAGCACCGTGTCCGAACTGCGGATGGGTAACTCCGAAAGCATTTGATCGTAAAGCGACGCATCCAGGTTCGCCAGGTAAAGGCCTTCCACCCGAATCAGAAAAGCGCGGGCCAGACCCAGCAGCACCGCCAGAAAGGTCAGTTGGACGACGGGCAGCATGGCAGGCCAGAAGGCAGCGGCGAATTGCTCAAGTTCAGTCTCTTTGCCGAGGAAGAGCTTCGTCTCAGAGTATATCGACCAGGAGCTCTGCAGGGCGGCCATCACGGGCAAGAGGCGGAGGATCCACCGGAAACCGGTCCATGAACTTCTGAACAGGTGCCGATCCATATCCGATAGGCGCTGCTGGCGATCGAGCAAGCCGTCCGTGAAGGGGATCCCGGGGCCGGAAGAGAGGGTGTATTGGGCGCGGCGGAAAGAATGAAGCAGAAAACGCAGAGGGTGATTGAGACGGTTGACCAGGAGCGCGATCCCTGCATAGGGCCTCTTCTGCAGGTCGGTTGACGAATCCATCTGTTTTGCGGCGGGCCGAGGGGTGAGACTCGGCATGATTTCCTGAAGGCTTCCAACAAGAGAGCGTTTTCCCAAGAACTGTGCGAAAACCCATAAAAAGCGGGCCAGGAGGAACAAGACCGCAACCCATGCCAGGTAGGCCAGCACCTTTCCAAGGGGGCCGACATGCATCCAATGACGCTGGGACCAGAAGGCGTAGGATTTGATCGCTTCGGACGATGTGGCGATCAGAGGAGTTCGAGGGACTCCAGAAAGATGAATCCACACTGCGGGCAACGCCAAGAGCAGACAAGCCAAAAGAAAAAAGAACCACAGCAAACGCTCTCTCGCTTCATATTGAGCTAATCCATGATCCACGTTGTTGCCCTCTATCCCTTGGCTCCTCTTCTTGCTTACTCCCCTTGAAAACCAAAGGGAGTCCATTCCCCTTGTTCAAGATCAATGTAAACCATTTTGTTTCTGAATGGCGTTCCTCGATTGAGCAAAATCTTGAGGACCTCCATGGCTTCGAGAGCGGCCACGAGAGAGGGAGTGATGGAAGGCACCCCCAAGAGGAACTCAGGCCGGTTGGATGGGCCGGCGATGTCATCGCCGGTTCCATAGAGAAGGCTGAGGCCCGGATCCTCCGGAAAGATGGTCATCACTTGCCCTTCAAATCCTGCGATCGCCCCGTGGACCAAAGGTGCCCCCAGGGACCTTGCCAATTTCTGCAGGGTCAAACGGTCCTTGACACTGTCGAGAGCATCCACGATGACCTGGCATCCGGCCAGAATCTCCAAACCATTGGAGGCATCGAGCCGGACAACGTGGGCCTGAACCTCGGCCGCCGGGTTAATGGCTTTGAGCTGCTCACGCACAGCGAGAGCTTTGGGTCGTCCGACCCATTCCCTGGTGCAAAACACCTGGCGGTTCAGGTTGGTTTCATCGAACGCATCGCTGTCGACCACTCTGAGAGTCCCAACTCCCATGCGGCCGAGGAGCTGAATGACCGTTCCGCCCAGCCCGCCCGCACCAATGACCGCGACCTTTGAATGAGCCAGCTTGAGCTGGTCCTGTAGGGAAATGCCCTCGCGGTTTCTCAGGTAGCGCCGCGGATAGATGGCAAGGCCGAGCGTCACCCTGTAAACATCGAGGAGACTCAGACCCAGCTCGCGTGCGATGGCCTCGGCATCCTCTTCGTCTAGGGCGAAAAGATCCCTCCCCACCAGGTCCTTGATCGGTTTGGCTTTGGCTTGTATTGCCTTTTCAAGGGCTAATCGATTTTCCTGATTCATTCTTGAACCTTTGGTTTAAAAACGACCGCTGACGGCCGACCGCCGACCGCCGATGGCATTTTCTTAATGTTTTTGTTTGAGTATTGCAAGGCATTCATGATCAGGCATGAAAGACTGCTGTTATTGACAATCCATTACCCATAGGATTAAAAGCATTGTAACAGGACACCAAAGCCGATGGGTGGAGTGAAATGAAGATTCAAGTAAAACTCTATGCATCTTTAGGAAAATACATGCCTCAAGCCGCGCTTGAGAAGGGACAAGGTTTCCTTGAAGTGGGGGAGGGGACAACCATCAAGGCTCTTCTTGAAAACCTTAACGTGCCGCTTGAGACCGTGAAACTCATTTTCCTCAACGGAATTCATTCAAAGGACACCGAAGTTCTGAAGGACGGAGACCGGCTGGGGGTTTTTCCGCCCGTGGCAGGCGGTTGATCAGGTGCATTGGACTTTCACAAGAACCATTTCATCTTGCGAAATTCTCTGAAATAAATCTTTCCCATTCATCAAGTGACCATCCGCTCTCGTTTCGGTGCACAGGGCCGCCGCTTCGTCGTGCAATTCCTTAAGAATCTGGTTTAGGTCTTCGCCCTTCATCCATATCCCTCTGGCCAGGACTGCCGGTCCGATTTCCGCAGGAAGAAGATTGAAGAGCTTGAGCAGAAGAAACCCTTGATGGACGCTGACGCCCTCTTCTTGCTCCAGATAGGAAATCTCGTTTCGCATCCTGGCGTAGTAACTCCCCTTGCGCAGCGTCGCCCCGAGGAGACCGGGCATGGCCGCCGAAAGGGCGAGGGTGGAGTCCTCCTTGATGCGGGATGAGTCCGGGTGATCTATGGCTTTGCCGTTCAGGAACAAAGTCTGAATTCTCTTGTCCACATATTCGGGGCTCAGCCCCAAGTCCTCGCGAAGGAAGGATCCGACGGTTGAGCCGACAGGGGCCGTCACTTTCACTCCCTTCTGAAGAAGCTGAAGGAACTTCTCGAAAAGTTTAGGCTTTACGACCAAAGAGAGGGTTGGGTTAGGCATGTCGCGTCCCTTTTGGTTTCAGCGTGGGATGAAATGTCAAAAAGCCTTTTGGAACGTCACTTTCATCCGCCTGAGGCGGATACACTCCGGCGGGAGTCCAGGAGATCCAAGAAAAACTGGATTCCCGCTTGCGCGGTCATGACAGGAAACGGCGTTGATCGAGTTCTTGCGGGGCATCAGGGTTTGAAGAAAGACAAAGGGGGGACTGTGGTTCCAGTCCCCCCGTGACTGCGAGTCATGCCAATCCTGCTACCAGTTGAAAACCGAGTCCAGATCTTTGTCCGTCACTTTGAAGGTGATGTTGTGAGGCGGAAGAGCTTCTTTCTTGAAGAACTCGGGCAGCCGGTCGTGCTTGGAGGTGAAGCCCGCTGCCGCATTGAAATCCCTTTCCTTTTTCAGAACGGATTTTCCCAACTCCGTCACATCATCGGCGGTGAGCTTCAACCCATAGAAAGCATTGATGGAGTCGAGGAGAGCCTGGAAGGTTTCAGGCTGATCCATGATGGCAAAAGCAATGAACAGGCACATCCCGGTGGAGTCGATGGCCGCCGTGGCAATCTGAAGGTTCCGCGAAAGCTCTGCCTGTCCTTCAGGCTTGAGAGGATCGACCTTGCCGCCCACGCCAAGGATGTTGGTGGCTACCGCGTATCCTGCCGTGTGATCGGCGCCCATCGTGCTTGTGGCATAGGTGACGCCGATGCCCTGGACCCCGCGGGGATCGTAGGCGGGCATGGACTGACCCTTGACCACCGGGACTCTCTCCACCCCGAACACCTTGCCGGTGACCGCAGCGCCGCTTCCCAGAATCCTGCCGAGCGGAGTGCCCTTGCCCACTTCTTTGACCAGGTTGATGGCGGCCTGTGCGTCGCCGAATTTGGCCAACCCCGCCTCCATGGCCACACCGATGGTCGCGCCCATTTCAATGGTGTCCAGTCCGAAATCGTCGTCCAGACGGTCCAGCATGGCGATGGAATCCAGATCGTCAATGCCGCAGTTTCCGCCGTGAGCCCAGACGGTTTCATATTCAGGCTGCTTGGTAAGATAATGCCCGTCCTTGTTGTAGTAAGTCCCTGAGCATCGGATGACGCAGCCGCGGTGGCAGCCATGCGTGGCAGAACCCGCCCCGCCCCGTTCATTTTCGACAGCGGCCTGGGTTTCGCCGCTGATCTTGGAGCAGCCGTCGAAGCGGCCCCACATGAAGTTTTTGGTGGGGTAGCCGCCGGCCTCGTTGATCACGTTGGTGAGTACGTTGGTCCCGTAAGCCGGAAGGCCCTGACCGGTGACCGGGTGTTTTCGAAGCCCTTCCACCCACCTCTTGGTGGCGTCTTTAAAAGCTTCAGGATTTTTGGGGCTTCGCATCTTCATCCCGGAGTCATCCAGGACAATCGCTTTGACGCCCTTGCTTCCCATGACCGCGCCTACGCCGCCCCGACCGGCATGTCGTGTGGGTCGGAGTTCCATGTCCGTGCAGGCGACGGACGCTGCGGCCAGCTTCATTTCACCGGCAGGCCCGATGGAAATGACGGCAATCTTGTCACCGAATTCGGCTTTGATTTTTTCGACCGTATCATAGTTGCCCAGCATCTTGAGATTGTCGGCTGGAGTAATCTTCACCCCGTCCTTGTTGATGAACACCTTGTAGAGAGCGCCCTCTTTGGGTTTCCCCTCCAGGACGATGGCGGCATACCCGAGCCTTGCAAGCACCTGACCGGGCTGGCCTCCTGCGTTGGCTTCCTTGATGCCTCCGGTGAGAGGGCTCTTGCATCCCACTGAAATCCTGCCGGACATGGCGGCCGTTGATCCGCTCAGCATGCCCGGGGCGATCACGAGTTTGTTATCCTCGCCGAGCGGATGACAGAGCGGAGGCACTTCCTTGGAAACGATCCCGGATGTCATCGCTCGTCCACCCAAACCGGCATACTCACCCACAGGGGTTACGGTTGCCTTTGGTCCGCCGGCTGCACCCATGTTGATTCTCAAAATTTTATCCATGAATACCCTCCTTTCCAGGTGGTTGAGGTTCCTGTATGATTCATCAGAAAGCAGGTGTTGAGAAGCCCTTCGCGATCTACGGGCCCATAGATATATCGCATCCAGGGGAATGTCAATAAAGATTAATGATTTTGAATTGTTATATCATTTCCGACATAAAAGGGATATCAATAGCGTTTAAGGTGGAGAATTTCCGACTTCCTGTTGACATCAGGGGTGAGAAATTCGAGTGACCTATGGAAGCAGGCGAGCAAGGGCTGCTGACCAAGGGTGGAAGGGATGATGATTGCCGCTTTTGATGTTTGCTATTTGGCGGATCAGTGCGCCTCAGCGGCAGCGGTGCTGTTCTCAGATTATCGCGATGCCGAGCCTTTCGCCGTCTATACGCAGTTTATCCCACGAGCGGCAGATTATCTTCCAGGGGAGTTTTACAAACGGGAGCTTCCATGCCTTCTTGCCCTGCTCGAGCGCATGGACAAGGTTCCGGATGAAATGGTCATTGACGGTTATGTGATGCTCGGTGAAAGGCCGGGCCTTGGACGGCATCTTTTCGAGTGCTTCGACGGAAAAATCCCTGTCCTGGGGGTGGCCAAATCCAAGTTCAGGGGATCTTTGGGCGCGGAGCTTTTCCGGGGGAGAAGCCTCCGTCCTCTTTACATCACAGCGGCCGGAATGGAGCAGAGAGAGGCGTGCGAAAGAATCAAGAGGATGCATGGAGATCACCGTCTCCCCACGTTGCTCAGGAGAGTCGATCATCTGGCAAGAGAAAACGCCCGCCAAGGGCGCCGTTCATGAAGGGAGCTTTGCCCAGGTCGGAGGGGTCCGGGGTTTGGGTTTCCTGCCGTAGAACCAATCGTCCATGACGCTGAAGAGGCGCCGAGCCCAGGGGTTTCTCGAAACAAGCGCCACGATGAGCCTGTGAGGAAATGTTCTGGCGTGAGCCCACGGGCAAACCCTCATGCAAACATTGCAATCTGTTCCGATCCTGCCCCAATAGTCAAAGCAGGTTTCCGCGTTCAGCTTCCATCGCAGAATGCCGTTCACTTCGGTTGGCTCGCCTGCCGGGATCGACTGGGAAGGACAGCACACCGCGCACTTCTTGCAGATCTTGCAGAAATCCTCCACCCCCAGATCGACCGGCCTGTCAGGAACGAGAGGCAAAGCGGTGGTCACGGCGCCCAGGCGGACCCTCGGCCCGAACTCCCTGGTCATCAAGTATCCGAGACGTCCCACTTCCCCGAGACCGGCATCTACGGCAAGGGGCACGAGGAGCGCTTCGTAGTGGCGCAGATGGTTTGCGGTCGCCGGGTATCCGAGGTTGGAGATGTAGGATGCGAGCTGGACGGACAGGTACGCTCCTTTTGCATAATTCCTCATGCTCTCGATCACTGTGGGCGTATGGGGGGCGGCGCCGACGAGCCTGAAGTCCATTTCCGTGGCAAAGACAACGGCGTACCGGTGTTCCACTGCGATTTCCTTTCCCCAATCCTCCCAGTTCTCGTGAAAGATTTCGCCTCTCCGGGAATAAATCCACAGGGGATTGATCTCCGCGATGCCGACGAGGTCCGCCCCGAGGTGCAGCGCGAAGTTTTTCACCTTTTGCGTGGCCTCTTCCGGGGTGAGAGAAACCTTTCGGCCCTTCAAAAAGGGATGAGGGGAAGGCTTGACCTGTTTCTGCGTGGAGAGATGCAGGGGAATGGACAGACAAGCCAGGGTCGCCGACACGTTCGGACCTTCGGCCGGCCTGTCGATCGAACCCAGCTGACCGAGAGGGCCGCCCCTTTCCCTTCTTTTGGCATCATGGGCTTCGATCTCCGCATGTTCTTTGTAGAAGAGGTCGTATTCCGCAGAGCCCGGCCGGAGGGAGCGATTCCTGGCGAAGACGATCTCCCTTTCGTCCACCCGCTTCACCTCCCCTGCCATGTACCCTTTGGTTCCTTCCAAAGCCTTCGTATTCGGGACGCCTCTTCTGACGAGCAAGATAAGAGCCACCGCCAAGACGGCCATCCCAAGCATGAGCAGGGCGGCCCCAAGAACCGTCTGGAAAAAACCGGCGCTTGTCAGCAGAAGGAAAAGGAAAAGCAGGCAAAGCATGCCGGCCAGCTGCAAGCCCGCAAAAAAAGACGCCCTCCTTTCTCTTTCCCAGAGGCAGGAGATGAAGAAATAAAGGCCGATCAAAACGACCGCCGTGAGAACAGTGCCGGCAAGGATGGTCAGGAGTTCTTTCATAGGCGCCTTCCTTTGTTTCTCATGAGAGAGGCTGCTCCAGTGAAGAATGCAGATTCTGAACCGTCTGTCTTCACCCTGTGTCTATCCCAAAAGAAGGATGAAAATCCAGATCAAAGGAAGGGCGAAAAAAATGCATGCTTATCCTGGCTCTGTATGAAAATGGTGACGAAAATGGGTAGGGGTGCATACAAAATTTGGCACCCCAGGCCGGCCTATGCGAGGGAGATAAAAAGAGTGCACCGGCGTCACCACAACAGATTCGTGTCCAATAACAGGATGGCCCCATATGGAGTGTGTTGACTTAAGTGCTCGTAATTTGGCACAAATGTTGCTGCGTTGGACAATGAGGTGTGTTGTGTGTGCATTAGGGACCTTAGTGGAAAGGAGGATACAGAGGGAACCTATGTTCACCAGAAAGGATCGCGACAAAATCCCCGGGCCAACCGAAAACCGAGAATTCGAAAGCGTGGAAGTCACCTTTGACGGGATGGAATGTTCACACCAGTTCCGTATCTGGAACGGTGAACCCTGCTCCATGTTCGTCTTGGTGAAGCATTCCTCAGAGATCAAGGATCGCTTCAAGGTCGGCGAAGTCATGAAAATGAAGTACTACACCAAGGACTCCCAGTGCCGCACCAAGATGATGGACACGAAGATCCAGCAGATCATCAAGGAAGAGCAGGGGCGATTCAGGGGCCACTATGTGGTGGGTCTGGCTCTGGCCGAATCCGCCAATGCAGCCTAGCAGGCCGATCTCAAAAGGCGACGTTTCCAGGGGTCCGCGGGAAGGGGATCACATCGCGAATATTGGCCATGCCTGTCACGAACTGAACGAGCCTCTCAAAGCCGAGCCCGAACCCGGCGTGGGGCGCTGAACCGAATCTTCTGAGTTCAAGGTACCACCAGTAGCCGGCAGGATCGATGTTCGACTCCTTCATTCTCTCCAGAAGCATTTCATAGTCGTCCTCCCGCTGGCTCCCTCCGATGATCTCTCCGATCTTCGGCACCAGAACATCCATGGCGCCGACCGTTTTTCCATCCTTGTTCACCTTCATGTAAAAGGGTTTGATCGTTCTGGGGTAGTCTGTCAGGACGACAGGTCCCTCTAGGACTTTCTCACAGAGATAGCGTTCGTGTTCGGCTTGGAGGTCGCTCCCCCACTGGACCGGGAACTCAAAGGACTCCTTGGCTTGCGTCAGGATGCTTACGGCTTCTGTGTAGCTGAGCCGCTTGAATTCTTGCGACACCAGCTTTTCAAGGGTCTGAATGACCGTGGGATCGATGAACTTCTTGAAGAACTCCATGTCCTCCCGGCAGTGATTCAACACATGGGCGAAGAGATACTTGAGGAATTCGGTGGCGAGCTCCACGTTTCCATCCAGGTCACAAAAGGCCATTTCCGGTTCCACCATCCAGAACTCGGCCAGGTGTCTGGCCGTGTTGGAGTTCTCCGCCCGGAAGGTGGGGCCGAAGGTGTACACATCGCCCAAGGCCAAGGCGTAGACCTCCGCTTCGAGTTGGCCGCTCACGGTGAGGTTCGCGGGAGCGCCGAAGAAATCCTGTGAAAAATCCGGATGCCCCTCCTTTTGGGGAACCTGGTCGAGGTTGAGGGTCGTCACCCTGAACATCTCTCCGGCGCCTTCACAGTCGCTGCCGGTGATGATGGGGGTGTGGACATAGACGAAGCCCCTTTCCTGAAAAAAGGTGTGGACGGCGAAGCTCAGGGCATTCCTGACCCTCGCCACCGCACCGAAGGTGTTCGTTCTCGGCCTGAGATGAGCAATCGTCCTGAGGAATTCGAAGGAGTGGCGCTTTTTCTGAAGCGGATACCGTCTTCGATCCAGAAATAGGCGTGGTTGGTGACGTATTGAAGGGTCGCCTGGATTTGAAAATTCTGGTTGGTGTCGGCGTTTGAGACCCAAAAGGTTTTCTGGTCCCCTGGCTGGAAGGGCGCCTGAGGGGCTTCGAGAGTAGG
>Ga0101944_10002748_pt1 | contig 27209 bp, 27 predicted proteins | sample DewCreD2012metaG_FD_75245 | JGI IMG/M metagenome (GOLD analysis project Ga0101944, IMG submission 75245) | Hot spring sediment bacterial and archeal communities from British Columbia, Canada, to study Microbial Dark Matter (Phase II) - Dewar... ... | reverse complement strand
TGAAGCAGTCCCCGGCGAGCGATATTAACGTATTCTCCGCTCTGGTAACATTGTCCGAAGATGACCTCTCCTACTTCTTCTGGTTTGATTCCGGCTCTTTTTACCGCTTCATTCAATACAACTGCAACCAGATCATATGCCGGTACATCTCTCAATGTTCCCAAATAGCTTCCGATAGGCGTACGCACGGCACTTACTACTGCAATTCTATCCATGGTCTTGCTCCAGCGGGCTTGTTGGAGTAGCCCCATTCTATTAATTGATTTAAGATGGTGTCAAATACATATAGGATATCGGTTCATTTTTGATTGGGATTTCGCTGGATGTAATGTTATGATAACAGTATTAATATTTTACTCTCGGTTCAGAAATTGAGCCAGAGATCATCCGGGATAGGAGAAAAACATTGGACGTATTTTATAAGTCTGGCAGAACGATCGAAAAAACAATAAGAAGAGGTTTATGCTTTCTGGTAATTTTAACGCTGTTATTTATCAATGCCTGTGGAGGTTTAAACCTCAACTCCCCGGCTGATTCTAAAAGCTCTTCTATGCCCACCACTGATGTTTCACCTGTGCCGGAGAATTCTGCTTCATCACTGCCTTCGGTGTCTACTCCCGGGGTAACCGGTGGAGATTTCATCCTCCCGCCATCCAGCAGCTCTCTGGTTTCTACTCCCTACAAGCCATCGGGCGAACTTGCAGAGCTGTTTGAGTATATGTTGAATCTGATCAATACCGATCGTAATAATGCCGGCCTTGAACCGGTTGAATTGGGATTTAATGGTGCTGCCCAGCAACACGCTCAGGACATGTTTGATCATTATTATATATCTCACTGGGATACTAAAGGGTTGAAACCATATATGAGGTATACCATTTTGGGGGGATATAACTACGAACAGGAAAACTCCGCCTATAGCGGCTGGTACAATATGGCTGATAACCCGGATCGCTATGTGTCTATAGATCCGAAAGAGGAACTGGCAAATCTGGAATGGTCCATGATGAATGATGACGCCGCTTCGAACTGGGGACACAGGGATAATATTCTGAATCCCTGGCATAAAAAGGTCAACCTGGGTATTGCTTATGATTCCAAACGTCTGGCACTGGTCCAACAGTTCGAAGGTGATTACATAGAATTTTCACAGCCTCCAGTTATCTCCGGTGGTCAGTTGTTTTTAAGCGGCAGGTATTATCTGGGAAAAATCAACAACATCTCAGTTTCTTTCGATAAATCGCCAGTAACGCTTACGCCGGCTGAATTGCTTGCTGGACCACACAGCTACGGTCCGGGAGATAGACTCGGTTACATAATTCCTCCTCCACCGCCCGGTCAATATTACGTAAATCTGCCGGAAAATGCAGTCCAGGCAAGAAAATGGGTTGAAGGCGCGGACGGTCGATTTAATATTCAGGCGGATATTGGAAGTTTTCTCGAGCGAGGTAAGGGAGTTTATACATTTTATGTGGTGGTAAAGGTCGGCAATGAGCCTCTGAACCTGACCAATTATTCTGTCTTCATTGAGTAAGGTATCGTTTCGGAAAGCTATTTGCCGCAATATATTCTGGTAGTCTGAACCTGAGAGGGTGATCGTGCCTTCTACGTCAAACAAGCAGATTCAGACCGAAGATTTGTGGATTGACCATACCTGAGCTAGCCGATAGACTTGTTTTTAGAAAGGAACTGCTCTGGAACAGCCAGCTTTACATCATACAACCGAACGCCTGGGAACAGCTCCCCTTGGGAAATTGCTTTTCCGGCTTAGCCTGCCCAGTGTGACCTCCATGATAATCGTTTCGCTTTACAACCTGGTTAACACTTTCTGGGTAGCGAAGCTGGGATATCAGGCTGTGGCGGCTTTAACAGCCGTCATGCCGTTCTTTATCCTGGTAATGGCTGTCGGGGCGGGAACAGGGGTGGGAGTCAATGCCCTGGCATCCCGCCGCTTTGGGGAAAGAAACATTGAAGAGGCCAACCGGGCTACTGGGCAAACCTTTTTCCTGATACTGATCCTGGGTTTTATTTTTATTCTGGGTGCCAATCTGTTTCCCGACCTGATCCTGCGTCTTTGCGGAGCAACATACGATATTATGCAGCTTGGTGAAACCTATTTGCGGATTCTGGGACTGGCTACTCCGTTTTTCTTCCTGGGATTGATAAGCCGGAATATCTTTCACGCCTCCGGTGATACGGTAAGACCTCTGATCTTCACCGCAATCGGTCAGATTTTAAATGCACTACTTGACCCGTTCCTGATTTTCGGCTGGTGGATTTTCCCGGAAATGGGGGTGGGAGGGGCAGCCCTGGCAACTGTGATTTCCAGTGGGATCGGTTCGATTCTGGCTCTCTGGTATCTTTTTAAGGGAGATTCAGCTTATCAAATACGTTTTCGTCATTGCATCCCGAATTTAAGGGTGATCTTGGATATCTATCGTGTGGGCATGCCATCGGTCATTATGGAGGCAATGGAGGGAGTTGTTTTTGCGCTTTTCAACCATGTCGCAGCGGCTTTTGGGTCAGTTGTTCTGGCAGCGATGGGTATCGCCATGCGAATCTTCGATCTGGCATTTATGCCTGTAATTGGCACCTCTCATGGTCTGTTACCGGTCGTGGGATTTTGTCTGGGAGCCAGACTCTGGCAACGGTTGTGGCGAGCGGTAAAATTGACCTCCCTTGGACTGGCAGGATTTCTGGCGATTGCAACCGTCTTCCTGGAGGTCTTTACTCCTCAAATTATCAGCCTTTTTAATAGCGATCCTGAACTGCTGGCAATTGCCGTCCCCGGAATGCGGATCTTCAGTATTACCTTTTTTCTGGTAGGACCTACAATCATTTTCATTACTACCTTCCAGGGTCTTTCCAAAGGAAAAGAGGCACTGATACTTAACCTGGCTCGTCAGTTTGCCTTCTTTATACCGGGTCTGTACCTGTTCTCGCATTTTTTTGGATTGACGGGTGTCTGGATATCGATGCCTATCTCAGATTTGCTGGGAGCTTTAACTGCTGGATTCTGGCTTTTCCGCGAATATCAGATACAGAAAAGAAGCTATCAACAGGAAGTAATACCGATCGCTGGGAAAGCCCGCTCGGAGGAAAGGGGTTAATCGAATTAAGTGATTTTGAAGAATTATAAAGTGGGCGAAGCTGTTAACAGCTTCGCCCACTTTATTCCAGCTTGATAACTGGCTAAGTTAAGGGGATATCGCCCAGGCTGACGTCCTTTTCGGTACTGACCTTGATCTCTTTCCGCTTACCATCCTTTTCGATAACCAGATTGTATTTGCCAACCTTGAGCTTTTCAAACTCGAAATCGCCGAATCCGTCGGTCTTGGTGGTGTAGGTGTTCTTTGAACCGACTTCAGTCAGGGTGACATCAGCCCCGATGATGACTTCTTTCTCCACCGGGTCATAGACAGTACCGGCAATGAAGCGCTTGGGCAGGTTCAGATAATGTACCCTGGGTTTGTCCTTATTCTTTCTCTCTGGTTTGAGATATTCAGCTTTAGCAATGTATTCCTGTGCTTCTGATTCTTCCATGAATTTCAGAGCCAGGGTCGGGCATGCATCCACACAGCGAGGTTCTTTCCAGCCGCTGTCCAGCAGGTGGGCACAACCGGTGCATTTCTGCGCAATATTCAGCCCGTCATTAAAGTAGATGGCATCATAAGGACAGGCATCTACACAGCTCTTGCAGCCCGTGCATTTAACGGGGTCGATGATGACCAGCCCGTCGGTCCTCTTGTAGATGGCGCCGACCTTGCAGGCTTTCATACAGGGTGCATTATCACAGTGGTTGCACATCAGAGGAATATAGGCGACCTTGACCCTTGGCACCTGGCCTCTGACATGCTCAGTCAGATGCAGCCAGAACTGCCCGGTTTCCGGTTGCGGCTTGGCGTAAGGAGTCCAATCGTTAGCCACATGTTCATCTTTGCAGGCTATCTGACAGTCGTAGCATCCATTGCATATCGAGACATCGTGAATAAATACTTTCACGTTATTTACCTCCTTCAACAACCCAGGCGTTGAAACGGAGACCGGAAGCCGGGTCATATTCCCTGTTCCAGGCATCGGGATAAAGCTTTCTCCATTCTTCCATCTCAGCCTGAGTGACTTTTTGAACATCAACCAGGAATCCGCTGGTAGCCTCACCCACGCAGTTCTTGGAGGTCAACCAGTCAGGCGAAATCAGGTCAATTGCTCCACCGCGGTCAATCTTGCCGGGCAGGATGGCATCGCATCTGGCGCCATGATCCATATAGGTAGCACCTGGCATAATTCTCTCCCAGACGATGGCTCCACCCAGGACGATACCTCTTTCGTTGAAGATTTTCACTATATCGCCGGTCTTGATGCCTCTGGGTTCGGCATCTTTGGGATTCAGCCAGATTGGTTCATACATATAACCATCCCAGCCTTTGACCTTGCAGGTGAGTGCTTCTCTGGTCCAGGGGATGTCATCTGCCTGTGCATGAACTCTCCATCTTCCATGATTGGCTACAACCAGCAGTGGGAAGATCTTGGAGCGGCTACCGCCTCTTCTCTCGTCGTGCATCTCGCTTCTCTCTATCCACTGTGGGTAAGGCGGTCTTTCGGTATCGGTGGGGAAGTTATCTGCGAGAGCCTGAGAATAAAGCTCCAGTTTGCCGCTCGGAGTTGGTGCCGGGTTGGCTTCTGGATCTTCGTAGAATTTTCTCCAGAATGAGACATCTTTTTCCCAGTCTTTGGCAATCGGGAAGACGAAATATTTCTTTTCTTTGAATTCTTCCCAGGAGATGAAATTATCGCAGCCCATATTGGTGAAGACCATCTTCTGCAGGTCTTCAGTGGTCAGACCTTGTGTAATCTCTTCATATTTACCCATCTTCTTGGCGACTTCCATAACGGCTTCAAAGTCGCTCTTGGATTCGCCAATAGGCTCGATAGCTTTGTCCTGGATAGCGATATGCTGGAACTGTACACCCTGGCGCGTGTGGGTGACGATATCATCTACTTCCATCATGGTATTGGTAGGCAGGATAATATCAGCATACAGGGTATCATTTTCCAGCCATGGATGTTGCACCACGATTGTCTCAATCTTGGGATTGCGGTAGGCTTCAATCGTCTCGTTACCGCAGTTCCAGCAGGTAGTGCGGCAGGGGTTATCGCACCAGAGCATATGGATTTCGGTACCACCATCCTCTTTAGCAATGGGATAGGTGTATTTAATAAATTGATCCTCAACCGGTGCTTCGATGGCACCGCTGCCCATGAAGGTGACCGACCCTTGCTGAATAGCCTTATGTACCAGCGTCTTCGGAATTAACTGTTTGCCCCAGGCGGCGACAGTGCTCCTGGTGGGCTTGGTCAGACGTTCACCCAGTACCGGATTGAAGAAACGGGTAGTTTTAATGCCTTCAGCTCTGGGCATACCACCATAGGTGATCTGCGTTTGCCAGACGCCCGGTCCACCCAGACCCTGCATTGCCAGCAGGACGCACTCCAATCTGGCCGGTTCGTGGGAATAAGGACCGCGGATATATGAGCCGCCAAAATAATGGGCGATCGAAACTATTTTCTTTGCCCACTCTCTGGCGAGAGCTTTGATGGTCCATTCTGGCACACCGCATTTTGTGGTAGCCCAAGCTGGATCTTTAACCACACCATCAACCTTGCCCATGACGTAATCTTCAATTTTTTCAAAACCGACGGTGTGGGTTTTTACATACTCTTTATTGTAAGTACCTTCCTTAATCCAGGTATAAATTATAGCCAATTGCATTGCGGCATCTGTGTTGGGCAGAATTGGTATCCATTTATCAGCATGTACCGCGCAGCCGTAGTTGACATCTGGGCAGATGTAAACCTGTTTGATACCCGCGTCGCGCCAGAAATAGCATAACCGGCTGGCAAATTGACCAACGAATCCCCAGGGGGTAGTTTCTGGATCACAACCCCAGAAGAGGACCATATCGCAGTTTTCGGTGATATCTTTGATAACATTATCTGTAGGGTGCAGCATACCTACAATGCCCTGTCCCCAGACATGTTTGGCGCCCCAGTACCAGCCTTCCCAGCTATCAGGGTTTCTGACCATCTGGGTAAATCCACCGATCTTGTCGAGCAGTAAGCCCTGCTGCCCATGGGGGGTATTAATGGACTTGCATTCGCCATGCCCATCGCCCTGCAGCATGATTGCCAGCGGACCGTATTGCTTGTGGATCCTTCTGATTTCATTGGCGATGATTGTGGCAGCCTCATCCCAGGAGATGCGTACGTATTTGCTCTTGCCCCGGTTCTGGGTATTCCGCTCACCGTTGGGATCCCAATCGATTCTTTTCAGGGGATACTTGATCCGATTTGGTGAATAGGTTCTCTTTTTGTAAGCCAGTGAGAAGGGGGCAATCAAGGTTTTGGTAAGAGGCTTAAGGGTGACACCATTCCTCTCGAACTTCCAGGGGTTGAATTGTGCCATGTCATATTTCCAATCATAATGGAAAGGTCTGACACGGACGATTTTGCCATCTTTGACATCAACAAAGACTGGCGCTCCACCGCCGTGCATGCCGCCGAGAGCTGTTGACTTAAGGACTGTCTTGTCTGGCTTGGCGATGCCCGGCACCATCGGCTGATTCTTTTTCTGAGCCATTCAATTCCTCTCCTTTCCAGAGTAGTTTAAGCGAAGTTTTGCCACTATTATAGCACAAGAAATGTTTGTGATAAAAATCACAGATGGTATTAACTCAATTCTTACATGAATCAGAGATAATCGATAACAGTTTAGCATTTTCGGGCAAACATGTTAAATATCTGATTCGATGATACTGTTTAAATAAGGTGTCAATACCTGCGGATTTAATCACAGAAAAACTTGCAGGGAATTCAGAGGTGATTGTTGCTGATATACTATTATTAGAAAAAGGAAATAATCCGGGAGGTTATCATGGCGAAGAAGGAAAGAATGGTGGTACCGGGGAATAGGCTAGTGGAAACAATCAAGCAGCTCGTCAGCCGCGGAGATAGCCGCAAAGTTTGCATCCTGAATGAGGAAAAACACCTTCTGGATATCCCACTTACTACCAGCGATCCGGCTGCACCAGCCACTATACTGGAAGCGCCGGTACTGGCAGCTATCCGGGCTGTGGGAAGTCTGCTAAGTGAGTGCACGGTTGAAGTTGAGAAAATCGAGCAACCGGAAAATCCGGCAACTAACAGCTCGGTTTGATATTCCCGCTCCTGTATTGCGAAATTTTGTTTGCATGCCTGAACAGTAAAATGAAGATCGCAACCATCAGCAGGAAGAACGGTATTACCAGCCAGGTATAAATACTTCCCGTAAAAAGCAGAAGATCGAAAACTCCGTGCGCGATGATAGCTGTTATTAGTCCGGAAATCACCAAAGGAATTGATTTCACCTTACCGGTTTTATACAGAGCGAGAGGATATCCCCAGAAAGCCGAAAAGAGGACATGGGAAAGGTTGGAAAAAAGACCGCGGATCAAAATAACCTCAAAGCCGAATGCCAGTACGTAAACCACATTCTCCAGAGAAGCCAGTCCCAGAGCGGCAGCCGCTGAGTAGACGAGTCCATCTGACGGTTCTTCGAAACAGCGGGGATTATTATAAATGCTGAGCCTGACGACAAGAAATTTAGCGATTTCCTCCGTGGTGCCTGCTACCACGAAAGCCAGGTACAGAATTGAAGTCAGGGAAGAGATATTCTGGATTGATCCGGGATACAGGGCTGTTTCTATGAGAGCCACCGGAATAGCAACAGCTAATCCCAGTAAAAAAGTGCGTATGATCAATCGCCTGGGTTCAGGGGCATAACGATCACCTCTGAGTATCAGCCACAGCCAGAAGACAGCCGGTGCAAAAGCAACCAGGACTATGGCAAGAATAATCATTTCAATATTCCTTATATTTAAATCATATCACCAGGATCTATCTCTGTGCGGGTTCCTTGACAAATGAACGTAATATTTGACAGAATGAAATCCAACATCCCTGCTCAATAGGAGTGATCCGTGAGGAAAATAGATACTGAAGCCCATTTTTATACCCCGGAATATCAGCAGTATTTATTAGCCCGCACAGAGATTCCCCGTGAAGAGATCTATAAAGGCTACGTCAGACTCTGGTACGCACCCCGGATCTGGGAACCTCATGGAATGGAGGTTGAGGAAAAATTATTAAACCTGGCAGAAGGGCGTTTGAGAGACATGGATAGAGCGGGGATAGATATGCAGGTGTTGAGTTTATCCACACCGGGTTGTGAACAATTCGATGCCGAAAATGGGCTGCACTTTGCCAGACAGACCAATGATGCATTAGCACGGGTCGTGGAAAAGTTTCCGGAACGCTTTACAGGATTGGCTGCGCTGGCACCCCAGCGACCGGATGAGGCTGCACGTGAACTGGAAAGGGCTATTAAGGAGCTGGGTTTACGAGGAATTAAAATCAATTCACACGTTGGTGATAGCTATCTTGATGACAAAAAATACTGGGCGATCTTTGAAGTGGCGGAAAAAATGGATGTGCCGGTTTTCTTACATCCGAATACCCCGGTTGCTGATTCTATTAAACTCTATCAGGACTACGGTTTTGCTCTAGCGGGACCTCCCTGGGGTTTTGGGGCAGAAGCCTCCCTGCATGCGATGCGGTTGATTTACAGCGGACTGTTTGATCGCTATCCTTCTTTAAAAATGGTTCTGGGGCATCTTGGCGAGGGTCTGGTCTTCTGGATTTACCGCATTGATTTCAGTTTCAAAAAGCCCTGGATGGAAGAAGAAATACGTCCTGTATTAAAGAAATCTCCCAGCGAGTATCTGCGCAATAATTTCTACGTCAATAATGCTGGAATGTATTCAGTACCGGCTTTTTTAAACGTATTGCTGGAGCTGGGTGCTGATCATATCATGTTTGCGGCAGATTATCCTTATGAAAACAGTATGGAGGCAGCCAGATTCATCGAGGATTTACCGATTTCAATATCGGATAAAATAAAGATCATGCATGGTACAGCGGAAAAGTTATTTAAGATAAAAAATTAAACAGGAGGATGAAATTATGAAAGCCGCAGTCTGCTATGAATTTGGGAAACCTCTGGTGATTGAAGACATCAACATTGATCCGCCGGGTAAAGGACAGGTGAAGGTTCGGCTGGCAGCTACTGCAGTCTGTCATAGCGATATCCACGCTATCAGAGGCGAATTACCGGGTGAGACGCCGATTGTTGCTGGACATGAATCATCAGGTTATATTGAAGAAGTTGGTGAGGGTGTTAAAGGAGTGAAAGCTGGAGACCCAGTGGTGGTATCTCTGATTACATCCTGTGGAGAATGTTATTATTGCCGAATCGGTTTGCCCCATCTTTGTGAAACCCAGTTTCCTGGTACTCCCCTGTCCAACAAAAAGGGACAGCGCCTTTCAAATTTTGTGCGGGTTGCCAGCTTTGCTGAATACACCGTGGTGGACAGATCTCAGGTGGTAAAAATTCCGGAGAATATGCCAATGGATAGAGCTGCCCTGCTCGCCTGTGGGGTCATTACCGGCTTTGGTTCGGTGGTCAGCCGGGCTCAGGTTAAAGCTCTCAGCAGTGTGGTTGTTATTGGTACCGGTGGAGTCGGATTGAACTCGATTCAGGGAGCAGCCTTTGCTGGTGCTTATCCGGTTATTGCGGTGGACGTGCTGGATACCAAGCTTGAGGCGGCGAAAAAGTTTGGTGCTACCCATACTGTGAATGCCAGAGAAACAGATCCCATCGAAGCGGTAAAGAAACTAACTGCAGGAAGGGGTGCCGATTATGTTTTTGTCACGGTAGGCAATGCAGCAGCCGTTCAGCAGGGAGTGAGGATGACCGGTAAGCGGGGCTCAACGGTAATCGTTGGACTGCCCCCGGCAAAAGATCTGATCACCTTTTCGCCTTTCGAGTTTATCGGCACGGAAAAAATCCTGACTGGCAGTATGATGGGTTCTACCAATCTGCAGGTTCACATCCCCCAGCTTGTTGCACTTTATCAGGCTGGCAAGTTAAAGCTGGATGAATTGATCACTGCACATTTTACTCTGGATCAAATTAATGAGGCTATTGAAGCGGTTGAACAGGGGAAAGCTCTCAGGAATATCATCATGTTCAAATAAAAATAAAGATTAAGTTATTTCAGGATTCACTGAAAAATCGGTACCGCACGCCAGAACAAATGAATTTTTGGCGTGCGGCACTTTCTTTAAATTGAAAACAGGGTTAAGCCTTTACTTCCTTTCTGGCGAACTTTTTAAGCACGATTGACATTAGCAGCAGTATGATACCGGCGATCGCTCCGATAAGAAAAGCTATCCGGTAACTGCCGGTGAGATCGTAAATTTTCCCCCCTACCCAGGGACCAAGTGCTCCGCCAATGTTGGAAATGAAAAGGAGAAATCCCATCAGGGCAGCCATGGATCTGATCCCGAAAAAATGGCTGATAAAGAGAGGTATCAGGGGCACTTCACCCCCGTAAGCAAAGCCGAAAGCAGCAGCAAAAAGATAAAATGTCCAGAGGGAATTGGTAAAAGTCAGGAGTATCAGTGCCAGTGCCAGCAGGCTGCTGCAAAGAATCAGTGTGTTATAAATTCCGAGTTTGTCTGCTCCAATGCCCATGGTGAGCCTGCCGGCTATTCCTACCAACCCGATAATGCTGATCAGGCTCGCTGCCACGAATGGGTTGATGCCTCTATCAGTAGCATTGTTCACCAGATGAACGATAACAAGCTGGGTGCAGAAAAAGATGAGGATAAAAACGGAGATCAACAAGATCATCCTGGGACTGCGGATGGCTGCAGCGAAGGGCATATTTATGTTTTCAGACGGATCTTGAGCGTGTTCTGTTTTAAGTACTATCAGGTTTTTTACTGACTGTCCTGCTGGTGGAGGCTTTAAGAAGAAGGAGGCTGAGATCATGATAATACCGGCGATCATTCCGATAATGATGAAGGCTTTTGACCAGTCGGTCGCGGCAATCAGGCGTTCGGCACCGGGTACGATGATCAGCGTGCCGAGCCCGGTACCGCAGGAGACGATGCCCAGAGCAAGTCCTCGGTTTTTAGTAAACCAGCGAGAAGTAATCGCTGTAGCAATGCCAAAGGTTCCACTAAGTCCAATAGCTTCAATTATGGCGTAAGTGATAAATAATTGCCAGAGTTCGCGCACCTGACCTGACAGTATCAGTCCTAACCCGATCATAAATCCGCAGAAAGCCATTAATCTGGCTGCACCGTAACGATCAGCCAGCCAGCCTGTGCCGATGGAAATAGCTCCCCGGATGATTAATGAGGCAGAGTAAATTGCGGAAACCGTTGCCCTGTCCCAGTTGAAATATTCAGCCAGTGGTTTAAAAAACACCCCGTAGCTGTACATCAAACCGTAGGTGATCGCCATCATCACGGTGGAAATACCAACGACCACCCACCCGTAGAAAAATCGACTTCTGACAGGAGTAAGCGTATCTTGCGGAAGGCTTTTCATGAAAGCAGAATCTCCGGAAGGCTGCCGGATTCACCGGTGCGGTCTTCACCTGATTGCTTCCCTAATTATAATACCTGATCGGCGCCACCACAAATTTACTGGTAATTTTTACCAGTATTTCACGATTTATCTTACGGCAAGCTTTAAGCGTGATGAGTAATGCTATTCTTGTGACTTTTTCAGCGTCCGCTTTTACCGACTGCCGCCAGCGGTGCAATTGCCAGCCAGAGGGTAATATTGATCAGCATCGCTTTGACGTAGCTGATGGTCATCAGCCCAAAGTCAGGAGCAATTGCTCCCCAGAGCAGCATCAGGATAAATGAACTCAGAAAGAAGCCCGGGATAGCTGCCAGAATCCTGAAGTAACCCACTTTCTCCTCCTTTAGTTTCTCCCTAACGGAGTCTTTTTAATTCACAGGAACCAATGAACGGGTTCATATATTAAGTTATACAATCCCAGTATTCCTGTTTGCACCCCGCCCTGGAACAGTGTAAAGGTGAACTACAGTGGAGTTACTGGCTGGTCAAATGAACAGGATTCTTATTCATTCTTATTCTTCAATAATCGCCTGAATGTCCTGACAGGCTTTGTGGACTACCTCTTTTATTCTGGCAACTTTTTCATGGTCGAGCCGGGGAAATTTTCTGCCGACTGCCTGCATTAGGCCCCGGAGTTCATGCAGGATGTCGAAAAACTCCTCGCGGTTACTCATGTGCCACCAGTCTTGCATCCTATCCCTGATTTTATTGAAAATCTCCTCACGTTCTGTCAGGAACCGTTTCCCATCCTCAGTGATGGTATAAACCTTTTTCTCATCCTGCTCCGAGGCTTTAATGTATCCCATATCTTCCAGTAGTTGCAGGGTAGGATAGATACTGCCAGCGCTGGGGGAATAGAAACCGTGGAAATGCTCCTCCATTGCCCGGATGATTTCATATCCATGGCGGGGTTTTTCCTTCAGCAGGTCCAGAATAACGTATTTGAGGTCTCCTTTTTCAAAAAAGCGCGCATAACCGCGTCCTTCAAAACCCAAAAAATGTCTGAACATCGAGATCACCTCCTTTAATAGTATATTACAATATATCGGAATATATTACAATACAAAAATTAATCTCTTTTATAATAAGGAAGAGATTACCTCCAGCAAGATAATAAGAGGGATAGAAAAAGCAGGAGGGCGGAATTTCCGCCCTCCTGTATTATACTGGCAATTTAGTCTTAATTGTTCTTATGGAGCGGTTGTAATATTGATGGTAAAATCTCTGGTGGCAATTCTGGTGGCTGAACGATCTTTTACTTCAACCGTAAAGGTATAAGTGCCGGCTATGCTGGGAGTGCCAGATATCTCACCGGTTGTTGATTCGAGACCAAGTCCATCAGGCCAGTTCCCATAAAAGCTCCAGGTGTAAGGTTCCCTCCCTCCGGTAGCAGCCAGGGTAGCTGAATAAGCCTGCCCTACGACACCGTCAGGGAGACTGGATGTCGTTATTTCCAATGGATTAACTGCGGGAGTAGGTGTTTGGTTGCGAGGAACTCTTTCTGTATTCAGTTTAATCACCGGTTTGAGAATGTACTGCCCGTTTCCGGTCATGTGGATGGATTCAGAAACCACGAAGTCAAAGGTCAGAATCGTATCTTCATCCCCGGTTATTTCGAAAGGATGAATGAATTTGAGTTTATCACCCGGTAATTTGACATTTGCAGTTTTGCCGTCATTGAAAACGAGCTGGACATCGCTTATATACAGGCGGATCTGGGTGTATTTACCGGTAGGCAGCGAAGTATCTGCAAGAAGTCCCTGCAATCCGTTCTGGAAATCGAGTAAATTGAAGGTGATTCCATTGTCAGGATTGTTATCCTGATCGAGATCTGGTTTCAATTCAAGGGCGATCCAGCCGGCATTCGCATTATCAACAGGGGTTGATTGGGTGGTAGCCTGTACCATGCTGGTTACCTGATTCTGGTTGCGCTGCTGGTTCTTGTTCTGATTCTGAGATTTCCCTGCTGAATTATTTTTCTCGCGTTCTTGCTCCTGGGCTTGCTCTGTATTGACCTCTGTATTCTGGATTTGCGCCCCGGTCATCGTGGGCTGGATATTTGCGCCAAGATGGACTTCCAGTGATGAGATCGTGAGGTTAACTTTATCAACATTGTCCAGAGGAGCATCGGTTATTTTTACAATCAACCTGCCTGTTAATCCTTTTCCGGATTGCTGTTCCTGGACACTGGAAAAGGTCGGTAGAGCGCCATTGCATCCTGAGACGATAACCGCCAGCAGGGCAAAGAGAACTAAACATGATACTAAAACCAACTTTTTAGCCATTTGTTACCTCCTGATCGAAATTTTACTGTCTTCTACTATTATTAACGGGCGGGTTATCAGAAATGTCAGGTCTTCTGCTATTCCCGGAACCCTTACCTTTGTCATGTATCTCTGCTGGTCTGTATGTAGCTCCACTCTCTGCAGCCTGAGGTTTCAGGAGGTACCTGCCACCATTGCCAGCATTTCCGGTTTTGATGACTGTCAGATCATAAACAAAACTGGTGATTTCTTGTGAACTTACCCTGAAGCTGGTCGATAACTGGAGTTTATTCCCTGGTAGTTTGATCTCGATTATCGATTGGCTTCCTTTCAGCAGTCCTTCGACCTGTGAAATATACAATACTACTTTATTATAATTGCCTTCGGGAACATCACCTCTCCAGATTTCCTGTGTCTTGTCCCCCGGAAGGAGTACCATGTCAACCTTTCGAGTTTCAGGAGTGAATTCTATCCATTTACCCGGACTGCCACTTTGCAGAAGTGCTACCTTTTCCACTGTAACCCAAAGGTTCTCGAAATCGCTGATTGCATTAACTTCGTCGCTCAGCAAAAACACAAAATTACCTGTGCTGCTGGGTGCCTCTATGACTTCAGCGGGGATAGTTTGCGGCAGGATAAAGGTCTTCAAGCCAAAAAAGCCAATGATGAGCACTGCCAGAACGGCTGCTGCAGTTGCCAGTACCAATCTGTGTCCAAGCAACCACTCCAGGAAGCCTGGCTGGCGTTTTCGTTCAATCGCCTGCAGCAGTTTTTGCCTGGCGAGATTTCTGGCTGATGCGGATGGTGTGAATTCATAAGCCAGACGGGTTTGCAGCATTGATTGGAGGAGCGGTTCCAGCTCAGAAGCTTCCTCAGGGTAATCCTGCAAGCAAGACTGGAGGCTCTCCCCGCGAACAATCCGGTCTATACAGTCATCCAGAATCAGATCAATATCCTTTGCCATTTCACTAACCCCGCATGTTCTCCTTATTGAGCATCTGCCTCAATTTCACCAGTGCAGCTCGTTGCATCTCCCGTACGGCTCCATCTGTCTTGTTCAGCAGGATGGCAACCTCTTTTGAAGGCAATCCAGCAAAGAATCTCAGATTGATTACTTCTCTCTGCTCTTCTGTCAGTTTTTGCAGGGCAATTTTTACTTTTTCCATTTCCAGATTTGAAAGAGCTCTGCTTTCAGGGTCATCTTCACCTTTGTATCTGGTCTCATCGTTTCTTACCATCAGGTACCGTGATTTTTTGCGGAAATAATCCACTACCATGTTATGAGCAATTTTGAAAAGCCAGGATTGCAGGGGGATACCGCAATCTCGAAAAGAATCGAGTGATTTAAGCGCTCGCAGAAACACTTCCCCGGCGATGTCTTCGGCTTCTGTTCTATCTCCAATATGGGCAAAAGCATAACGTGCAATTTTATCAAAATATTCCTCATAGAGATTGACCAGTTGAATCTCATATTTTTCACGGGTTTCCTGTCCCTTTTTGCTGGAATCAGGAGTCATTCTGATCGCTTTTCTCCGGATGATTTTGCTTATCTTATTATAGCCGGATTTTTCCGTAAATTATTTTCTAATTTGTATAACGGCAGTCCGGGTTTTTTGTCAGGTCGAAAAGAGTCCCCCGGGATTCAGTTTCATTGCCAGTATTGAGGTAATGAAAAAGTTACAATATCTATATCCTCCGTTGATTTTACTTGACAGTATGTGGAGGGTGGCTGGAAAATATAGGTGAGTTGCGCAGATCGGTTAGTTCGGGATGAGTGCTATTAAAGAGGACGATCTCTACTCATATCGCGGTTATTGACGGGTTTGTATCTGCGTTATTCAGTGAACCGGGGAAAAATAAAAAGGAGAATGGGATGGGAGATATTTTAAATGAAGCTTATGGGGTGGTTCAGTGTAAAGAATGCCCCTGGTATAAATCATGCGTGATGCCGATGAGATTTACAGCGGAGGATCTCAGAAAGCAGCTTGAAGCCTCGACACCCGGAATGACCGGCGGGATAATGGATGCGGGTTTGCAGAATCTGCTGGCGGGTATGGCAACGGCTGCCCAGAATTCGCTATTGGAAGCTTGTCCGGTTTTCATTGAACGCTTGCGCGCCAGTCCCAGACTGGCTCAAAAGTTGAAGCAAATAATGCAGAACTGGGGGAATGAAGAGAAATAATGATTAATACTCAGCCTTTGATAGTTTACCTTGGATTGGGTTCTAACCTCGGTGAGCGTAAAATCAATCTGGATAGAGCGATCGATTTCCTTTCCGAGAGGTTAAAGATTGAGAAGATTTCTCCGATATATGATACCGAGCCTGTTGGTGACAAGAATCAGCCACGCTTTCTCAATATGGTGCTCAAAGTTTCCACACGATTACCGGCTGATACACTGCTTTTCATGGTCAAAGGCATTGAAGCCAAGCTGGGAAGGGTTCCAATTGGTAGTCCACGTCCGATAGATATAGATATTTTGTTTTATGGCGATCAGGTAATTAACAAACCGCCTCAGTTGATAGTACCTCATCCCCGTCTTTCTGAGAGGGCTTTTGTGCTGGTGCCTCTGGCAGACATCGCTCCTGATCTGGTGCATCCGGTGAGCAAGAAGACGGTCAAACAGCTTCTGGACGAAGTGGGTGGTAAGGACGGAGTTGTTCCCTGGACTGATTTAGAGGTAAAAAAAGAGTAGATGTATGAAATAGTAGTAGAACAGCAGATTGATGCGGCTCATTTTTTGAGAGGATACCAGGGGAAATGCGAAAACGTGCATGGCCATCGTTATATCATCAGGGTCAGATTGAAAGCCAGGATTTTGAATGAAATCGGACTGGCTTATGACTTTACGGACATAAAACGTATTTTAAAGGAAATCCTTAATCGCTACGATCACGTGTTATTGAATGAAATTCCACCTTTCGACAAAATTAATCCATCAGCAGAGAATATTGCTGGTGCCGTTTTCCAGAAGCTAAAGGAGAGACTTGCAGGCGAGCCTGTGACAATTGGGGCTATTGAGGTTTGGGAGACCCCCCAGCAGGGAGTAATCTATTCGCCGGACTAATTTTTCTTTTCAGGTGGAAGCAGGTTTGGAATGGTCTCAGTTATCGGGTAGTTTACGCCGCAGCGCGGACAGAATAGAGCTCCGGATACTACCTCTTTTTCGTTTTCCTCTTCGATTTTAAGCTCAAGCTTCCCCTTGCAGACCGGACAGGCAAGGATATCCATTAAATCTTTCTTCATAGTTAAAATTGTAGCATTTAAAACTGTCAGCGTATAGATTATATTCCATGTCAGACAGACAATCTTTTTGATTTATGTATTATGTATATTAATACATAAATATCCAAATTACTGGTATGTTGTTAACTTCCTGCGGAATTGCCGGGTTTTGGCAATTAGCTGGCTGATTTTTTCGGGTTTTTGGGTTGACTTTCGGGGGAATATTGTTATAATAGCATTAATAAAAATAATACAAAGAGGTCTAAGAGATGCTGGAGATAAGCGTAAATAACCGGTCGCGGGTTCCTATTTACCTCCAGATCGTCGGGCAATTGAAGCAGCAAATCGCGGGCAACCGATTCAAACCGGGCGATAGGCTACCGACTGTGAGAGAGCTTTCCAGCAGGCTGAAGGTGAATCCTGCTACGGTTGCACGAGCCTATCAGGAGTTAGAGCAGGCAGGAATTATTGGAGCGAGCCGCCGTCGAGGCACCATCGTAATGGGAGATACAGAGAGTCCCCAGCGGGCTGCGTTGCGCCAGAGCAGACTTTCCAGCATGGTCAATGAATTAATAATGGATCTTTTGAGTCAGGGTTATTCTCCTGAAGAAATCGAAGCGGCGTTTACATTACAACTGGCACGCTGGAGGGTGCAGAGAGAAATAATCTCTCAGTCCGAAGAGAAGCAGAGCAGGTCTGCAGAAAAGCAATTAATCCGCATCGTCGGCAGTCATGATATTGCTCTGGAATTGCTGGTAAACCGTCTTAAATACAATAACCCGGATATTGATGTTCAATTGACCTGTGCCGGTAGCCTGGGTGGTTTGCTGGCTATCCAGGAAGGCAAAGCTGATCTGGCGGGTATTCACCTTCTGGATGAGGAAACCGGCGAATACAACTATCCTTATGTGAAGCATATACTGCAGAATATCGCGGTGGTGATAATCCATCTGGCAGACAGGATACAGGGTTTAATGGTTGCCAGGGGTAATCCCAGAAACATACAGGGTCTGGAAGATCTGGCGAGACCGGATGTTGTTTTCGTTAATCGTCAGAAAGGTTCTGGGACCCGTGTCTGGCTGGATTACAGGCTCAGAGAATTGGGCATATTGCCCTCGACAATCCGCGGCTACAGCCGAGAACTGGATACACATCTTGCTGTTGGCATGTGTATTGTAAGGGGAGAAGCAGATGCAGGAATGGGGATTCAGGCGGCAGCAATTTCCTGTAATCTGGATTTTATCCCGTTGACGAGAGAAAAATTTGATCTGATCGTCCCGGAAGAAAAATTTCAAAGTCCGGTTTTTGCATCATTGATGGAAATCATCAGAAGTGAGGAATTCAAACAGGTGGTAAGGGAAATGGGTGGATATGATACCGCGCATACAGGGGAGACTGTTTTGATAAGCAATCACTAGCGAACTTGAAACGAGAAGACAACAAATGAAAAAGCAAAACGGCAATTCAAGATTATTTATATGCCCAGGTCGTTATATTCCATACTGGTATATTATGGTTACATTCATGGTGATCATTTTTCCCCTGCTGATTATACTCGTTTTCACTGGCTGCAGTTTTCAGCAAACTATTTCGACCAGTACACAATCGCCCAACACGCCACAAGTTTCTAACTCTATTTCATCTTCTCCATCGAGTATCGCTTCGCAGGCTGCTTCCAAACCCTCTATGCCAGTAATAATTATGGCGAGTACCACAAGCACACGTGATTCTGGTTTAATGGATGTTTTATTACCGTTGTTCAGCCAGCGGACAGGTTACATCGTAAAGCCGATCTACGTTGGTTCCGGACAGGCTATGACGATGGGAGAAAGAGGAGAAGCTGATGTATTGCTGGTGCATGCACCTGCTGCCGAAATTAATTTCATGAAAAATGGTCATGGCGTTGACCGACGACTTGTAATGCATAATGATTTTATTCTGGTCGGGCCACCCTCCGATCCGGCGGGTGTAAGGGGTCTGACTTCCATAATAGAAGCTCTGCAAAAGATTGCAGACAGGAAGATCAATTTTTACAGTCGTGGTGATAATTCTGGCACCGACCAGTTTGAAAAATTCCTGTGGGGCAAGATCGGTATCCCTGTGAAAGATGGCTCAGCAAGTAATCCTCCCTGGTATCTAGAGGCTAATCTCGGGATGGGAGACCTGTTAAGAGTGGTTTCTGAGAAACAGGGATACACGATCACAGATCGTGCCAGCTATCTGAACAATTTAAAAACTCTTAGTCTGGAAATCATGGTTCAGGGTGACAAATCCCTATTGAATGTTTATCATGTTATAGTAATTAACCCGGCTAAATCGTCCAGAATCAATTATGAAGGGGCTAAAGCTTTTGCCGATTTCATGGTGGGCTCTGAGGTACAGTCAATCATAGCAAAATTTGGCGTGGATAAATACGGGCAGAGTCTTTTCTTCCCCGATGCTGGGAAAACGGACGCTGAACTGGGGCTGCCGATCGAATGATTTCTCTACCGGGTTTATCAGTGTATGATATACTGGTCTGCTCAGTTTTCAAGCGCGGGACAAATTTGCCCTGAGTATAATATAGTGCAGGTTTAATCAGATGGATTTGATCATTGATGGAATTAAGCATGCTTTTTTATTGTTGATACATGGTGACCCGAAGGTCATCCAGGTAGTCTGGCTTTCGCTAGCGGTTTCGGGCTCAGCCACAATCCTGAGCCTCTGCATTGGTATTCCATTGGGTAGTGTCCTGGGATTAGCCCGTTTCCCTGGAAGACGCTTCATCATCAGCCTGATCAATACGGGTATGGGAGCTCCCCCGGTGGTAGTAGGTCTGGCAGTGACGATCTTCCTGTGGCGGAATGGTCCACTGGGTGTACTGCATCTGCTTTATACCCCTTCGGCAATGGTATTGGCCCAATTTGTGATTGCTTTGCCACTGGTTGCTGGCTTTACACTGGCTACCATTCAGCAACAGGACCCCAAATTACGCCTGCAAATTCTTTCTCTGGGAGCATCCCGGTTTCAGATGGTCTGGTTATTGCTCAAAGAAGCCAGACTGCCATTACTGGCTGCTGTCATGGCAGGTTTTGGTGCTGTGATTTCCGAAGTTGGCGCTTCCATGATGGTAGGAGGCAATATCACTGGCCAAACGCAGGTCATGACCACCGCCATCGTGGGAGAAACGAGTAAAGGAGAATTTGCTGTGGCGATTGCCTTTAGCATAATACTGATGGTGCTGGTTTATCTGGTGAATTTTGTTTTGACAACAATACAGCAGAGGAGCAGGGCAGGATGAGTCAGGTGTCCTCTATGCAACCTGTCCTGGCGGCTCGGGATCTGGGAGTCAGTTATGGGAATCGCAAAGTGCTGGAGATTCCAGAAATCGACGTAATACCTAACCGGGTACTGGCGCTTATCGGTCCCAATGGATCGGGGAAGACCACTTTATTACTTTGTCTGGCTCTTCTTCTAAAACCCACCTCAGGTAAAATTCTCTACAGGGGAGAGACAGTACTGGATGGTTCGAAGACCCTGCAATTGCGTCGTCGCTTTGCGGTGGCTTTTCAAGAACCTCTGTTGCTCAATACTACTGTCCGGGAAAATGTGAGGTTGGGCTTGAGATTGAGAGGCTTCGATTCTGCTGAAATAAAACGTCGAACTGATTACTGGCTTGAAAAATTCGGCATAGCTTCTCTGGCAGAGCGAAATGCGCGTACCCTTTCTGGAGGAGAAGCACAGAGAGCAAGTCTGGCGAGGGCTTTCGCTCTGCAGCCCGAGGTTCTTTTTCTGGATGAACCGTTCGCTGCTCTGGATAGTCCAACCCGTCAAAGTCTGTTCGGTGATATGGTCAACATTCTGCAGGAAACCAGATTCACCACTGTTCTGGTTACCCACGACCGCAACGAAGCCCAAACACTAGCTCACCGGATTGTCATGCTGGTGAACGGAAAGATAGTTCAATCAGGCACGCCGCGGGAGATTTTTTCTTCTCCGGTCAATGAAGAGGTCGCAAGGTTCGTGGGGATTGAAAATGTTATTGAAGGGAAGATCGTGGCTAACAGGAATGGTGTGGTGGATATACAGGTGAATGGTAGCATCATCGAAGGTATTTCCGGAGCTCAGATCGGTGAACTTGTTGATATCTGTATCCGCCCGGAACACATTACGCTTTCGCCTGTCAGGTCTTCCACCAGTGCCCGCAATGTTTTTGCGGGGAAGATCACTTCGCTGCTGGCAGCAGGCGCGCTGGTCAGGGTCAGCCTTGATTGTGGTTTTCCGCTGGTAGCGCTGATTACCCGGCTTTCGGCTGATGAGCTTAATCTGGAAGTTGGTAAACAGGTTTTTGCTTCTTTCAAAGCAACCGCTATCCACGTCATCAGTGTGAAATAGAATCTTAAAATAAGAAGCCCCCGTTTCAATTGAAACGGGGGCTCGTTGAGTATTGAATCTTCTTTCAGAAGGGAGTTATTTCTTTTCTGTTTTGGTTTCTCCTTTAGCTTCACCTTTGGTCTCAGCCCTGGCTTCACCTTCAGCAGCCGCGCCGGCTTCAGCGACACCTTCAGCGGGAGCAGCCTTAGCCTCCTCAACTACCTCGACCGGCCTGGCACTGACCTTTGCGATTACCAGATCCGGTTCATTAAGGATGGTGATATCCGGGATTACAATGTCCTTAACGCGGATTGCCTGTTCTGGCTCAGTGATTACACTGATATCCACCTGAATCCGGTCCGGCATTTTATCTGGCAGGCATTCGATGGTTAAGCTATCCAGATCCTGATACAGCATGTTATCCTTGCTTTTCAGCGCGGGTGATTCGCCAACCAGTACGATAGGCACTTCAACTTTGATCTTTTCTGTCATGGTAACCTGATACAGGTCAACGTGGATCAGGTTTCCCCTGATGGGATCTTTCTGCACTTCGCGCACCATCACGTTTCTGGGTGTAGTTTCCCCGCTGACTTCCAGTTCAATCAAGCGTGTATGACCGGCTTGAGATAGAACTTTCTGCAACGTAGGAGCGTCGCTTTGCAGAGCCATCGAATCTACTTTATTTCCAAAAAGATGCAGGGGTACAATTCCCCTGTTCCGTAAAAATCTAACCTTTTTACCGGTGATCTCTCTTTTTTCTACTTTCAGCTTTATTTTCTCCGCCATCTGGGTCTCCTTTTTTACTCAACAAAAAGATATTTTAACAATAAATCAGCTTGATAGCAAACGGGAGGATTTTTGCCGGCTTAATGGATTGTCTAATTATCTATAACTGGAGGAGGTTCATTTAAAACCAGCCAGAATAATCCCAATTGCCTTACGGCATCCACAAATTGATCAAAGTCCACCGGCTTACGTACGTAGGCGTTACAGCCCAGGTTATAACTATTGATAATATCGGAATCTTCTTTCGATGAAGTCAAAATCACCGCAGGTAACAATCTGGTTGCCGGATTTCCCCGCATGTGTTTGAGTACTTCCAGTCCATCCATTCTGGGCATTTTTATATCCAGCAGAACCAGAACCGGCATTTGTTTCAGGTCTCTACCTGAGTATTTCCCCCTGCCGAAAAGGAAATCCAGTGCTTCAACGCCGTCGCTGGCAACAACGATATCGTTTACAATATTGTTTTTCTTCAATGCACGCTGGGTTAGCAATACATCATCCGGGTTATCATCAACCAGGAGGATAATTTTGTTTTTCATATTTTATTTGCCTTTTCGATTTCCCATAATGTTTCCCTTACTATTATTCTAATTGTTTAATTCCTGAGAATGCGCTATTATTACATAAGTATTGTGAATACAGGAAATCCTAATCATTTTAACACTAGGATTACCTGGATACAAACTGTTCCTGTTCTTCAAGTAAAAACAGTTTGGAGAGGGTGTTTTCAGGGGTAATTGATAGGATTATAATAGAATTAAAAAGCATCTTGACTTAGGCTTGAATTAGTGCTAATTAATAATACTAAAGAATATTCAGGCGTAGTTTAAGTTGCGCATAAAATAAGTAAAAAGAGGAGATAAAGTGACAGCATCATCAACTATCAAAGCGGAGACTTTGATACAGGCAGAAGGAGAACCTCCTTTATGCACTACTTTTGTGGGGGTTGAGGAGGAAGAGGAGCCCCCCGGTAAACGGACCTTTACTATAAAAGACAGGTTTTTTAACAACATCCCCCAAACAGATTGGAACGATTGGAAGTGGCAGTTTCGTAACCGCATTACCTCGGTTGAAGAACTCATCAAGTACATCCCCCTTTCACCTCAAGAGCAAGCGCAAATGCATCTGGTTATCAAACGGTATCCTTTTTCGGTAACCCCTTATTATCTTTCCCTGATTAATCCGGATGATCCGAACGATCCTATCAGAAAGCAGGCTATCCCAAGCTTTGAGGAAATTACAATGGCTGATATGGGAGAAGAGGATCCTCTGGAGGAAAAAAGAGACTCGGTGGTTCCTGGGCTTGTTCATCGTTATCCTGACAGGGTGTTAATGGTATTGACTGATATCTGTCCGATGTTCTGCCGCCACTGCACCAGAAAAAGAGAATGGCAGCATGGTGGTTGGGTTAGAACCGAGGAAGAAATTGAGCGCATGCTTGCCTACATCCGCAGCAATCCAAAGGTGAGGGATGTTATTATTTCCGGCGGAGATGTGCTGACCTTATCAACAAGCAAGCTGGAAAGTGTGATTGCCCGGTTGCGCCAGATAGAGCATCTGGAGATCATTCGCATTGGCTCACGTTACCCGGTGGTATTACCGCAGCGTATAGATGACGAATTGTGTGAGATGCTGTCTAAATATGGGCCGATATGGTTTAATACTCATTTCAATCATCCTAACGAAGTAACGCAGGAAGCTGCCAGAGCCTGTGATAAACTTCTCAGAGCAGGTGTGCCAGTCAATAACCAGACTGTCCTTTTAAGGGGTATCAACGATAGTGTGGAGACCCAGTTGAAACTTGCACACAGTCTATTGAAAATCAAGGTGCGGCCTTATTACCTTTTCCAGTGCGACGAGGTGCAGGGCACCGAACACCTGCGCACTCCGGTCGAAACCGGTCTCAAAATCATCGAAGGAATGCGCGGATATACCTCTGGTCTGGCTGTGCCTACCTTTGTGATTGATCTTCCTCAGGGTGGCGGTAAAGTACCCCTGCAGCCGGATTATGTCCTTTCGCGTACCCCGGAAAGGCTGATTTTAAGGAACTACCAGGGTCATATACATACCTTCCGCAATCCAGGAGGGGAATTCAATACCAGGATTGTTGAGCCTGCCCCCGTAATTGTTGAGCAAAATGAAGATAGGTCTCTCGTACGATCTTAAAGAAGCGGTTGCCCGGAGTCTTTCCGGGCAACCGGAAGATGCTCTGGAAGAGTATGATTCCCTGGAAACGGTTGAAGCTCTTCATACGGCTATCGAGGCAAAAGGGCACCATGTTATCAAACTCGGTGGCGGGCGTGAATTTTTGACTCGTATCCTGACGGAAAAGGTAGATTTTGTGTTCAACATCTCTGAAGGATTGGGCAGTTATCGCAGCAGAGAAGCGCAGATACCTTCTATCCTGGAGATGCTGGATATTCCTTACTCCGGCAGTGATCCTCAGTGTCTGGCGATTTGTCTGGATAAGCATCTGACCAAAAAAATCGTTAACTGGGCTGGAATTCCTACGCCCAGATGGCAGATTATCACTTCTGCAAATGTAGATTCAATTGACTGGCAGAGCTTGCCCTTGCCAGCATTTGTTAAACCGGTCTGGGAGGGTTCCAGCAAGGGCATTCGGCTGAAGTCACGGGCAAATTACCCCGATGAAGTGAAATCACTTGTACAGGAAACTCTAGCAAAATACAACCAGCCTGTGCTGGTAGAAGAATTTATTGCCGGAGAAGAAGTAACCGTAGGACTGGTGGGTAATGCTCCTCCTTCGGTAATGGGCATTATGCGGATTATACCCCGCAAGAAGGATACCGATTTTATTTACTCTCTGGAAGTTAAACGCGATTATGAAAATTTGGTAGAATACGAATGCCCTGCCAGGCTGGGGGAAAATACCTTAAAACTCATCCGCGAATACAGTTTGCTAGCCTTCGATGTTCTGGAGTGCAGGGATTTTGCTCGCATTGATTTCAGGGTCAGTCAGGCCGGGGTACCCTTTTTCCTTGAGATTAATCCACTGGCTGGCTTGAATCCCAGAAGTAGCGACCTGATTATTATGGCGAGACTTCAGGGAATACAGTATAATGACCTCATTGGAGCCATCCTGGACTCTGCATTAAAGAGATATCCCCGGTGTCGCTGAAAGTTGCTATTGTTTATAACCATCCTGATAATAAATACCTTGAGATAGGGGAAGCCCGGGCTGAATATGCCGTCATGGACGAGGTAAATTCTGTCCGGGAAGCCCTATCCGCTTTGGGATATTCAGTAATTCAGATTCCGCTAAGACCACCTCTTGAGTCTGCTGCTACCTGTCTGGCGACTTTAAAAGAGGAAGGTATCGATATTGTTTTTAATCTTTTTGAGGGCTTTGGTGGTGCTCCAGAAACGGAAGCAGAATTCGCCGGGATTATGGAAAAGCTGAATCTGCGGTTTACCGGCTGTCCATCTGCGGCTCTGAAACTGGCTCTGGATAAAGTCAGAACTAAAAACCTGCTGAGGAAAGCCGGAATACCGGTCGCCGAACATCAGGTTTTACAACCGGAAAGTCTGAAGGAATTCAAACTTGCTTTTCCCTGTATTGTCAAACCGATGGCTGAAGATGCCAGCCATGGACTCTCTGCAGACAGCGTGGTATATGATTTCCCTGCACTGGAAAAGCAGGTGCGTAAAATTTGCAGGCATTTCGGAGGTAAGGCTCTGGTAGAAGAGTACCTGGAAGGGCGTGAATTTAATACAACTATAATGGGAAATGAAAAAACAAGGGTGCTGGCTGTTTCTGAAATACTGTACACTCTGCCGGCGAATATGCCGAAGATTTTGACTTTTGAGGCTAAATGGGATGAGAAAAGTCCCTATTACATTGGTACAAAACCAGTATGTCCGGCGGCGCTGAATGATAGTGAGCAAAAAGGAATCATCCGTATCGCACGGTTAGCCTTTCGCGTTACTGGTTGCCGGGGTTATGCCAGAGTAGATTTGAGGGAAGATGGAAGGGGCAAAATTAAAATACTCGAGGTGAATCCCAACCCGGATATTTCACCGGATAGTGGGGCTGCGCGTCAGGCAGCGGCTGTCGGGATACCTTATCAGCAGTTTATCGCAAAAATTGTGAGAATGGCGGGAAGATATTAATATATATTCTGTGTACCGATATTTAATCTTGGAGCGGATAAGCGCATGGAAATGAATATTCGACCGATGACAAACAAGGATAAACCAGCGATCATTCAGATTCTCAAGGCTACCCCGGAGTTTACCCAGGCAGAAGTGGTACTGGCTGATGAAATCATCGAGGAGTATCTGCACAAGTCCTTTGAATCGGGTTACATGATATTAGTAGGGGAAGTGGATTCAAAGCTGATCGGTTATATCTGCTATGGGCCGACCCCAATTACAGAAGGGACCTGGGATATTTACTGGATCGCGGTAGATCGCAATTATCAGGGTAAAGGTTTCGGCAAGAAGCTAATGCAGGCTGCTGAAGAAGATATCCGCAAGTCTGGCGGGAGGCTGATTCTGGTGGAAACTTCTTCAAAACACGGCTATGAAAAAACCAATCTTTTCTATCAGCGTATGGGTTATAAAGAAGTTTGCCGAATTAAAGATTTTTACATGATCGGTGATGACCGGGTAACCTATGAGAAAAGATTTCCGCCTGTAAAAAATTAAAGGCAACCAGAAATCGCATAGCATAGAAGGTTTTGCTCGTGGCTGGAAGCCGAGCAAAACCTATTTTTTATCCTTCCTCAGATAGATTAGCCAGTACACTCCGCCCACCAGCCCCACGCCTCCAACTATATTGCCGATGGTGACTGGAATCAGATTTTTCCAGATAAATGAAAGCCAGGTTAGACTGGCATAATCCGACGGGACTTTGCCGATCGATTGCCAGAATGAATCAGAGGCTCCTGCTTTGATCAGGAGAGCGTAGGGTATGAAATACATATTAGCGATGGAGTGTTCAAATCCGGCAGCAACGAAGGCACTGATCGGCAGAATAATCGCAGCGATCTTATCTAAAGTGGTGCGGGCGCTGTAAGTTAACCATAC
>Ga0101944_10002747_pt1 | contig 27212 bp, 19 predicted proteins | sample DewCreD2012metaG_FD_75245 | JGI IMG/M metagenome (GOLD analysis project Ga0101944, IMG submission 75245) | Hot spring sediment bacterial and archeal communities from British Columbia, Canada, to study Microbial Dark Matter (Phase II) - Dewar... ... | reverse complement strand
GGGGTTGCCGGCTTTGCCGGCAAGGGTTTCGCTGCGCGGATGGGCGCAGTGCGAATCCCGCCCTCTCCGTAGATGGAACTGATTGTGGTGACGATGCTGGAAGCAGCCACGTCTGCCGGTAGCAGCACCGGACAACAGGATTAAGTGAGCGATGAGTGATGTGAGGGTGCGGGTCGCGCCGTCGCCGACTGGCGCGCTGCATGTCGGTCTGGTGCGAACCGCACTGTACAACTGGCTTTTTGCACGTCGGCACGGCGGCCGGTTTGTGCTGCGGATTGATGACACTGATGTCGGGCGCAACATGGCCGAGGTGCTGCAGCCGATTCTCGACGGCCTGCGCTGGCTGGGTCTGGACTGGGACGAGGGGCCGGGCAGGGACGGTCCGCACGCGCCTTATTTTCAGTCGCAGCGGGCAGCGCTGTACGAGGCGGCAGTGGAAAGGCTGCTTCATACCGGTCACGCATACTGGGATTATGCGACGCCGGAGGAGATTGAGGCCGAACGTCGCCGGGCGGTCGAGTCGAAGCAGGGAGTGTTCCGCTATTCGCGGCGCTGGATGGCCGAGGGCCCGGGCGAGCGGCATCGTTTCGAAGCCGAGGGGCGCCGGGCGGTCGTGCGGTTGAAGATGCCGAGCGAGGGGCGGCTTGAGCTCGACGACATGGTGCGCGGCCGGGTCGAGTTCGAGTGGTGCCGCGAACAGGACCATGTGATCCGCCGGCAGGACGGAACGTTTCTTTATCATCTGGCGAGCGCGGTCGACGATGCGGAGATGGGCATAACGCACATCATCCGGGCCGAGGAGCATCTTTCAAACACGCCGCGTCAGGTATTCATACTTCAAGCGCTGGGCAAGTCGCTGCCGCGGTTCGCGCACCTGCCCTATGTGGCGGAGCCGGGCAGCAAGAACAAGCTGAGCAAGCGCAAGACAAAACAGTACATGCGGAACCGGGATTTCGCCGAGCTCGTGGAGCGCGGAGAGCGGATTCTGCACGGTCTCGGTGTCGAGGAGCTGCCCGAGACTTTCAGCCCGGTTTTCGTCGACTTCTATCGCCAGACCGGTTTTCTTCCCGAGGCTCTGGTCAATTATCTGGCACTGCTGGGCTGGTCGCTGGACGACCGGACCGAGCATTTCGGACTTAAGGAGCTGGCGGCGAGTTTCACGCTGGAGCGGGTCATCCGTTCGCCGGCGAGCTTCGACCCGAAGCGGCTGATGGCGTTCGAGGTGCGCCATGTTATGGCGCTGCCTTTGGAACGACGGGTGGAGCTGGTGTTGCCTTTCCTTGCGCGTGCCCGGGAGGTTGAGGCGACCGGCCCTGAGGTCAGGGAAAAGACTAGAAAGATAGTTCAGGCGGCCGGCGACCGCATCAAGGTCGGGGGCGACATTCTTGAGTACGGCTACTTTTTCGTTGCCGACGACCGGCTGGAGTACGACAGGGCGGCGCTGGCCGAGGTGCTGGGCAGGCCGGAACAGGTCGAGCTGCTGAAGAGGTTCAGGACTCGACTCGCGACGTGCGGGTTGTTCGAGCCTGAGCCGCTGGAGCAGTTGCTGAAGCAGTTTGTTGACGAAGCGGGAATCAAGACCGGGCAGGTGATACACGCACTACGGCTGGCCGTGACCGGGAGAACGGTCGGACTGGGGATGTTCGAGACGCTGGCGATTCTCGGGCGCGAGAGCTGTCTGGCGCGGATAGACCGGACGCTGGCGCTGGTCGACGAGAGGGGTGGTGGAGATGGCTGAGGAGCGGGGATCGAAGAACTTCATCGAGGAAGCGATCGAGGAAGACCTGAGGACCGGACGGTTCGACTGTGTGCGAACCCGGTTTCCTCCGGAGCCGAATGGCCGCCTTCACATCGGCCACGCCAAGGCGATAAGCATTGATTTCGGCATGGCGGCGAAATACGGCGGGACCTGCAACCTGCGGTTCGATGATACCAATCCGACAAAGGAAGAGACGTCGTATGTCGAGGCCATCAGAGAGGACATCCGCTGGCTCGGGTTCGACTGGCAGGAACGCGAGTTCTATGCTTCCGACTACTTCGAGCAGCTTTTCGAGTGGGCAGTCAAGCTCGTGAAGGCGGGCAAGGCCTACGTCTGCGACCTGAGCGGGGACGAGGTCAGAGAATACCGCGGCACCTTGACGCGGCCGGGCAAGGACAGTCCGTTCCGGAATCGTTCGGTCGCCGAGAACCTCGACCTCTTCATGCGGATGCGCAATGGAGAGTTCCCGGACGGCTCGCGCACGCTGCGGGCGAAGATAGACATGGCCTCGCCGAACCTGAACCTGCGCGACCCGGTGATGTACCGGATAATGCGGGCGACGCACCACCGCACCGGCGATAAGTGGTGCATATACCCGACCTACGACTGGGCCCACGGTCAGTCGGACTCAATCGAGGGCATCACTCATTCGCTCTGCTCGCTGGAGTTTGAAGACCACCGACCACTGTACGAGTGGTTTATCCGGGAACTCGGCATCTTTCCTTCGCGGCAGATTGAGTTTGCCCGGCTGAATCTGACCTACACAGTTATGAGCAAGCGGCGACTGCTGGAGATGGTGGAAAGCGGCGTCGTCTGCGGCTGGGACGACCCGCGGATGCCGACTCTGGCAGGTCTGCGGCGGCGGGGTTACACGCCCGAGGCCATCCGTGAGTTTCTGCGCCGGGCCGGCGTGGCCAAAGCCGATTCGGTCGTCGACGTGGAGCTGCTGGAACACTGCCTGCGCGAGGATCTGAACCGCCGGGCGCAGCGAGCGATGGCGGTGCTCCGACCGTTGCTTCTGGTTATCGACAACTATCCCGTAGGGCAGACCGAGGAGATGCAGGCGGTCAACAACCCTGAGGATCCGGGAGCCGGCAGCCGCGCGGTTCCGTTCAGCCGGGAACTCTATATCGAGCAGGATGATTTTCGCGAGAACCCGCCGCCGAAGTACTTCCGGCTGTTCCCCGGCAACGAGGTGCGGCTGCGCTACGGATACGTCGTGAGGTGTGTCGGATTCGACAAAGACTCTGCGACCGGTGCGGTGACGGCGGTTCACTGTACCTATGACCCGGCGACGCGCGGCGGCGATACTCCGGACCGGCGGCGCGTCAGGGGAACAATTCACTGGGTGTCGGCGCGGCACTCGGCTGTCACCGAGGTCCGGCTCTACGACCGGCTGTTCACCAAGCCCGACCCGGACGATGCGCCGGAGGGCAAGGACTGGCGGGCGAATGTCAACCCACAGTCGCTTGTCGTCTTGGACGGGTGCCGGGTCGAGCCCATGCTGGCAGAGGTCAGACCCGGAGAGCTTTTCCAGTTCGAGAGACTCGGCTACTTCGCTGCAGACCCGGATTCGACGTCGGCAAAGCCGGTGTTCAACCGGGCGGTGACTCTGAAGGACACTTGGGCGAAGATTGAGAGATCACAGCATGGCAGTGCTCGGCAAGGAGGAGACTGATGGCGCTTCTGCAGAAACTGGCGAAGGCGGAAAGTGTGAAGATGCTTTGCGGAATGAGAGTCGCTTTCGGCACCGGAACGACAAATCCCCGTCGGGTGTCGGTGGAGGTCGTGCCGGGTGCCCGGGAACCGGGCCCGGATGACCAGGTGTTGCTCGGGTTGCACTACTACGCGACGGTGCTTTCGCGCTATCCGAAGGATAGCTCGGTAACCTACAAGTTCGCCAGCGACCTGCGCTGGATGGTGGACAAGATTGTCGAAGAGGGGCTGTGGCCGGGGTCTGACCTGCGGAAGTATGCGGGTGTGGCAGACGAACTGGAGCTAGCCGGGCCGGGCGAGCCGTCCGGTCAGACGGTCGAGGCCGCGGTTATCAGACCGCTGCTTGGCGACGACCTAGAACTTGCCATGGAGATTCCCCGCGAGTTGCCGGAGACCGATCTGATGCTTTCGGTGGTGGCGGTGCTGCAGACGATTCTGGGCCGGCTTGATGATGCCGGGGCCGAGCTGTTTGACCGCGCGCTGCGCATTCTGCGTCGGTCGCTGGACGAAGGGGCAGACTACGCTGCCCCCGGGGCGGCGCGCAATCTGGCTAACCGGGCGCTGCGCGAGGCGGGCGGAACTGCCGCCTGAAGAGCCCCGGATACTCGTTTCCGATAGAGACCAGAGTGACTCTGCGGCTAGTGGCGTTCGTCGCGGTTAGTCGCGGCCAGCCGGCGGAGACGGGCACGTTCAGTCCGGGTCTCGAAGATGACATAGAGGACCGGGATGAAGACGAGCGGCAGGAAGGTCGAGACGACCATGCCGCCGATTATCGCCCGGCCCAGCGGAGACCAGAGCTCAGACCCTTCACCGAGCTGAAGCGCGAGGGGAATGAGACCGAAAATGGTAGTCAGCGAGGTCATCAGGATGGGCCGGAGACGGACGCGGCCGGCTTCCTTGACGGCGTCAATCAGATTCATACCTCGCTTGCGGCGCAACTGGTTGCAGTAGTCGATGTAGACGATGCCGTTGTTGACGACAATGCCCATGAGCACCAGAACGCCGAGGCCCGACGTGACGGAGAGCGGTGTCCGGGTGATAAACAGTGCCCAGATTACGCCGATCAGTCCGAAGGGCACGGTGAACATGATAATGAACGGGTCGCGCAGACTCTCGAACTGCGACGCCATTACCATGAAGACCAGGATGACCGCGACGAGAACAACCAGCCCGAGGTCTTTGAATGTGTTGACCATGTCAGTGTATGAACCCGAGAGCCGAACGTCGAAACCGGCGGGTACCGGTATCGGCCGGATGGCGCGCCCGACTCGCTGGGCAAGCTGGCCCGCCGAGATGCCGACGGCCTTGCCGGTGATGCGGACTATGCGGGCGGTGTTCCTGTGTTCTATCTCGAGCGGGCTCGTCCCGATGCGCGTCGATACTAGATTGCCGAGCGGGACAGCTCCGGTCGGCCCGTTGACGGCAAGGCCGGCGATATCGGCGATTGAGCTGCGCTGGTCGGGCCGCAGTCGGAGCAGTATGTCGTATTCCCGTCCGGCCAACCGGAACTGACTGGCGGCGTTGCCCTCGACCTGCGTGCGCAGGGCCGAACCGATCTGGAACGGCGTCAGGCCGAACAGGGCCGCCTTCTGGCGGTCAACCACAAGCTGGATTTCGGGCTTTCCCGGTTCACGACTCGACTTCAGATCGACCAGACCGGGGATTGTTTCGACCGCCGCCAGAATCCTGCGGGTCAGTGAGTCGGCAGTGGCGAGGTCGTGGCCGATGATGTCAATCTCGATGGGAGCGCCGCCGCCGGCAAACGAAGTCATGTTCCGGTCTTCAGTACGGACTCTGAGTCCAGGGATTGAGGCGGCTTCGTGACGGATGCCGGCGTCGATTTCGGCGATGGAGTGCTTGCGCTGCCGTCGGTCTTTGAGTATCAGGTTCATCGTGCCGACGTTCGAGCCGGAGGAGCCGAACACGGCGGCATAGATGCTTGCGCTGCCGCCGACCTGGACTGAAACTCCTTCCAAGTCGTCCCGCCAAGTCTCCTGGATGTAGCGTTCGAGACGCGCGACCGCGGAGTCGGTTTTCGCGGCGGACGTGCCGACCGGCATTTCGGCAGTGACGGTGTGGAACCAGGTTTCCTGTCCGGGCATGAACTCACGGCCGACGAAGGGGATGAGACTCAGGCTGATGATGAAGAGCAGGACTGCAGCCCCGACCACCAGCCGGCGGTGGCCGACCGCCCAGTTGATAAGACGGGCATAGGCCCGTTCGACCGCGGCGTAGGCTCGCTCACTCCAGCGGCGAAGGCCCGGTTCGTTCGTCCCGGGCGGCGGGAGCTTGAGGAAGCGGCTGGAGAGCATCGGTATAAGGGTCAGGGCGACCGCGAGCGAGGCCAGCAGCGAACCGGTAACAGCCCAGACTAGTTCCTTGAAGAAGACCTGAAGCAGACCGCGCACGAGCAGCATCGGCAGGAATACGACAGCGGTTGTCAGGGTTGACGCGGTGATGGCCATGGCGATTTCATTGACGCCGACGCTGGCTGCGGTCAGCGGGTCGTCGCCCTGCTCGCGGCGGCGGAAAACGGACTCGAACGCGACGATTCCGTTGTCCACGACCATGCCGACGGCTATGGCCAGACCAGCAAGGGAAAGGACGTTGATCGTGAAGCCGAACACGAACATGAAGAACAGGGCGAAGAAGATGGAGACGGGGATGGAGAAAGCAACGAACATTGTAGCTCTGAAGCGGCGCAGGAAGAGAAACAGGACCATCACGGCGAGGATGCCGCCGATGAGGATGTTGGTGGCGACGTTGGAGATGGAGCGGTTTATCTGAATTGAGGAATCGAAGAAGATGTTCACGTCGACGCCGCTGGGGAGGGTGGTCCGAAGCCGGTCGACTTCTTTCTTGAGCGCGGCAGCGACGCGGACCGTGTTGGCGTCGGGCCGCCGCTGGACTACGACAAAGACGCAGTTCTGGCCGTTGATACGGGCGCGGGTTTCGGTCTCTTCGGGCTGCCAGGAGACGTCGGCGACATCCCTGAGGAGCACGGGCGTGCCGCCTTTCACCCCGACGACAGTGCCAGCGACGTCGGCGACGTCGGCGTATTCGCCGATGAGCCGGACGATGTAGCGCCGGTCGAGGCTGGAAACCGAGCCGACCGGGAAGTTGAGATTCTGTGCCTTGAGCGTCTGGACCAGCTGTTCGTTGGTGATGCCAGCGGCGGCCAGCCGGCGCCGGTCGATCTGAATCTGAACCTGGCGGCGAGTGCCGCCGGCGACGCTGACCGCTGCCACACCGGGTACACGCTGGAGCCCATCGGCGAAATCTTCAGCCAGGTCGCGCAACGTCATCGGGTCAATGTCGCCGAACATGCCCATCTGCAGAATGGGCATCAGCGTCGGGTCGAACTTGAGGATGAACGGCCGGCTGGCGTCAGAGGGGAGAGATGCCGCAACCTGATCGAGCCGGTCGCGGACATCGGCCGAGGCGGCGTCGAGGTCTGTGCCCCACTCGAACTGGAGCTGGACGATTGAGAGATTCTCGGTCGAACGCGACGTGACGTCCTTGACGTTAGATATCGTGCCGACGCGTTGCTCGATCGGACTGGAGATTCCCGACTCGACCTCAAGCGGGCCGGCGCCGGGGTAGACGGTGGCGATGACGACCATGGGCAGGGTGACATTGGGGTAGACGTCCACCGGCATCCGACTGACTCCAAGGATGCCGAACACAAGCAACCCGACCGCAATCATGGCGGTCGTTACCGGTCGGCGGATTGCGATGTCGGACAGCTTCATCTCGACTCTCCCTGGACCGGCGTGACGGCGTCGCCGTCACGGATGCGTTCTTTGCCGGTAGTGACGACGGTTTCGCCGGCATTCAGGCCGGACTTGACCTCGACGAGCTCATCGCCAACCAGCCCGGTGGTTACTTCACGGACACGGGCGATTCCGTTTTCGACGACGACAACCCGACTGCGGCCGTCGGCGAAGAGGGCCGAGAGCGGGATGGTGGGGACGTCACTCCTGCGTTCGAGAGTGAGGCGAACGCTGGCGCTCATTCCCGGAACGAGCCGGCCGCCACGGTTGGGAATCGTCACCTCGACCATCGCCGCCCGCGACAACGGGTCGACGATCGGCGAGGCCTGAGTGACCCGGCCTTCGACCTCACCGTCGGAGACACCGGCCACCGCTACCCGGGCCTGCGCGCCTACTTTCACGAATCCGATATCGCGGTCGCTGACCGGGGCCTTGACCTTGACACGGTCGGAGAAGCGCGAGACGGCGGCCACCGGCGTTGTCGGGCCGACCGTCTGGCCGATTTCGACGTAGATTCTGCCGATGACGCCGGAGACCGGCGCGCGCACCGGGCCGGGTTTGTAGTCCATGCCGGGGATGTCGTTAAGCACGTAGAGAATCGGCTCGCCTTCGCTTACCCACGAGCCTTCGGGGCGGGCGATTTCGGTTACGCGGCCGGCGAACTTCGGCAGTGCCAGAGCCTGCTCTTCTCCCTGAATCGTGCCCAGGAGCTGGACTGTCCGCAGAACGGTATCGAGCCGGACAGTCGCGACTTCGACCGCTGGCGCGGGCCGGGTTGTTTTCTTCTCCCGGCGGCCGGGGCCGCAGCCGACGGCGAGTGCAACACAAAGGGCAGGAATCAGCAGCATGCGCGGTTGTTTCATGATTGTCTCCTCAATTCTCACCGACCGCCTTCTGCAGCCTGGCTCTGGCAATCCGGCAGTTGGCCAGCGCGTTCAGATAGGCGATTCGGCTCTGGGTAAGAGCGAGCTGTGTGTCAAGGTATTCCAGGTTGGTGAGCAGGCCGTCTTCGTAACGCGATCGGGCCAGTGCCAGCGCGGCCTCGGCCAGCTCGACGTTTTTCTCCTGCAGGGCGGCGTTCTTGGCTTCCTGGTTCAGGGCCAGCGCCTGCGCCCGGACTTCGAGTCTGACCGCGTCTTCGACCAGCGTCACGGCGATACGGGCCTGACGCAGTCGCGCCTGCGCCGCCTTGAGCCGGTTGTAATTGGCGAGGCCGGTGAAGACGGGCATGGTCAGACCGGCAGTTGCGTTCCAGTCGGCGCCCCATTCGCTGGTGAAGCCGAGCGGGTTCTTGTAGCTGCCAGTGGCCTGGACGAATGCCGTGGGCAGGTTGGCGGTGAGGGCGATGCGGGCAGAGAGGTCGGCGATTCGGGCCGCTTCGCGAAGCTGGATGAGTTCGGGCCGGCGGGCCAGGGCCAGGGTTATGACCTGGTCGACGTCAACACTCGACGTCTCGGGGGTGAGTTCTTCGGTGAAGGCGAGCGGGGTTTGCGGGTCGAGGCCGAGCGTATTCAAGAGGACCGCCTGCGCCAGTTCGGCGCCACCTTCGACCTGCGCCAGTTGAGCTTCGAGCTGTTGCTGTCCCAGCGTCGCCTTCATCACGTCAAGGCGGGTAGCCAGGCCGTTGTCGTAGAGCGACTGAACCCGGCGCACGTGACCTTCAAGCTGGCGGAGAGCCTCCCGCATCGTCTCGGCGGTGCGGCGGGCAAGCAGCGCCTGATAGAACGACTGGACTGCGTCAACCCGGACCTGGGCCCGCGCCTGGGCCGCGGCCTGCTTCTGCAGTTCGACATTGATGCCGGCGATGCGATAGGCGTTGACGAGCTTTCCCCAGGTGAAGAGCGTCTGCTGGATTGTGCCGGAAAGGGCGTAGTTGTTCACGCTGCCGAGGGTCAGGCTGAACGTATCGACGCCGACCGGGACCCGGACCGGCAGAGCCGTCCGGCCGATGGGATTGCCCTCGGGGTCGAGAACGGGCACCATGATGATGGAGTCGCGGGCCGAGAGCATGGTCAGTTCGTTTGCCCTGCCCAGCCGGGTGTAGGTGGCGTTGGCTGTTATCTGGGGTAGGAACGCGCCGAGCGCGGTTCCCTTGCCGGCGACCGCCTCGTCGAGCCGGGCCTGAGCCTGAGCGAGTTGGCGGCTGTTTGCCAGCGCCAGTTCGACCGCCCGGTCGACATCGAGGTGCAGGGTGTCGGCGGCGAGCGCGGCGGTTCCGGTCAGCATCAGGCTCAGAACAAGGCAGGAAGCGAGTCTGCGCATCTGCACTCCTTATCGTCCGGCGCTGCCGCGGCCCGGCTGCGGGCGCGTCAGGAGGCCGTGAAGAAAAATCTCCTTTACCGATTCGATGGGCCGGTGACGTCCGGTCAGTTTGCCGCCCGCGAGGAGTTCGGCGTGGAAAGAGGCCAGAAACAGGGTTGCGGCGGCCCGCCCGTCCACCGGCCGGAATTCGCCCTGTCTGATGCCTTGGCGAACGATGTGGGCGATGGCGTCCTGCACCTGCCGGACGAGGGGGAGGACCTGCTTCCGGAAGCGCTTCATGACCGCGTTGCTCTGGTTGACGTTTTCCATCGAGAGCAGCGAGAGAACCTGTGGGCTAGAGGCGACCCCGGAGGCCCAGGTCGAGAACAGCTTTTCGAGTTTCTGCCGGGGCGGGAGGGGCAGGGCGTCGATTTCGGCCGTCAATGCCAGCGCCTGCTGGAGCAGCCACACGAAGAGACCGATGCAGATGGCGGGCTTGTCCCGGAAATAGAGGTATACGGTGCCCTTGGCCACGCCGGCACGCCGGGCGACGTCCTCGACTCTGGTTTCGGGATAGCCTTTCTCGCCAAACAGGGCGAGTGCGGCCTGGAGCAGGGCTGTCCGCCTGCTGCTGGCGTCGGATTTCGTTCTCATGTGATAGTCTAAAAACTGACCGGTCAGTCATCCTAGCGGAAGCCGGACAAGAGTCAAGCTCGAACCGGCTGGAGGCAGTGGCAACCCCGCAGCTGCGCAAGGCAGCCGGGGCAGGGCGGCCGGCCGGGAGGGTGCGAGGAGGGGCGAAATGGCGTATATGCCATTTTTTCAGAGAGTTAAGGTGGATAAGGCGCTGCAGGCCAGGTAAGCGGCGGGGTTTCTCGGGGAGTGACCGGGGGAGTGACTCCCCCGGCGGATAGGGGGTCGGCCAGCGGGGGGCGGCCTCACGCCGGGTCTGGGTTGTTGCTCCGCCGGAAGGGGATGTGGGTTATCTATTCTCGCTTGTCCGCCGCAGCGGAGAGGGGAGCGGGAGGATTAGCCTGATGGGTGTTGGGGCGTCGGGGAGCGGGTGAGCGGATTGTTGACTTCGCCGCGGTTTAGGCCAGAATTGGACTAAGCCGATTGGAGGTCTATAGGCTCTTTTGGTCGTTGATGTTGGTTGAAGGGCCGGCTTTGTCCGGCAGGTATCCGCAGAAATCAAAGCTGAGTCCCGCGCAGTGGCGGCGAGCCGGCGCGGGCGTTGTCGTCGGAGGGCAGGGATGGGATTAGTTCTCGACGGCCGGAGTTGTGCGAAAGCGGTGCGTGCGGAGCTGGCCGCGGAGGCGGCGAGGCTGGCCGTGGCTGGGTGCAGGCCGAAGCTCGGCATCATGCTCGTGGGCGAGGATGCGGCTTCACAGATATACGTCCGGAGCAAGGAGCGGGCCTGCCGGGAGGTCGGTATTGAGGTGGTGACGGCGAGGTTTGCGGCGAGCGTGGGCGCGGCCGAGTTGCGGGCGAAGATAGACGACTGGAATCGCGACCGCTCGGTGCACGGCATGATAGTTCAGCTGCCGCTGCCTGAGGGTAGGGACGGTCGCGAGCTGGTGGATGCGGTCGCGCCGGAGAAGGATGTTGACGGGCTTTCGATGGTGAACACCGGGCTGCTGGCGAAGGGAACGCCGCGGCTGGTGCCGGCGACGCCGGCAGGAATCGTGGAGCTGCTGGTGCGCAACGGCATCCGGATTCGCGGGCGCAGGGTTGTGGTCGTGGGGAGAGGCGAACTCGTGGGCAGACCGCTGGCAAGTCTGCTGCTCATGCGTGGGGAACGGGGGGATGCGACCGTGACAGTCTGTCATTCCGCGACCCCTGACCTGGCCGATGTGTGTCGAAGTGCCGAGATTCTGGTGGTTGCAGTCGGCAGGGCAGGGCTGGTGACCGGGGAGATGGTGTCGGAGGGCGTGGTAGTTGTAGATGCGGGGACGAACCGGACTGAGAAGGGACTTGTGGGGGATGTTGATTTCGACAGCGTGGCGCCGAAGGCGTCGGCGATTACACCCGTGCCGGGCGGCGTGGGGCCGATGACCGTGGCGATGTTGCTTGCTAACGTTGTCAAGGCAGCGAAGGAATGCGCCACCGGGATGTGGTCGGAGTAGAAGATGGGGTTGCTCGAGCGCAGACTGCGGGAAGACCGGCGGCTGATTGATGCCGGGTTGCGGCGGGCCCTGCGGGCCGAGAGCGGGGTTCCGAGGCGGCTGGCGCAGGCAATGCGCTATGCGCTGCTGGGCGGAGGCAAGCGGCTGAGGCCGATTCTCGCGCTGGAGGCGTTTCGGGCGTGTGGCGGAGGTGAATTGCGCAGGGTGATGCCGTTTTGTTGTGGGCTGGAGATGATTCACGCCTTCTCGCTGGTGCATGATGACCTGCCGAGCATGGACGACGACGACACCCGGCGCGGGCGACCCAGCCTGCATCGGCGGTTCGACGAGGCAACCGCGATTCTGGCCGCGGACGGGCTGCTGGCCCGGGGTTTTGGTCTGATGGCAGAGTGCGCGGGGCCGGCGGAGCGGGTCAGACGGGTGGTAGGGATGGTGGCGCGGGCAATCGGACCGGCGGGGATGACCGGAGGGCAGTTTGCCGATGTGGCGGAAGGGCGCGTCGGTCCGGCCCGACTTGCCGTGGTGCAGCGGCAGAAGACCGGCGAGCTGATTGCGGTGGCGCTGGCCGGAGGTGCGGTGCTGGCAGGAGCGGGCCGGAGCGTGGAGCGGGCGCTGGTGCAGGCAGGCTATGCCATCGGGGCGCTGTTTCAACTGACCGATGACCTGCTTGATGAAGCGCAACCGGCGGACAGGAACGGGAATACAATGGTTGCCTGTCTTGGCAGAGCCCGGACACTGAAGCGAGCGCGGACGATGGCCGGACGTGCCGAGGCGGTTCTGCGCGGGCTTGGGGCCCGATTCGAGCTGCTGGCAGAGCTGCCGGGAAGTCTGCTCGTGCGGACAGAGTAGGGCGGGGTGGCGATGGGTGTGTTGGAGCGGGTGAGTTCGCCGGAGGACTTGCGCCGGCTGCGGCTGCCGGAGCTGAAGGAGCTGGCAGCCGAGATTCGCAGCCGAATCGTGGAGACGACAGCACGGCAGGGCGGGCACACCGCGCCGAATCTCGGCGTAGTCGAGCTGACGCTGGCGCTGCACTACGTGTTTGACACGCCCAGAGACCGGGTTGTGTGGGACGTGGGGCATCAGTGCTATGCTCACAAGCTCGTCACCGGCCGGGCGACGCGATTCGAGACGTTGCGACTTCCGGGAGGGATTTCCGGGTTCCCGAAGAGGGCGGAGTCCGAATTCGACGTGTTTGACACGGGTCATTCCGGCGACTCGATCTCGGCGGCGCTGGGGATGGCGGTCGGTGACGCAATGCAGGGAGAGAGACGGCGGACGGTGGCGGTGATTGGCGACGGTTCAATCGCTTCCGGCATAGCCTTTGAGGGTCTGAACCACGCGGGGGCGCTCAAGCGTGACCTGGTTGTTATCCTGAACGACAACGAGATGTCCATCGGGCCGAGCATGGGCGCGATGGCCGGGTATCTCAATCGGGTAATTACCGGGCGGATGTACAACCGGCTGAAGGCGGATGCGTGGAACCTGCTCGGACATCTGCCAAGGGAGCTTTCGCGCCGCGCCCGGGGAGCGGCGAGGAAACTCGAGGAGGGGCTGAAGAACCTCGTCGTGCCGAGTCTCCTGTTCGAAGAGCTGGGGTTCAGGTATCTGGGGCCGGTGGACGGGCACAATCTGGTGGAACTGATTTCGACTTTTCGACGGGTGAGGGAGTTGCGCGGGCCGGTGCTGGTTCACGTAGTGACAAAGAAGGGCAAGGGGTTCGCGCCCGCTGAGCGTGAGCCGGAGCGGTTTCACGGGACCGGGCCCTTCGACCCGGCGACCGGCGCAGCGCTGGTGGCGCCGGGGATGTCTTTTACGCAGGCTCTGGGGCAGAAGCTCGTTGAGCTGGCGGCGCGGGACAGACGCGTGGTCGCGCTGACCGCCGGGATGTGTCTGGGGACAGGGCTGGTCGAGTTCCGGGAACGGTATCCCGACCGTTTCTTCGACGTAGGAATCTGCGAGCAGCATGCCGTGACTTTTGCTGCTGGTTTGGCACTGGCCGGTATGAGGCCGGTGGTAGCTGTCTACTCAACTTTTCTGGCTCGGGCAGTCGACCAGGTGATTCAGGACGTGTGCCTGCAGGGACTGCCGGTTGTGTTTGCGGTGGACAGGGCAGGGGTCGTGGGCGAAGACGGACCCACGCACCACGGATTCTGCGATCTGAGCTACCTGACCATGATTCCGGGATTGACGGTTGGCGCGCCGAGGGACGAGGAAGTGCTGGGACGGATGCTCGAGTACGCGGTGCTGTGGGCAGAAGGGCCGGTTGCGCTCAGGTATCCGCGCGGAGGGAGCGGAGTATCAGTTGCTGCGAACCTGAGGGCGGACGATCCGGCGGGTCGATATGACCATGGCCCCACGGTCGGGAAGGCGGAGATACTGCGCGAAGGCAGAAATGGTGCGATTGTGGCCGTCGGGTCCTGCGTCTGGCCGGCGCTTGATGCGGCGGAGGAGCTTGCCAGAGAAGGCGGGCCGGACCTGACAGTGGTGGATGTGTGTTGGGTCAAACCACTGGATACCGACCTCATGGCGAGATTGGCAAGCTCGTGTGACCGGATTCTGACGGTTGAAGAGAACGTGAAGAGCGGCGGGTTGGGTTCGGCTGTGACCACAGCGGTGGAGAGACTCCGGGCAACCGGACAGGCAGGGGCAGTAGTCGTGGGGCAGGCAGGCCTGCCGGACATGTTTCTGCCTCAGGGAAAGCGGCTTGAGCTTCTGGATGAGGCGGGTCTGGCCGGGCCGGGCTTGAAGCGGCGCTTGGTGGAGTTCTTCGCCGGGAAGCGACAGAGTTGCGGGTGATGCGCGGGAGACTGAACGGCGCGGTTCTGGTTCTTGGCTGTCTGCTCGTTCTGGGCGGCGGTTGGACTCTGACCGAGCCGGTCGAGGTCAGGGCGCGGGCGGACTATACGCTGGGTGTCGTCTTTCTGGAGCGCTGGCGTGGAAGCACCTACCTGGGAATCGAACGGGTCGTGAGCATAGAGGAGTACCTCACATACCAGATGCGGGAGTCGTTCGTCTCCGAGTGGCAGGGGAAGATGCAGCGGGAACGCGAACGCGCGCAGCTCAGGTCTGAGCCATCCGGGCTGATTCCCGACATCGAATTGCCGAAGCTGCCACTCTTGGGCGAGGGGTCGAAGATAGATATATCGGGTCGAGACCGGATCAGTCTGGGCGGGTCGCAGACTTTCGTCAGCGGCGTGACGCAGACCCAGAATCGCGCCCGGCTTTTCCCGGAGCTGACAATGAAGCAGGAGTTGGCGGTCAGTGTCAACGGCACCGTAGGCGACCGGACCAAGGTGACGATAGACCACGACTCTGAGCGACAGGAAGGACAGAACAAGGTCAAGCTGACCTATACCGGGACCGAGGATGACGTCGTCCGTTCAGTGGAGCTGGGTGACACGCGACTGAGTGTCCCCGGGACCGGGTACACCGGCGACCTGCCGACGTTCCAAGGGTTGTTTGGGGCATCAGCGAAGGGAAAGCTGGCCGGAGTTGACATTTATGCCATAGCGTCGCGAGAGGAATCGCAGAACCAGAGTCAGAGTTTCAGAGGCCGGCGTCGTGTTTCGACCGATACAATCTATGCCCGCGACTATGTGCCCCGGCGTTACTACAGAGTGCCGGTGAGCGGGCAGGTCCGGGCGATGTCGGTGTATGTCGACGACCGCAACCCTGGCAACAATCAGGCGACGACAAAAGGAATCGCGACGGTTTTCCCCAATGCGCCGGACTCGGTCCCACGCGATTCTTTCTTCTGGAGTTACGACCGTGCCCCGGGCAACTTCGACCTGAAGAGCTACGGAAGCGATTATGTCCTGCACGAAGGCAACCTGCTTGAGTTTACGTCAGGCCTTGGGGTCAATGATGTCGTTGGGCTGGTGGTTATGACCGACACCGATACGCTCGGCGGCCAGAGGTGGCGCGATTCGCTGGTGCTGCAACTACTGAAGCCGGAAAGGACCGACTCGCTGTCGCGGGTCTGGGACCTCGAGCTGCGTTGTTTCTACTCGCTGCGGTCGACCGACGTCAAACTCGATACAGTCCGGGTTTTCCGTAACAATCCGCAGGCTCCGGATGCGGATTACGAGACCGACACGCTCAGCGCCTTTTATGGACAGCGCTTCACCAAGACGCTCGGTCTTGACCCGAACGACGACGGTCGGGTCGAGTACCCGGAATACGAGTCCCGGACAGGGGTGCTGCGTTTTCCACTCGCGAAGCCGTTTGCCTCGACGAGCCTGTCGGTGCGAGATTCGGTCATTTACCGGCTCGATCCGGATGAACTGACCGAGGATGCCGGAAAGAGATACTACATCGTTGCCTCGTACTACACCGTCACCGAGACCTACTTTCTCGGCCAGACCGACATCACGACCGAATCGGAGAAGGTAACGGTCAACGGTCAGCTCTGGCGTCGCGGGACCGACTACACTATTGACTACAAGACCGGTATTCTTACGTTCACGACACCGCTGCCGCCGGACGCTGATGTTCAAGTGACATTCGAGTACCGACCCTGGTTCTCGAGCGCCCAGAAGTCGCTTGTCGGGTCAAGGGCGGAGTGGGCGTTTTCACCCGGCGGTAAGGTCGGGTCGAGCGTTTTCTACCGCAGCGAAGGTGTGCCGGATGACAAGCCGCAGCTCGGAGCGGAGCCATTCCGACGGATGATTGCCGAGGCGGACGCGGCTTGGAGTGCGCAGTCGGACGCGGTCTCGGCGTTTCTAGACCGCCTGCCGCTTCTGCGGGCGCAGTCGCCTACGAGCGTGCAGCTGGCTACCGAGGCGGCGGTTTCGCTGCCCGACCCCAATACGCGAGGAATTGCGTATCTCGACGATTTCGAATCTACCATCATCACGCGCTCCTTGTCAAACACGGCGATTCTATGGGCGCACGCCTCGGTGCCGGAAGGGCGGGATACTGCGACGTTCGCCCGCGCGCCCCTGCGCTGGAGGACGCCGGTGGACAAAGTGCGCAAGGATTCAGTTTTCGGGCCGAATCTGGGCGACGAAGCCGGCGACACTAGGGATGTGCTGCGCCTTGAGTTCACTCCCGACCCGGTCAACCCGGAGGCGTCATGGGCCGGAGTGATGACATCGCCACCGGAAGCTCAGCTCGGAATGAATTTCAAAGACATCGAGAATCTGGAACTCGTTGTTAGGTCTCGCCGTGGTCGTGGTAACATCAACATCTCAATAGGGATGGCGATTGACGAAGACGCTCCACGGCGAACGCGGGACGGCCGGATTGTCGGCTACAACGGTCGGCTGGACACCGAAGACCGTAACGGTAACGGCATTCTGGATGAAGGTCTGGAGGATGCCGGATTGGACACGGTCTGGGGAACCGACTCGCTGTGGGTTCCGGGCGCGGACGACGACGGCAACGACGACTACAACTTTGCTACCAACCATCAGGGAACGGAGGGAAACAACCGACTCGATACGGAGGACCTCGACCGCAACGGTTTTTCCCGTTACAACCACTACTTTGAATGCACCATCCCCTTGGGCAATTCCACCCGTCCCACTCCGCTGTTCAATGGCTGGCGGCGTTATCGTCTGCCCCTGCGCGACTCGACCTTCTTCCGTAAGATCGGAAATCCAAAGTGGGAGGACATTCGCGTCATCCGCCTCTGGCTTGACGAGTTTGCCGGGCCGGATACCATCGAGGTATACTCTCTTGAGTTTACTGGTAGCAAGTGGCGTGACCCCCGCCTTCTTGACATAGATCGGGGATTCCCGCCCCGCGTAGATACTTCGACAGCTGGGCTGCCAGCCTTGGGTTCGGCACCAGCCGATACCGGCGAGCGGGTTTGGGTCGCTCAGGTCTCGCGCACGACCGATACCGGTTACGTTCCACCGTTCGACCTCAAGCGTGACGTCACGGGGCGCACCGAAACCGAAGCATCACTACTCTTCGGCTATTCCGGCTTGGTGCCGGGTCGCCGCGCCGTGGTCTCAAAGGCACTGGCGACGCCCGAGGACTACCGTGACTACTCCTGTCTGCGCATCTACATCCATGACGATGGCAACTCTCCCTGGTTCTTCATCAGGCTCGGAGCCGATTCGGCCAATTACTATCAGTTCCGCGCGCCAGTCGTCTCGGGCCAGCTTGTCCCGGGCAGAGACGGACGCTGGTTCGAATTCAGCGTCGACCTCGATTCTTTTCCTGTGCTCAAGACTCGTGCCGATACCACCGCCTCGTTCTATAGTGTTGTTGGCAATCCGTCCCTCGGAGATGTCCGCAGCACCGTTCTCGGTATCGAGAATCCTTACGGCCGTCGCATCAGCGGTGCGATCTGGTTCGACGACATCCGGTTGACCGCTCCCCGTCGTCAACCCGGGTACGGTTTCAATGCCCGCGCCAGCCTTACTCTGTCGGATCTCGGCTCGGTTGCGCTCAGCTTCTCCTACTCCGACCCTGATTTTCGACGGTTCAGCGAAGGCCGTGGGGTCAAGACAGGCGGATTTGCCGACAACCTAGTCGCCTCGGCCCGGCTCAATCTGGACCGATTCCTCCCTGCGGCTTGGGGTTTCGTCATTCCTCTGAGCTTCGCGCAGACCCGACAGGTAACAAGACCCAAGTTCTCCGCCCTCTACCCGGACCTACGACTCGGAACAGCGCAGGCGGACTCCGAAGTCGGAATGGCGCAGAGCCGTGAGCTCGCGCTGGACAACGTCCGTAAACAACGTTCTGCCAACCGGCTGTTCAACTACACGGTCGAGGCACTGAGTTATTCCTACCGTCATCGTTCCGGCTCAGGCCGTGGCTTGCTCGGACGCGACTCCAGTGAGAGCGAGGCACACCGGCTTGGCTGGTCAATCACCCCGGACGCCAAGATCCCGCTCGGTGGCGACCGCGAGCTGTACTACCTTCCCAGCCGTGTCTCCGCCGGCATCGCCACTACTAGAAACAGCTCTTTTCGTCGTACTCGCGTAACTCCCCGCGATACGTTCAGGCTTGATTCGCTCCGCACAAACGACCTGTCGGCTGAGTTCTCCACCGAGCTTGGCCCGGTTGAAGATCTCACCATCGAGTATTCGATTGATGCCGACCGTGACCTCGCCGCAGCTCGACCCGATACCTTTTTCCGCATGCCGGTCGGGGCCGAAGCAGGGCGAAACGAGGAGTTCTCTGTTTCCTATGAGCTTGAACTCGCTGATATCCTCACCCCCTCGTTTGATTACGACGGTGACTTCGAGCTTGATCGCAGCAAGCTAGATTCCTCTTACTCGGAATACGCCAACGTGAGTAACTCGGGCAATCTGAATGTCTCTGCAGGCTTGGACATCCCCGAACTCCTGCAGCGCCTGAGAAGGATGTTGTCGCCGGTCGCCAACCCGCAGTCTCCGGTCGGTAACCGCAAGTCGTTCGCAGGCGATCTCCTCGAGCCGCTAGACATCAGCTTCACCCATTCTCGTTCTTCGGACTACTACAGCCTGTACCAGGCCGCGCCTTGGCTCTACCGCCTAGGAATCGCCGACACTTTTGCTCTGGATACCATCAATCCTCCGTCCAGCCGGCAGCGCGAGCGTAGGAACGGCCTCCGCGCCGCGTCAGGAATCCGTCTTGGCGACCTGCAGGCTCGGGTATCGTACGAGAATTCTGCCGGTCTAGACTTCGCGCGTCTGGGGACCTCCCGCGACGTCTCCACTACGTGGCCGTCGCTCGACATAAGTTTGAGCCGACTTCAGTCGCTGATACCTTCTGTGCTCCGTCTTCAGTCATCAGCGCTCGCCGTCCTCACCGATTCCCGCTTGAACTCGGCTTGGGTTAACCGTCACATCGTCAGCGGTCAGCTTGCTTCAGTTACCTCCGACACGCTGGCGCTACTCGGCCGCACCACCTCTTTGACGTCAGACTTCAACCCTGTCCTGAACTGGACTGCTACCTGGAAGCCTCGCCTCACTACATCGATCGGCTTCAAGCAGACCAGCACATACGTGACCACCATTCTCGGTACGACCTCGGCCGATCGCAGCGTGGACCAAACCCGCAGCCGTGGGGCAACGGCGTCCGCAACGTGGACCTTTTCCGCCCCCCACGGCATCCGTCTGCCTCTATTGAACCGACTCAGTCTTACGTCCGACCTCAGTCTCCGATTCGACCTGAGCCACACACAGACAACCCGAGACCGCATTGCGTTCTCACAGACGGGTGAGCCAGTTGCGACTCCAGCCCAGCGCGACCGCAATACCGCCGTTTCACTTGCTGGTTCATACCGTTTCTCCCGTGCCGTCGAAGCCGGGCTGTCGACGAATTACAGCTATACCAAGGGCCTGAGTGCGACGACCACGCAGCGGACCAGCCTTGACCTTTGGGCCATGTTCCGCTTCTGAGTCCTGTGAACGCCCGCGAGAAGCTGCTGCTAGGCTTGGTCCTGCTTCTTACCGTGGTCGGCGGAGTCTTGTCCCGCCTGCGGGCCGTCCGACTTGCAGCACTGCGCGCTGCCAACCCCATCGAGCTACTCGACTCGTCTCGGATGTCTGGTGATGGCGATGAGCTTGTAGACATCAACTCCGCGGACAGGAGTGAGCTTGAGGCGCTTCCTGGCATCGGCCCCGTCCTTGCACAGAGGATAGTCGACTATCGCCAGCGCTTCGGTCCGTTTCGAAGTCCGGATCAGCTGGCGCAGGTTCCAGGGATTGGGCCGAAACGGCTCACCGCCCTTCGTGGGCTCGTTCGGGCGGGGAGTATCAAGGCCGACAGCCTCTAGCTGAGATCCCGGTCATCAGTTCGTGCAGAGTTAGTTGCGGATGCAGGTTAGAGCCTGACTCACGCGCCGTATTCAATAGAAACCACATGGTTGAACAGAGTTCGCTACGGGTCCAACCGTTCAGCCGCCATGCCGTCGGTGTCTGCCTCTTGCCCTCGGGATTCGTCAGTTCTCTCAACGCTAGCGCGCAGAGAACCAGAGCAGCTTTCGCCAAATCTGCCGGTTCCCCGACTGCGTCAACAAGAGCCCGGCCTGCCGTTCCAGAACACTTCAGCAGTTCTGCGGCCACTGCAGCTGTGTTCGTTTGCTCATTGTCCGGTTCCGGTGTCGAGTCTTGGAGCAGGCGGATTGCATCGCCCAGTGACCCGTTCCATTGCGCTGCCGCTGCCGTCGGGTTGAGTTCTCCCTCAACGGTACTGGGCGTCAGTCCTCGGCGTTGGAGCTCGGAGGCCACAAGTTCCGGCGGCAAAGCACCGAAGCGGACGGTCTGGCAGCGTGAGCGGATAGTGTGCTGAATATCCGCGGGGACGTCGGTTGTGAGAACTATCGTAGTCGTGCGTGGCAGCTCTTCAATCGTCTTGAGAAGCGCGTTGGCGGCTTCGAGAGTGAGCCGGTGTGCCTGAAGGATGATGAAGACACGGAGCCGGGCCGAAACAGGTGGGCGGGCAGTCTGTCCGCGTATCCACCTTACCGTCTCAATGGGAATCACGAGTGTCGGGTCCAGCGCAGGTCGGGTTGCCGACATGGCGTATAGCTCTGACTCCCGGACAGTGGCGATGGCCATTTCCTCCGGATCGACTTGCTCCTTGGCCCGGCGGGCGGGAAAGAAGAGCCGGACATCGGGATGTTGAAGCCTAGCGACAGCAAGACAGGTCCTGCAGGTGCCGCAGGGGGTAGTTCCCTCTGCTTCGCAATTGGCAGCCTGAGCGTACAGCAGAGCGGCAGTGCGTTTGCCGACACCGGATGGGCCGGTGAAGAGCAGAGGGGGGTAGCGGTTCAGCCCGAGCAGGGAGTTGATCAGTCGCAGCGCTCGTTCCTGGCCAACAATGCAGGATACGGGGATAGTCTTTGCAGTGTTCAGCAAGTCGATTGCTTACCGGAGGATGGGAAATGCTCGTTCAGGGTTTTTGCTTCTCCAGCCATTCGAGCGGATTGACCGGCTGGCCGTCGCGCCTTATCTCGAAGTGGAGGTAGTCTCTGGCCCTGCCGACCACGGCTCCGGCAGTGATTCCCGCGCCGACCTGAACCGTGGTGGAAAGCAGGTTTCCGTACAGGGTGTAGAAGCCGGCACCATGGTCGACTATGACCAGCGTTCCGTAGCCAAGAAAGCGGTCAGCGTAAGAGACTCGGCCGGAGGCAACCGCCCGGATATCGGTTTCGCCGTCAAGTGCTATGTCAATGCCGGAGTTGTTGGTGGTCGTGCGCAGGCGAGGGTTCACCTGAGTCCCGAATCCGAGCTGGAGTCTGCCAGCTGCCGGCCAAGGCAAATGTCCTTTGGCACCTGCCAAGGCAGAGTCTGCCGGCTGCTTGAGGACGGGCCGGGATTTGAGTTCCGAGAGCAGGGCGGCTAACCGGTTGCTGGCAGCGCGCATTTCGTCACGAAGTTGCTCGCGCAGCCGGCGCTGGGTGCGAATCTGGGCGAGGAGAGCGGATTCGGCAGAGCGTGCGGCTTCAAGCTCGCGGTGCCGACGTAGGGTTTCCTCGTGGAGTCGTTGGAGTTCGATGCGACTAACGAGAAGGCGGGAGCGATGCCGGTCTAGGTCAACGGTGGCGGCGCTGAGGTCGGCGACCGCACGCTGGTCCACGCGACTGACCAGACGGAGGAACAGGGCGCGGCGGTAAAGGTCAGGGATCGTTCGGGTGGTGAGGGCGACCTGCAAAGGCAGGAGACGAGTGTGCTTGTAGGTGGCGACTAGGCGGCGGGCGAGTGCGGCGCGGCGGGCCAGAGCCAAAGCCGTCAGTGAGTCGAGCTGACGGGCGGTGCGGCTGATTTCGGAAGTTCGGGCCGCAAGCTGTCCGGCCAGGGCGCGAAGTTCCTGTTCGGCGGCGGCGACGCGGCGGGCTGAAGCCTCGACCCGGCCAAGGGCGGTGGTCTCCCGGCGTGCCAACTCTTCCGAGGCGATACTATCCGCAACGTAGCGACTGCGGGTTGAGTCAAGGTCGCGAACTACCGCACGTATCGAGTCCTCGAGCTGAGTGCCGCCAAACGCCGGAGGAGCGAGGAGAAAAGCGGAGAAGAGGAGGAACAGTCTCATCGAAAGCTTCGACTCAGGACGTGAGATTCAGGACGGGAAGGTTTCACCGTGCCGGTCGGGTAGCTGGGGTGCGGGCTTCAGTGAGTCGGTTCAGGGCGAGGAGCGAGCCGACGAGACCGAGGAGAAGTCCGAGGCCGGCGTCGAGCGCGGCAAGCGCTGGCGCGGGGAACAGCGGGGCGGGTACTGCGCTGACGACTATTCGGTGAAGCAGGAGGGTTGCAGCGAAAGCGAAGATGCCGCCGGCGAGTCCCTGCAACGCTCCTTGGAGCAGGAAAGGAAGCCGGATTGCGCTCCGGGTGGCACCGACGAGAGACATTATTTCTATCTCCTGGCTGCGGGCGGCGATGGAGGTCTGGACGGTCTGGAAGACTATGAAGATGACGGAGAGGCTGACGATTGTGAGGATGAGTGCGTCGGCGGCGATGAGGGCGCGGAGCGCGCGGTTGAGCTGAGCGATGATCTCGCGGCCAGACCAGACTTCAGTTACTCCGGGCATGAGCGCGAGTTTGCGCTCGATGTCGGCGACGGCTTCCGCGGTAGCGGCATCCGGGGCGACGGCGACGCGCAGGGAGGGAGGAAGGGGGTTGGCTTCGAGAGCGCCGAGAAGAAGAGTGTCGCTGCCGAGGTCGGCGCGGAATTCCGAGAGGGCGGAATCGGGGGGGACGAGGCGCACGGCAGTGATACCATCGAGCGCGGCGACGCGTTCGAGAAGCGGGCCGGGTGCGGTCGCAGCTTCTTCACTGAGGAATGCATAGAGCTCGGCGCGCCGTCCGGCTGCAGCGACGAGGGCGGAGAGGTTGAATGTGAGGAGGACGAAGATGGAAAGGAGGAAAAGGCAGACAGTCTGGACCGCGCCGGCGAGGACAAAGGAACCACGGCTGCGGGCAATGGTCCGGCCGGTCTCGCGCAGGAGGTAGCTAGCCTTCATCGCTGACGATGCGGCCGGCGTCGAGGGTAACACAGCGGCGCCGGGACGAATGGGCGAGGTTGGCGTCGTGGGTGGCCATCACAACCGTGGTGCCCTGGTAGTTCACGTCTTTCAGGATGTTTAGGATGTCGTCGGAGGCCTTCGGGTCAATGTTGCCGGTGGGTTCGTCGGCAAGAATGAGGTCGGGGGATTTGACCAGAGCGCGGGCAATCGAGGCCTTCTGTTGTTCGCCGCCGGAGAGCTGGAGCGGGTAGCAGTCGCGTTTGTGGACTAGGCCGAGCCGGGAGAGGATTTCCTGAATCCGGGCGGCTATGGTGTCGGGCTGACAGTCGGTGGCCATGAGCGCGAACTCGAGGTTCTCGTAGATGGTGCGGTCACGGAGAAGCTTGAAGTCCTGGAAGATTATGCCGATGCGGCGACGGAGTCCGGGCACGTCGCGCTCGGGCATGGCACAGAGGTCGTTGCCGAGGACGCGGAGCTCGCCGGAGTCAGGGAGGTCGTGGCGGTAGAGAAGGCGGAGAAGAGTCGTCTTGCCCGCGCCGGTGGCGCCGAGCAGGAACAGGAAATCGCCGCGGTTGACGGTCAGGCTGATGTCAGTGAGTGCCGGCCAGTCGCCGCCGTAGTAGCGGGAGACGCCGACGAGCTCGATGACCGGGCCGGAAGCGGGCGTTTCTTCAGGCGACATAGAGCTGGAGGAGCTGCCGCACCGCGGCGACGGCGTCGCGGGGTCCGATTTTCTTTCCTTCACGCCGGGCGGCGTAGCTGATCGGCACCTCGACGATACGGGCGCGCCGGCGCAGGAGCTTGCCGGTGATTTCCGGCTCGATGTCGAACCGGTTCGCCTGCAGGTCGAGCCGGGCGAGCACGTCCCGGCGGATGGCTTTGTAGCCGGTTTCCATGTCGGTAATCCTGCCGCCAAACATGACGTCGGTCAAGAACGTCAGCGCAATGTTCGCGAGCCGGCTGTGAAGCAGGAAGCGGCCGCGCCCGCGGAAACGCGAGCCGAAGACAGCGTCAACCCGGGCGTCGGTGAAGGGCGCAAGCAGGCGGGGATAGTCGGCGGGGTCGTACTCGAGGTCGGCATCCTGAATCAGGACAATCTCGCCGGTCGCCTGACGGAGTGCGGTGCGGACCGCAGCACCCTTGCCCTGATTGGTCGCGTGATGCAGGACGGTAATGCCGGGAATCCTGCCGAGCACTTCCCGGGTGCGGTCGGTCGAGCAATCGTCAACCGCGATGATCTCTTTGGCGACGGGGACGGCCAGGACCCGTTCGACCACAGCGGCGATGGAGCGTTCCTCGTTGTAGACCGGTATCAGGACCGAGAGGAGCATGGGCGGGAGTTCACCGGCTGCGCTTGGGGGCGGGTGGTGCAATCTCCTCGAGTGTCGCGACCACGGCCGCGCCGAGGCGGCCGTCGCTCTGCGGAGCGGAGCGGGTGCGGCAGCAGGTAACGAAATCGGCGCACTGGCGCCAGAGCGGAGACTGCCGGCTGTCGGCGGGGGCCGGCGTTATTGATGTCCGGTTTTCGTCGGTGCGGCCGACAGCGCGGGTTCCGACCAAGGTGAAGCAGCGGGCGTGCGGGGGCGAGCACCAGGCAGCGATGCCGTCGAGCCGGGCGCCGGAGGCGAAATCAAGCCGGTAGCGGCAGGTCGTGGGGTGCAGTCGCCAGGCCCGGCCGGAGCGCGCCGGTCCGAGCAGAGTCAGGGCGATGGCGATGTCGTGGCCGGCAAGGTCGGCAAGGACGCCGTCGGTGGCCGGCGGCCGGGTGGGTCCGGAGGATGTCCGGACTGCGACCGCACGCCGGATGCAGCCAAGGTTGCCGCATTCGAGCTGCTGCCGCAGCCGGGCGTAGCCTTGTGTGTAGAGCGCAGTGTGGCCGACGGCGAGAACAAGGCCGCGCTGTTGTGCCAGTGCGGAGAGGCGGGAAGCTTCGGTCGCGGTCGCAGCCAGCGGTTTTTCGACCAGGACATCGCGGCCGGATTCGAGCGCAGCGCAGGCCAGTGCGTAGTGGGTGTCGGGCGGGGTGGCGATGACGACGGCCCGGATAGCTTCGTCTGCGAGCAGACTGGCGAAATCGGCGACGACGGGCGTCGGACCGGCGGCGGAGCGGGCCGCGGCGTCGGGGTCGGCGCAGCGGCGCAGTTCGACTCCGGGAAGCTGTTTCAGGGTTTCGAGGTAACGCCGGCCCCAGCGGCCAAGTCCGGCGAGCCCGATGCCGAGCGGTCTCACGACTTCAGGGGTTCTGCTCGCGAAACCATTCTATGGTCCGGCGCAGCCCTTGTCGCAGGGGGACGTGTGGTCGCCAGCCGAGGAGTCGGCGGGCGCGGGCGATGTCGGGACAGCGGCGCTTCGGGTCGTTTTCAGGCAGGGGCCGGCGGACGATGCGGCTTTGCGAACCGGTCAGCTCGAGCACGAGCCGGGCGAGTTGAAGAACCGTGAACTCGGCCGGGTTGCCGAGGTTCACCGGCTCGGCAGTGCCGAATCCGGCGAGCCGGAAAAGGCCCTCGACCATGTCCGAGACATAGCAGAAGCTGCGGGTCTGGCGGCCGGAGCCGTAGACGGTCAGCGGCCGGCCGGAGAGCGCCTGCTGAATAAGGTTGGGGACGAGCCGGCCGTCGTCCGTGCGCATACGCGGGCCGTAGGTGTTGAAGATGCGGGCGATGCGGACCGGCAGGCCGCGGACGCGATGCCAGGCCGAGACCAGCGCTTCGGCATAGCGTTTGGCCTCGTCGTAGGCCGAGCGCGGGCCGGTGGGGTTGACGTTTCCGCGGTAGGTTTCGCGCTGGGGATGTTCCCTGGGGTCGCCGTAGACTTCCGAAGTCGAGGCCATGACGAAGACGGCGTGTTTCTCCCGGGCGAGTCGGAGAAGGTTGCCGGTTCCATAAGCGCCGGCAGCCAGAATCTCCAGCGCGAGCCGGGCGAAGTCGCGCGGCGAAGCCGGAGAGGCGAGGTTGTAGACGAGGTCGACGCGACCGGGAATGCGCAGCGGCCGGGTCACGTCGCAGCGGATGAATTCGAAGGCCGGGGTGCGACGCAGGTGGGCGATGTTCGCCGGCCGCCCGGTCAGCAGATTGTCCAGACAGATAACTCTGAATCCGCGTTCGATGAGGAAGTCGCAGAGATGCGAGCCGATGAAGCCGGCGCCGCCGGCGACGACGGCTACCGGCCCGGAGCGCTTCAAGTTCCGACCCCGATGTAGGTGAAACCGAGGGCTTCGACCGTCGGCCGCGAGAAGAGGTTCCGGCCGTCGCAGATTATGGGGACCCGCATCCGTTCTTTGAGCTTGGCGAGGTCAAGCCGGGCAAACTCGGGCCATTCGGTCAACAGGGCGAGAAGGTCGGCCTCTTCGGCAACGTCTTCGGCCCGGGCGCAGAACTCGATGCCGGGAATCAGTTTTTTTGCCTTTTCCATCGCCTGCGGGTCGTAGGCACGGACACGCGCGCCTTCGGCGACGAGTCGGGCGATGATGTCAATCGAAGGGGCGAAGCGCATGTCGTCGGTGTTGGGCTTGAAGGCGAGGCCGAGAACGCCGATGTTCTTGTCGCGGAGGTTCCAGAGCGCGGTTCTAACTTTGCGGACGAAGCGTTCTTTCATGTCGGCGTTGATTTCCTCGACCGCGCGCAGGAGCTGGAAGTCGTAGCCGAGTTCTTTGGCAATGGCGATGAAGGCGCGGAGGTCTTTGGGGAAGCAGAAGC
>Ga0101944_10002746_pt1 | contig 27223 bp, 21 predicted proteins | sample DewCreD2012metaG_FD_75245 | JGI IMG/M metagenome (GOLD analysis project Ga0101944, IMG submission 75245) | Hot spring sediment bacterial and archeal communities from British Columbia, Canada, to study Microbial Dark Matter (Phase II) - Dewar... ... | reverse complement strand
CGATGAAGAGCGTGACCCCCGTGCGCCCTCTCCGTCTGGCGATTTTCCTGTTGCCGAAGAGGGTTGAGCTTCCGGAAGGCGCCATCACGGACGTGGTCATCTATCAGATCCTTTCCGCCACGCGGAGCCGTGCGCTCCTGGCCCGCGGATTACGCGCCACCTCCTCCGCGGTAGGAACAAGGGGACGCGGGGTGAGTATGTTCAACCGCGGCTTGCCGCCGCAGACGCACCGGGGCAGATCCTTGGGACACCGGCAGGCCGACGCCCAGCGGCGGAAAGCGGTCTTGACAGCCCGATCCTCCAGGGAATGATAGCTGATAACTACCAGCCTGCCTCCGAAGCCCAGCAAGCTCACCGCCTGGGTCAAAGCTGATTCCAGGCTTTCCAGTTCGCGATTCACCACGATGCGTAGAGCCTGAAAAGTTCTGGTCGCCGGATGAATTTTGCCTTTCCGCCTTCCTACTACGGATTCCACCAGCTCTGCCAGTTCAAGCGTCGTGCGCAGAGGACGTTTTTCCACTATTTTACGGGCAATTGCCCGGCTATAAGCTTCTTCCCCGTAGGAGCGCAGGATCCTGGCAATTTCGTTCTCCGACCATGTATTCACGATATCAGAGGCAGTAATTTTTTGAGAAGGACTAAACCGCATGTCCAGCGGGGCATTACGCTGAAAACTGAAACCCCTTCCCTCCTCATCCAGTTGCGGCGTAGAGAGACCGAGATCAAACAAAATCCCATGTACCGGGAAGAAATCATATTTGATGCAGATATCGCGCAGATTGGCAAAATTCTCATTTACCAGCAGGGTTGAGTTAGCATACTTCACCAGCCTCTCCCTGGCGCGGTTAATTGCTTCAGGATCTGCATCAATTCCAAGGAGCTGTCCACCAGGGGAACTCTGTTCCAGAATCGCCTGTGCATGTCCACCAGAACCAAGGGTACAATCAATGTACCGTCCCCCAGGCTGCACCGAAAGGTATTCGATGACCTCGCGTGCCAGGACCGGGATGTGGATGGAAGTTGCCAGCCTATCCATCAACGTTTCTCCAGGGTTTCGAGAATCTGAGAGGCTTCTGCCTGACATTCGGCTCTTTCAATTTCCCACTGGTTTTTACTCCAAAGTTCCAGGTAAGTATTGGCACCGGCAATTACCACTTCATCAGAAATACCCGCATACTGTCTCAAATTCGCCGGCACCATGATCCTGCCCTGAGCATCAAGTTCAGCATGAAAGGCTGTGGAAAAAATCGCCCGGTTTAATTTGCGTAACTTTGAAGATATAATTGGACCTGATGTCAGCGAATCAGCCAGTTTCTTCCATTCGGGGAGGGAATAGATGGTGATGCATTTTTCCATGCCCGGGCTCAGGATTACGCCTTCCTTCCTCAGTTCCTCGCTTCTGAACTTTGGAGGGATAGGCACTCTGCCCTTTTCATCCACCCGGTACGTGTACTCACCAATGAACATCAACTGTTCACCACCATTACCCACTTTTCACCATTTTACATCACCTTAAGCATTTGTCAATACCCTTTTTATGGTTTTTTACAAAAAATCTACCACTTACCATATGCAGGGTAAAACGATCTCATAGAGTGAATTTTTGATATCACATTATGAAGAATTTTGAGGGGAACAGGCTCAAAAATTATCAGGCACGAGTACTAAAGTACTCTCCATAATTCACCACTATCTTCAGAAAAAGCAGGGATTTATTAATTAACAATTGAACCTGGCAAACCAATCAATATCAGACGCGAAACAGATTGAACATCTCCCGCCATATCAGAGGATTTATCAACTGTTCTTCTGTCTGAAGAGCCGTGAAGGCCACCAGCTCCAGCGTCCCACCAGCGTTGCCAGCGAGGGAATGAGCATTGCCCGCACAACGAAGGTATCGATTATTACTCCGAGGGCAATTGCAGCACCGATCTGGAAAACCATTTGCAGTGGCGCCGTCATCAGGGTGGCAAAGGTGCCAGCGAGAATGACACCACAGGCGGTGATTACTCCTCCAGTATTCTTGACCGAGACGCTGATGGATTCCTTCAAAGATCCCCGTGCCATTTCTTCCCTGATACGGGATACCAGGAAGATATTGTAATCAGCACCTACTGCCACCAGAATTACGAAAACGAAAATTGGCAGCATATATATCACAGAGCCCTGATGCAGGAGATCCAGGAACAGCCAGGTAGCTATCCCAAGAGTAGCTCCGAAGTTGAAAAGCACTGTCACCACCATATATAAGGGAGCCAGAATACTGCGCAACAGTACTGCTGTGACCAGCAAAATCCCCAGAATAGTAAGTCCCATCACCATAAAGAAGTCACGGTCGTTTACAGCCATGATATCTGCCTGCGTGGCGGTTTCACCACCGACATAATAGCGCATATCTGCTAAAGCCCCTGTTCCCAGTGTGGAATCAAGCGATTCCCTGATCTTCCGGATGGTGGTAATACTTTCACTGGAAAATGGATCGGTGGTGAGAATCACGTTGATCCGGGATATGGCCATATCATTTGAAAAGTAAGTGGATTTCAACCATGCTGTGAAGACACTTTGCGTCTGTAAATTGAATTCATCAGCCAGCGCGCTCAACCTGTTACTGATATCGTAAGCGAGTTGTTTGATTTGCGGCAGAATTACGGCTAAATTCTGTAAATTACCGGACTGGAGTTGTCCCGCCTTGCTTGAAAGATCGGTGAGATTTGTGATTGTTTGCCTGAAATTTTGACTTTGCAGAACCCCTGGAAAATCCCTTGCCAGATTCTGCAGATACTCACCTAACGATTTAAAAAATAAAATCTTGCTCAGATCTCCATTTGCCACAGCATCCCCGGTTGACCTGCTTTGCTGGCTAAGAGCCCGCAATTGGTCTACCGGCTGAGAGAAATAGGTAACCCGGGCGACGCCATCGACTTTTAAGATTGAATCCCCGATTGCCTTAATTTCCCCAGCAGTGTTGCCTGATGAGAAATCGCCATTCACCTTTTCAACCAGGACATAAGCCGGTCCCAGTTCACCAGCAGGAAAATGTTGTCTCAGGATATTAAATCCCCGGACGGATTCCATTTTCTCAGGCATCTGCCCAAGCATATCAACACTCGTATGAATACGCGGCAGAGCAAGGTAAGGAAGTGCCATAAGAATCACGATAGGTATCACAAACAGAGCCGGGCGGCGGACGATCCGTCTTCCCGTGCGCCCCCAGAAGCCCTCGGATTCTCCCTGTCTCGCCTGGAAACTGGCAGGCCAGAGCAACCGTTTTCCAAACAGGGAGATCAGCGCCGGAGTGAGTGAGAACCCGGCAAGCAGGGTGATACCGACACCGATCGCGAGCGCATAACCGGAGGTACGATTCATCCCGAAACTGGAAATGCCGAGACACAGCAGTGCTACAATGACAGTCGTCGCGCTGGCGAGAATTACCGGACCAATACGTCTGAAGGATTCAAGCACAGCAAAATCTTTATCGCTATTTGTCAACTCTTCCTTGAACCGGGAAACCATAAAAAGACAATAATCGGTACCTATTCCGAACAGCAGCACCACCAGATAGGCATCCATCAGGCTGGAAATATGCACACCCCAGGAAGCCATATAACCGATAATACCGCGCGCAACCAGATAAGCACAGCCAATGGTAATCAATGGTACAAAAATGGCAACCGGTGAGCGGTAAATAATCAGCAGGAGTACCACCACCAGGATGATGGTTACCAGTGTGGTTTTATCAATAGTCTGCTGGACGGTTGTCAGTAAATCGTAGGCAATGCCTGCGCTGCCGGTAATATAATAGCTGGCAGTCAATGATTGACTCTGAATATGACTGCGGATCTCCTGAACCGCCTGCCTGGCATCGGCACTGGCGGAAGCTTCCGAGAATCTGAGATTAATCAGCATGGTTGTCTGATCCTGGCTGATCAAAGTTGAGCGTAGTGCATCATTATCAAAAACCGAGATTACACCGTTAATGATGGATGGCGCTTCGGGTGAAACCAGCCAGTCCCTGAGAGCACGGGCTTGTTCCATATCCTGGTCAGATAGCCCGTTCTGGTTATAAACCACGATCAAGCCGGAGCCAGCTGGTTCAGCTTCTGCTCTGGCAAATTTCTCATCGACCAGTGCCTGCGCACGGGAAGATTCTGTATCTTTTGGCAGGAACTGGCTGTCTTCAATCACGCCAACCCTGGAAATCTGCGGGGCAAAGAAAAATAAGAGACCGGATAAAACGAGCCAGAAAATGATTATCGGGACTCTGAAGCGGGCGGCAAAATTGACGATTTTCGAAAACATAGCTCTTTATATACTCTTTATTTTATACCAGCTAAGCCTGAGAATAAAGTCCGTGCAAACATCCCAAAAAGGAAACCGTTCTCTAATTTAAAACTAACAGACGATATGACTGCAACAACCATCACCATTCCCAATCACAACGGTTAATGTTAAACAAGATAATTGCAGGTAAAAGGCAAAAATCAGAAAAGAAATTCATTTACCAGAATCCAAATTATATAAAAACTTCTAAAAATTCCCTGCAGAGGTGTTGCATGCCAGACCCCTTCTCCGTTAGTATTGAAAAGCGGATTTTCCGTAAGAACCTCTGGTACTTAAGTCCTGACAATACACTGCGGGATGCTGAACAAATAAAAAATTCCCCAAATTCCCTATTGACAAACACAACTGGTTGTGTAAAAATATTGGTACTCCACAATGGATAGGGATTAAAATGAATTGCCCTTACTGCGGCTACCCCGATTCAAGGGTAATTGACTCCAGAGATGTTAACGCGGGTATCCGCCGGAGACGCCAGTGCCTGAGCTGCAAAGCGCGTTTTACCACTTATGAACGGTTACAGCCTGCCAGTCTATTTGTCGTGAAAAAAGATCAGAGGCGGGAAGAATACAATCGGGAAAAACTCCTGAGTGGAATACGCAAAGCCTGTGAAAAGAGGCCTCTTCCGACTGGAGCAATCGAAAAACTGGTGGATGAAATAGAAAACGAGCTGTATAACCTTGGCAAAGCAGAGGTGCCCAGCTCTTTAATCGGCGATAAGGTGATGGAAAAACTAAAAACCCTTGACCATATTGCTTACATCAGGTTTGCTAGCGTGTACCGTGAATTTGCTGATATCACAGCTTTAAAGGAAGCGGTGGACAACCTGATCGTTAATCAAAAGGAAAAATCGTATCTGGCAGGGCAATTACCTTTAATCCCGGATAACCGGGTATTAAAAACCGGGCAGAAATCAAATAAAAAGCCAAACACAAGGAAAAAATCTGCAGGAGATTTCTAAGCCATGCCTATCAATCGTACACAGATTGCCCGCGCAATCTTCTCCGCGGCTGAATCAATGGGTATCTCTGACCGCAAGCTGATCGAAGTGATTACCGATAAAGTCATCGAGCGGCTTGAACCGCGGTCGTTACCGGGTATGGAAGATCTATTATCTGAACCGAAGAATAAACCCAGACGATTACCGAGCGTCACTGAAATTCAGAGCATGGTAAAAGATATCCTGGCGTCCAAAGAAAAACAGGAACTTAAGGAGAAACAGCCCAAAATGCAAACAACGATGAGCAAACCCAGGATGAAAATTGTTGATGGCATCGAATTGACTGAAAATGCTCTGCACGTTCTGGAAAAACGTTATTTGATGAAAGATAAAAGCGGGAAAGTAATTGAAACCCCGGCACAGCTTTTCCGCCGTGTAGCACATGCGATCGCCGCCGCGGATTTAAACTATGACTCGGCAGCAGATGTCGCTTCACTGGAAGATGAGTTCTATCAGATGATGACAAGGCTGGAGTTCCTTCCCAATTCTCCAACACTGATGAATGCTGGGCGTGAGCTCGGGCAGCTTTCCGCCTGCTTTGTTTTACCGGTTGAGGATTCTATGGAATCCATTTTCGACGCTGTCAAATATACCGCTCTTATTCACAAAAGCGGAGGCGGTACCGGCTTCTCCTTTTCCAGGCTGAGACCAGAAAAAGATAGGGTCGGTTCAACAGGCGGCATCGCCAGCGGTCCGGTTTCTTTCATCCGTGCGTTTGATACTGCTACCGATGTGATAAAACAGGGAGGCATGCGCCGGGGAGCCAACATGGGCATCCTCAGCGTGGACCATCCCGATATCCTGAAGTTTATCACGGCTAAGGAAGACATGGTCTCCCTGACTAATTTTAATCTCTCCGTTGCCGTAACACGTGATTTCATGGAAGCTGTCAAAGCCGGAACCGATTACAATCTGATCAACCCGCACACAGGAGAAGTGGCCGGTAAGCTGAATGCACGCGAGGTTTTCGATAAAATCGTTGATTCAGCCTGGCGAACAGGAGATCCGGGGATTGTTTTTATCGATCGTATCAATCAGGATAATCCCACACCCAGACTCGGCAAAATCGAAAGCACCAATCCCTGCGGTGAACAGCCGTTGTTGCCCTATGAATCATGCAATCTGGGTTCTATCAACCTGGCACGCATGCTCAGGAAAGCCAACGGACATTATGAGATAGATTATCAAAAGCTGGCGAAAATCGTAAAAATCGCGGTTCACTTCCTGGACAACGTGATTGACGTAAACAAATTTCCGCTACCCCAGATTGAGAAGATGACAAGAACAACCCGCAAGATCGGTCTGGGAGTGATGGGCTTTGCCGATATGCTGATCCAGCTTAGAATTCCCTATAACTCGGAAGAAGGGCTTAAAGTAGCCTCAGAGGTAATGCGATTCATCAGTCAAGAAGCGCTGAAAGCTTCGGAGGAGCTGGCGGCTGTGAGAGGAGTTTTTCCTGCTTTCGAAGGCAGTATCTACGATGTACCGGGTGGTCCGCGAGTCAGGAATGCAGCCCGCACCACCATTGCACCAACAGGCACGCTGAGCATCATCGCCGGTTGTTCCAGCGGGATAGAGCCGCTTTTTGCCCTGAGTTTTACCAAAAATATCCTGGATGGTGCCCATCTGGTAGAGGTGAACCCCTACTTTGAAGAAATAGCCCGCCAATACGGATTTTATTCAGAAGAGCTGATGCAAAAACTGGCAGAGGGAGCCCATCTCAAAGATATCGAAGGCATTCCTGAGGATATCAAGCGCATTTTTGTAACTGCCCACGAAATTACTCCCGAATGGCATGTCAGGATGCAGTCTGCTTTCCAGAAGTACACAGATAATGCCGTATCCAAAACGGTTAATTTCCCGCGAGAGGCGACCAGAGAGGATGTTGCAAGGGTTTACCTGCTTGCTTATGAAGAGGGATTGAAAGGCATTACCATCTACCGTGATGGAAGCAGAGAGGGGCAGGTATTGACAACCGGGAAATCAAAACCGGCTCAGGCTGCCGGAGAAGACAAAGCCGCTTTACCAGGAACTGTTTCGCGCACTCCCCGTAAAAGAGCCAAGGTTACTCACGGCATTACTGAAAAGGTCACCACAGGATGCGGAAACATTTATGTTACGGTAAATTCGGATGATCAGGGAATTTGCGAGGTCTTCACGACCTTAGGAAAGGCTGGTGGTTGCGCATCTGCCCAGCTTGAAGCTACCAGTCGTCTGATTTCCCTTTCACTCAGGGCTGGCATTGATGTTGACTCCATCGTCAGACAACTAAGAGGCATCCGCTGTCCTTCAATTGCCTGGGAGGAGGGCAAGTCCATCCTCTCCTGCGCCGATGCAATCGCCAGCGTACTGGAAAAATTCACCGCATCGGCAAAGACAAATACGGGCAATGGCAGTGAAAAACCCAAGGTTCAGGACTTTGGACTGGTGAAAAATACCGCCGGGCAGTGCCCAGAGTGTGCCACATTGTTGGTTTATCAGGAAGGCTGTTTCGTCTGCCCAGGCTGCGGCTATACGAAATGTTGAACACCTGATATAATGATTATGAAACGTAAAAGCCTGTTATCCGGGACAGTGAGAAAAAGACAGCAGAATATCAGTCGAACTATAGATTTATGTGAGTGCCGGATCAATTTAAACGGCTGTATTTCCGGGGCGGTGGCTAACCTGTCACCGCTTCTTGCTTTTAACATCAGTGATTTTTCCGGGTTTGCACAGGGAGGGCAAACATGAATAATGAATATCTTTTTATTACTCCCGATATGTTGACCTACCAGCCCAGCACCGATAGTCCCGAGCCCGATTTTGAAGACATGCGGATTCTCGGATTCGGATCAGGCCAATCTATTGAGGAAGTATTGAGAGACATTCTGGAGCTGAATGAAAATCTGGAGCCGAAGCATCCCGAAAGAACTTTCCACCTCGACTTCAGAAATGAAAATCGCAAATATTTCAATCTAAGGGATTACAGAAGCAAAATCAGCATCGCATCCTGAACTGAGCGATAGACCGCATCAACCAGTATTACATCCTGTAATCTGTTGGACGGTTACTGGCAAACCAATTTGCAGGATATGTGCGTTTCTTCCTAATTTCAGGGTTACTCAGGCTCCCATTCTTAGCCTGAAAAATTTCGACCTGTTGCCTGATGAAATTGTGATAAAACTGAATCATGATTGATCCCGAAATTGCAAGACATGTGAAAAATTGGAAGATAAAGGCAGGAAAATATGGAACAGGAGACCAGAATGCAGGGGAAAACGGTCAAAGAAAGCGCTGTTATCATGACACACGTGATGGGACCACAGGAGGTTAATATCGCCGGCAATGTTCACGGTGGCGTTATCATGAAACTTATAGATACAGCCGCCGGGGTTGTTGCCATGAGGCACGCGCGTGCAAATGCGGTCACAGCCTCCATAGACAGGTTAGATTTCCATTATCCGGTCTTCTCCGGAGATCTGGTCACCCTGAAAGCCAGCCTCAATTACGTCGGGCGGACCTCCATGGAGATCGGAGTCAGAGTAGAAACAGAAAACTTGCTGACAGGTGAAGTCAGACATACCGCCTCCGCCTACCTGACATACGTCGCTCTGGATAAAAGTGGCAGACCAACACCACTCCCTCCGCTGATACTGGAAACCGAAGAGGAAAAAAGACGTAACCGCGAAGCTCAGCAACGGAGGGAACTCAGACTGAAAGAGCGCAATAGAGAAAAAGGCTCCTGATCTCTCCTGACACCACTTACCCGCTTTTGAATACGGAATCGATGCGTGGCCAGAGATGATTGCAATTTAACTACTATTTGGAAGGAGCTGGTGTGCCAGGATCGACTGATTCTCGTTATGAACTCGCCAGAGTTGCTCTGGGAGAAGCAGACGCTGATCTCGCAATTGTGAATGGAGACATGGTGAATGTTTATACCGGCGAACTACTGCACGATGTCACTGTTTTAATCAAGGGGAAATGGATAGCCTATACAGGCAGGTACCCGAAGAAAGGCATCGGACACGATACACAGGTAATAGACGCACATGGAAAGATCCTGATTCCCGGTTTGATTGATGGACATACCCACACGGATTATATTTATTCCAGCTATGAGCTCGCCAGATACGCAATGCGTACAGGTACAACCACCATTGTCACCGATGCTGTGGAACTGACTTTTTCTCTGGGTTACCCGGGATTAAGAGAATTTATCAGATCGGTTAAAAATCAACCTGTTAAATTTTACATTACTCTGCCGCCGATGGTCACCATCAGCCCGGTAGCCCGGCAGCATATCCTGAGTGATCAGGAAATACGTAGGCTTTTGCGCAGAGAAGATGTGATTGGACTTGGTGAAATCTACTGGGGACCACTATTGGCAGATAGCAAGACCTACTTTAATCGCGTAAATGCAACCCTGGAAGCGGGCAAGAGAGTGGAAGGACATGGGGCGGGTGCCTCAGACAATAAACTACAGGCTTACATCTCGCTCGGAATAAGTTCTGACCACGAACCAATCACACCTGAAGAAGCACTGGAAAGACTCAGGTTGGGAGTATCCGTCATGATGCGTGAGGGCGAGATTCGCCAGGACCTGGAAGCGCTCAGCTCTTTAAAGGATCAGAAGATAGATTTCCGCAGATTATCCGTCTCTACCGATGGCGTTGGCCCGGTTCAGCTTGTCAACCAGGGATTGATGGATCACCTCGTGCGCAAAGCAATCAAGCTTGGTTTTCCGCCGATACGGGTTATCCAGATGGCAACTCTCAACGTTGCCGAGCATTTCCATCTTGAAGATTTTATTGGGGGGATTGCACCGGGACGCTATGCCGATATCGTGATTATCCCTGACCTCTCTTTTATTCAGCCCACCACTGTCATCAGCAACGGGAAAACAGTTTTTGAAAACGGACAGATCAAAGTCCATGTTCGCAAGCATCCCTATCAGGCTTTCACCAGATTCAGCATTAGCCTGCCTGAAAAAATACCCGCTTCTGCATTCACCGTAAAGGTGCCTTCTGCCGCTAATCAGGTAAGAGTCCGAGTAATTGATCAGGTTACCAATCTGCTCACTCGCGAAGCAATTCTGGATCTGCCAGTAACTGGGGGTGAGATTAAAGCGGATCCTGGTAAGGATATTCTCAAGGTTGCCGCCATTGAGCGAAGACACACTCCAGGAAAGATATTTACCGGATTTATCAGGGGATTGGGTTTGAGAGAAGGCGCAATCGCAACGAGCACATGCTGGGACAGTACAGACCTCATCGTGGTGGGTACGAATGAGGAAGACATGGCACAGGCAGTTCAGCGCATACGAGAACTTGGGGGAGGTACAGTAATCTGCCAAAAGGGGAAGATTCTATCTGAAGTATCTTTTGAAGTTGGGGGGATGGTCTCACCCGCACCAATGGAAATGCTGGCAGACGGCCTATCCGCCCTGCAGTCAACCGCCGTTCAACTTGGTTGCCAATCCCCGGATATCCGCACCACACTCTCCGTGCTCACAACTGCGGCTATACCCTTCCTCAGGATTTGTGAATCCGGTCTGTTCGATTTACGATCGAACCAGATGGTAGATCTGATAATCTGATAATCACCCACTTTATGCGTGGACACTCCGGGGAGAAATATCCAATTCAGACCAGCAAATGGTATGATTATTGGTATGTACTCCTCCAAACGTTCAATTACCTGGGAAGAGACCGCCAGAGCCAGGCGGCACCTGGAGACAGAAACCGGCGCTATCATTAAAGACTGGGGTGGAAGGCTACCTTTTGCTTTTATCTATCCCAATACATATTACATCGGTATGTCCAACCTCGGGCTTCAAGCAGTTTACGCTTTTCTAAACAGGTATGAAGATATCCTCTGCGAAAGAATCTTCTGGGAAAAAGAGACCCGACAATCCTGTTCGACCCCTCTTTCCATTGAATCACAAAGACCACCAGCCGATTTCGCGGTGCTGGCTTTTTCGCTCAATTATGAGCTGGATTATTTCAACATTGCCCCGATCCTGAAAGCCAGCGGGATACCGGTTTACGCGGAGGGAAGGGATGAGTCCCATCCTTTGATCATCGCCGGCGGACCCTGCATTACCGCGAACCCGATGCCGGTAGCACCGTTTTTCGATTGTCTTTGTATTGGAGAAGCCGAAGCACTTCTACCAGCAATGTTGCCAGTAATCAGGGAAAAAATCACGACCAAACGGTGGGAACTCCTCAATTCACTGGCTGAAGTACCGGGCATTCTTGTTCCCCAGCATGGAAGAGACCTTCCAGTAAAGAGGCTATGGGCAAAGAATCTGGACGATTTTCCAGTTCATTCCGTCGTCCTTACCCGTAATACTGAATTTAATGACATGTATTTGATCGAAGTCCAGCGTGGATGTGCCCACGGCTGTCGGTTTTGTCTGGTAACCGGAGCTTATAGTCCGATGCGCTTCCGTTCTGCTGAAAAGCTGATTCAGCAGGCACAAGAGGGTTTGCAATACCGGCATAGAATCGGAATGATGGGACCGGCTGTCACCGACCATCCCGATATCGAAGAGATCATGGAAAATCTTTTGCAAATGGGCGCCAGCATATCTGTAAGTTCTCTGAGATTAAGTTCACTGAACCCACGGATTATTGAAATGATGGTCAAAGGAGGTCTTCGCTCAATTTCTCTGGCACCCGAGGCAGGCTCAGAATGCCTGCGCACCCTTATCAAAAAAGGCCTTCATGAAGAGCAGATTTTGCAAGCCATTAATATTGCCGCGGAAAAGGGCATGCAACAGATTAAACTTTATTTTATGATTGGCTTACCCGGTGAAACTGATGATGACGTGCAGGCTATTGCAGATCTGGTAACACGGGGGCTGTCCATTGCTTCTACCCGACATCGGAAAACCAGGCTTGCAATCAACGTTTCTCCATTCGTACCCAAAGCCGGAACTCCCTTTCAATGGTTCCCCATGGCATCCACAGATACACTGAAACACCGGATCGCACTACTAAAAGAACTGCTGGCTGGCAGGGGCATCGAAATCAAGCATGAAAGCCCACAGTGGAGCGAAATTCAGGCGGTGCTATCGCGTGGCGATATGCGCCTTGCACGAGTCCTGGCAGAAATGGAGCAAATCTCTTTATCGGGCTTTCGTCATTCCTGTGCCAGACATGATATTGATGTAGAATACTTCGCCCATCAATTATGGCAAACCACCCAGAAACTCCCCTGGTCTCTTATAGATTCAGGCATCGACCTGAGAAGATTAATCAGAGAATTCGAGTTAAGCCACAAATAGTCGAAGAATCATAATCCAAAATGTGTAAAATGTTAATTAGACCTGTAAATAGACACATAACGGCAGGCGGTGAATACCTGAAGGAGGGAAATAATGGCTTATTCACCGAAAAGACTGGATAAAGTTCACATGGATAAACTGCAGGCTCTGGAGAAAAAACTGGGTCGGTGTGTGGTAGCCTGGGAAAAAGCCCCACAGGCAGCCGAGCTATCGGAATCCCAGTTGAAAGAGCTACAGGAACTGGAGAAAGAAATGAATGCCATCCTGGTTGCTTATGACTGCAAGCTTTAATAGAGATTAGTATTTATTTACTTTAAAACCACATGCTCCGCTACCAGGATTGGCATCACCATTTAGCAATGATCTGGCTGCAAGAAATTAAGAACCCCACGGTGAAGAGTCTGAAGCCAGTGGAGGTGGATAATGATAAAATCCAGGATCAAGCAGGTTCGTAAGAGAGATGAGACTATTGTACCCTTCGATTCCAGCAAAATCGAAAATGCTATTTTAAAAGCCCTGACCGCCACCCGGACTGGAGACCGCGAACTGGCCACTTCCCTTACCCAGCGTGTAGTAGAAATTCTTGAAGAAAGATTTACTGATCGCATCCCAGGGGTAGAAGACATCCAGGATATTGTCGAAGAGGTGCTGATGACCCGGGGATATCCTGCCGTTGCAAAAGCCTATATTATCTATCGGCAGCAGCGGGAGGATATTCGCCGGCTGAAAAATATTATGGGCGTCAGGGATGATTTAAAGCTCGGGATTAATGCTCTTAAAGTGCTTGAACGCCGATATTTACTCAGAGACACCGAGGGCAACCTGATTGAAACACCTCGTGAGTTGTTTCACAGGGTTGCGCATACCATTGCCGCGGTAGAAACCCGCTTCAAACCATCCGCCGATATTCATAAACTTGAGCAGCAGTTTTTTAACCTCATGAATAATCTGGAATTCATGCCCAACAGTCCGACACTGATGAATGCCGGAGCGCCTCTGGGTCAGCTTTCTGCCTGCTTTGTTTTACCGGTAGAGGATTCGATCCTCGAAATTTTTGAATCCTTAAAAAACATGGCTGTCATCCATCAATCCGGCGGAGGTACAGGATTTACTTTCAGCCACCTCAGACCCAAAGGCGATATGGTGCGTTCCACCATGGGGGTAGCCTCAGGTCCGGTCTCCTTCATGAAGATATTTGACGTAGCCACCGGGGTGATGAAACAGGGTGGGAAGCGACGAGGAGCCAATATGGGCATTCTCAATGCAGACCATCCAGACATTATGGAATTCGTCATGTCGAAGAGCGATGGTATTACACTTTCCAACTTCAACATTTCCGTTGGCGTTACCGATGAATTCATGGACGCAGTTAAAAAAAGTGGGAAATGGTCTCTAATAAATCCCCGCACAAAACAGGCTGTACGCACTGTGAATGCACGCGAGCTTTTTGACCTGATTGTCAATAATGCCTGGAGAACCGGTGATCCGGGATTGATATTCCTGGATGAAATTAACCGCCATAACCCCACCCCTCACCTCGGTAAACTGGAAGCGACTAACCCCTGCGGAGAATTACCCTTATTACCTTATGAAAGCTGTAATCTTGGCTCAATCAATCTCGCCAGGATGATCAAAGATGGCGAATTTGACTGGACGAAACTGAGGGAGACCATTCATCTCTGCGTTCACTTCCTGGACAACGTGATTGAAGCCTCCAATTTCCCGCTACCACAGATTGAAAGACTTACACGCAATGGAAACCGCAAAATCGGTCTGGGCGTGATGGGTTTTGCGGATGCATTGATCAAGCTTGGTATTCCATATGATTCTGAGCAGGCTCTGGAGACGGCAGAAAAAATCATGAAATTTGTGCTGGATGAAGCACGCAAGGCTTCCATTGAACTGGCAACCCAGAGAGGCGTTTTCCCAAATTTCCCTGGCAGTATCTACGACCATCCAGATGGACTCAGAATGCGGAACGCAACCGTAATTTCGATTGCACCCACAGGCACAATCAGCATTATCGCCGGGTGTTCAAGTGGTATTGAGCCGCTGTTTGCGCTTTCCTTTGTTCGAAATGTAATGGAAGGGACCCGATTGCTGGAAATCAATCCCGCTTTCGAACAGATTGCCAGGGAAAGGGGATTCTATTCGCAGGAACTAATTGAGCAGGTAGCAAGGACCGGCTCCCTGAAAAAAATCAGCGGTGTTCCAGATTACGTAAAGCGATTTATGGTTACGGACTGGGATATCGAGCCAGAATGGCATGTCCGCATGCAGGCTGTCTTTCAGAAATATGCGGATAATTCTGTCTCCAAAACCGTCAATCTGCCCTCTGAAGCTACTCCGGAAGATATCCGGCGGATATACCTGCTGGCACATGAGCTTGGTTGCAAGGGTATCACTGTGTACCGCTATGGAAGCAAAGCCGAGCAGGTATTAAATCTGCCAGAAGAAAAACCACGACCCGGCACAGAGAAAGGACTCTTCATCACTGTGGACTCAGAATATGCCGGCGGCTGTACTGCCTGCGATCGAGCCTGGTAACAGACTAATTACCTGATCCACCAGCCCAGCAGGACGAATGCACCGGGCAGGTTTTCTGGTCAGCAAAAAACGCCACAACTTCGCATTGTACAAAGCTGGCATTCCAATTAAAATGGTATCGAAGAAGGCGTATGATGAATAAATGCGGTACAGGGCAGGAGACGGCAGAAAAGCTGGAATCCGTTAATGATCAAACGGGGCAGGATAAGCTTCGTGAGCTTGCACACAGGCTCACCGAAAGAGTTAAGGAGCTGAATTGTCTCTACGGAATATCGCGGCTGGTTGAGAACGGAGACCTTTCGATTGATGAACTTTTACAAAAAGTGGTTGAGCTCATTCCACCAGCCTGGCAATATCCAGAAATAACCTGCGCACGTATCAAGCTGAAAAACAAAGAATATATGACGGCAAATTTTCAGGAAACAGTCTGGAGACAATCCCAAAACATTCTGGTAGAAGGAAACCTGACAGGGATATTGGAGGTCTATTATCTGAAAGAAAAACCCCTTTCAGATGAGGGACCTTTCCTGAAAGAAGAGCGCCATCTTCTTAATGCGATCGCGGAGAGGCTTGGTCATATCATCGAACACAGGCTGACCGAGGAAAAAGCCCATTTTCTTTACAAAAGAGAAAAAGAGTTGCGTAAAAGATTACAGGAGGAAATGAAGGGCAGGGTAGATTTTACCCGTAAGCTAATTCATGAACTAAAGACTCCGCTTACTTCTCTCATTGCAACCAGCCAATTGCTATATGATGAGGCAAAAGGTTTGAAAATCGAAAAACTGGCTGGATACGTCCGTGACTCTGCCAGAGAATTAAATGAGCGCATAGACGAATTACATGATATAGTAAGAGGTGAAATTGGCATACTCAAATTAGCCCTAAAAAAGGTAGACCTTCAAAAATTATTAACCTCGATAGTCGAAGAAACCAGTGTTTTTGTCCGTCAATGCGGAATTGAACTTGAAACCAGTTTTGCTGAAGGTCTGCCGGAAATCCAGGCAGATCCCGAGCGGATCAGGCAGATCATACTCAACCTGTTGAACAACGCCTGTAAATACGCCAGAGAAGGGAAAAGGGTTATCCTGCGTGCCACTGCTCAAGCAGATGAAATCCTGGTTGAAGTTCAGGATTTCGGTCCAGGAATTCCTGCTCGCAGACAACGAATCCTGTTTGAACCAGGACACCAGCTCGCCTATCATAATGAAAGTTCTGGAGGTCTGGGACTTGGTTTAATCCTGTGCAAGACTCTGGTTGAACTACACGGCGGCAGGATATGGGTTAAGAGCAAACCGGGAAAGGGCTCCAGCTTTTTCTTCACACTCCCGTTGAAACCGACAGGACAGCAGAAAGTGCAAAAAAATGATGAAAGCAGCAATTATTGAGGATGAGAAAAGTATCATAGATGCTATCCGCGTGGCTTTTGAATTCCGGTGGCCGGACACGCAGATAGTGTCTGCCACTTCAGGTAAAGAAGGGGTCGCCCTGATCCGGAAAGAATCGCCTGACGTGGTGATTCTGGATATTAATCTGCCTGATATCAGCGGATTCGAAGTATTGAAGAAGATCAGGGAATTTTCTGCGGTACCAGTGATAATCCTGACCGTCAGATCTGAGGATGAAGATGTGCTTAAAGGATTGGAAACTGGAGCGGATGATTACATTATCAAGCCTTTTAATTACCTCACACTGCTATCACGTATCAAAGCAGTTCTGAGACGGTCGGAAAAATTACCTCTCACCGGCTCAACGGTCACCTCGATCGGCTCCAGCCTCAAAATCGATTTTGTGGACCAGAAAGTCTGGGTGAACAATCAATTGATCAAATTAACCCCGATCGAATACCGCCTGCTGGTACTTCTGGTGAAAAATAAAGACACGGTAATCCCATACAACCAGATTATCGAGGAAATATGGGAACAACATTCTACCGAGGACACAGAAAACCTGCGCATCTGCATCAGACGCCTGCGTAAAAAGCTCCATGATATTCCACCCCGTATGATTTTGAACAAACGGGGAACAGGATACATGTTTAAAAGCTAATTCAACCGAATAATCTTGAAAATATTTTTATTTCCCCAATTCAAAACCAGCGGAAATTTTCTGGCTTTTTTTACCACAGGTATAACTTCATTTTATGAGTATTTTTTGTGAAAATTTTGTAACTAAATTACAAATTGACAACTAATAAACTGCTATTGTATAGTAATAGTCGGCAATCGATTACCGATTACCGTATTTAAGAAATGAGTTTTAAATCAGAACCAAACGTAGAGCGCAAGATGCTCTTCATACTGAAGGTACTCAGCGGGCTGCAGAAACCAGCCGGTTCAGTGGTGATTGCTAAGCATCTCAAAGAACAGGGTATTGACCTGAGCGAACGGGCAGTCAGGTACCATCTGCGTCTAACCGATGAGCGCGGACTAACAGAACTGGTCACCGGCAGAGACGGCAGAATCATCACCAGTAAAGGATTGAAGGAAATAGAAAAAGCACTGGTGAGCGATAAAGTGGGATTCGCGATTTCCCGGATCGAACACCTTGCCTACCGCACAAATTTCAATCTGGATACCCGATCGGGGGAAATACCGGTGAATATATCCTTTTTCCCCAGAGATAAATTTAAAGAAGCCTTTGAAATCATGTCACCGGTTTTTGAGAAGGGGCTTTGCGTCAGCAAGTTAATCGCTGTAGCCCAGGCAGGTCAAAAATTGGGGGATATCACCGTACCGGAGAATCGGATTGGTTTAGCTTCAGTCTGCAGTATCGTAGTTAACGGAGCACTGCTTAAAGCAGGAATTCCAATGGATTCACGTTTCGGTGGAATCCTGCAATTGCAGAACCATCATGCGGTCCGCTTTACGCAGGTTATTTATTATAATGGTTCGTCTCTTGATCCCTCCGAAATCTTCATCAAAGCACGTATGACTTCTGTCAAGGAATCCGCAATTACAGGAAGCGGGGAAATCCTGGCAAACTTCAGAGAGATTCCAGCCATGTGTGAGCCGGTGACCCGCAGGATAGTCGATAATTTGAAACAGGCTGAACTAAACGGAGTTCTGGCAATCGGCGAAGTAAGCGAACCATTGTGCGAAATCAATGTAGATGTTAACAAAATCGGCATCATTTTGATTGGAGGATTAAACCCCGTTGCAGCCGCTGCAGAGGCAGGTATTGAAGCGGAAAATCACAGCATGTGCACAGTTCTGGAATATAAAAATCTTGTGGATTACCGCGAAGTTTCCCGGTGGTTAAAGATCAGATGAAAACAAACCCACCGGTAACAATCCAGCAAATTATCTGGTTCATAATTAGCCAGAATTGAATAAATTAACGGAATAAGGAGTAAAGAAAAATGGTACAAACTACCCCGGAAAAAGCCCGGACAGCAACAGAAAATAACCCTTTCGAAATAGTGAAGAAGCAGGTTGATAAATGTGCTGAGATTTTGAAGCTGGACCCTCATATCACCGCTATATTGAAGACACCGCAGAGAGAATTACATGTAGCCCTGCCAGTTCGCATGGACGATGGTACCGTGAAGGTATTTCAGGGCTTCAGAGTCCAGTACAACGATGCCCGGGGTCCAGGTAAAGGTGGGATCCGCTTTCATCCGGAGGAGACCATTGACACAGTCAGGGCGCTGGCAGCCTGGATGACCTGGAAAACCTCTCTTCTTGACCTGCCACTGGGTGGTGCCAAAGGAGGCGTTATCTGCAATCCAAAAGAAATGTCAACAGGTGAACTGGAAAGGCTTTGCCGGGCTTACATCAGGGCTATCGCCCCATTTGTAGGACCGGAAAAGGATGTACCCGCTCCCGATGTATATACTACACCGCAGATGATGGCATGGATGATGGATGAATATTCCATAATAGCCGGCAAACCTCAGTTTGGAGTAATTACTGGTAAACCGTTGATCGTGGGTGGTTCTCCAGGGAGAGGCGACGCCACTGCCAGAGGTGGTATGTACACCATTCGTGAAGCAGCCAAAGCCCTCGGCATCAAACTTGAAAAGGCAACGGTGGCTGTTCAGGGATACGGTAACGCCGGTTATTATGCTGCCAGGTTGATACAGGAAATGTTTGGCTCAAAAGTGGTGGCAGCCTGTGATAGCCGTGGTGGTGTTTACTGCGCAAAAGGTCTGGATCCTCATAAAGCCTTCGAATGCAAAGAGGATACCGGCTCAGTTTGCAACTTTCCCGAGGGTGACAAGATCACCAATGAAGAGATTCTGTGTCTGGATGTGGATATCCTGATCCCTGCCGCCATTGAAAATGTGATTACTGCCAGCAATGCCGGGAAGATAAAAGCCAAAATCGTAGCTGAGCTCGCCAATGGACCGACTACGCCTGAAGCTGATGACATACTCTTTAAGAACGGCGTCCATGTGATACCCGATTTCCTCTGCAACGCCGGTGGCGTCACTGTCTCTTATTTTGAGATGGTACAGAACGCTTATATGTATTACTGGGATGAAGCTGAGGTGTACAGCAAGCTCGATCAAAGAATCTCAAGATCATATCACTCCGTGCTGGAAACCAGCCGTCAGTTTAATATCAACATGCGGCAGGCGGCTTATGTCGTAGCTGTCAGGCGGGTGGTCGAAGCAATGAGAGCCCGCGGATGGGTTTAATTCGCCAGATCCACACGTCCACTGATAATATCAGGGAGGGGTAGATGAATAATTGCCAATTAAAGGATAAAAATTTCCATGGATACTGCGAGGGTTGTAACGAGCGGGTTTACTGTATGCTGAGCGAATTGATGCAAAAAATCAGCGAGCTCGAAGCTAAACTCAACCATCTAAATCAGACGGAGAAAATTACAACCGGCTAAAGTAACCCGTATTAATTAAATCAGTCCTGTTAAAACCAGAGCAAAAATACTGGAGGGGAGGTGTTATGCCTCCCTTTCCTTTTTGTAGCTCTTTAGAGGAACAAGCTCCGGTGTCTTAAACCAGAAATGATCGCACTAGCTTTTTTTAACCCATTCAACCGCATTTTTAAAAATCGCAAAGCCATCCCCATATTCGCGTGGCTTTTTGCGAGTCCACTGCGGATGCTGGGTAAACCTGACGTGCCGTTCGGGATGGGGCATCAGAGCAAAGATCCTGCCAGTCGGATCACATATACCAGCAATATTATTCATCGAGCCGTTGGGGTTATAGGGATAACCTGCCTGAGAATTCCCTGATTCATCTGTATAATAGAGGACGGCGTTAATTTCACGTAGACCGCGCACATCGGTAACCAGCTTGCCTTCTCCATGGGCTACGGGCAGATACAGAGTATCGATACCCGAGGTGAACACACAGGGACTCTTTTTATCCACCAGCAGGTAAGTCCACCGGCATTCAAACTTCCCTGAGTCGTTATGGGTCAGCGTAAGCGGAGGAGCCTGTGGATTATTAATATCTGGTAATATTCCCGCTTTTACCATTACCTGGAAACCATTGCAGATACCCAGGATTAAACCGCCGTTTTCAACAAATTTCTGGATATCTTCGCCCAGCTTAAATTTCAATTCGTTCGCCAGTACTCTGCCAGCAGAGATATCATCACCGTAAGTAAAACCACCGGGGATAACCATGATCTGGTAATCAGAAAGACGCCTTTCATGCCTGATAAGTTGATTGATATGACATAGAAAAGCCTGAGCTCCAGCCATCTGGAAAGCAAAGACTGTTTCTTTATCGCAATTAGTCCCGGGAGCTCGCAGGACCATAACCCGTACGTTATTCATCGAATTTACCACCTCAAAGGTTTCTGCCAGGCTTCTTTGAGTTCAGCAATAGATTCGCTGATAATTTTTTCTCCGTTCAATCCATAGACCTCAAGTTTTTCTTCCTGATTTACATGACCGATAAAAGCCACCGGGACTCCGGACATTACCTCCATGAACTTTGCCTCATTTTCGGGTGAGACCTCGACCAGAAAACGGCTGTTGGATTCGGAGAAGAGGATATAGTCATTGCGGTAAAGCGGACCGGTGCGAGGAACAGACTTCAGGAAAATGCTGGCTCCCAGCCCACCGGCAAAAGCCATTTCGGCTATCGCCACGCCCAGTCCTCCCTCGCTACAATCATGGCAGGCTCTGACGAGTTCCTGAGCAATAGCATTACTCAAAGCCTCCATACTCTTTCTCGCCTGTTCGGCGTTGACTACAGGAACATTATTACCTTTAGAACCATGCAGGGCAAAATATTCCGAACCACCCAGCTCATTGCCGGTAATTCCGACGATGTAAATTGCATCACCGATGCCTTTTAGATCCATGGAAACGACCTTGTTGACATCTTCAATAATACCAATTGCAGAAATCAGCAACGTATAAGGGATCGAAATCCTTTTGCCTTCAAATTCATATTCATTGTTTAAACTGTCTTTCCCTGAGATAAACGGCACTCCAAAAGCCAGCGCAAAATCATGGCAGGCTTGTGCCGCTCTGATCAAAGCGCCCAGCGACTCCGGGCTTTTGACATCACCCCAGCAGAAATTATCCAGTAGGGCAACTCTATTCAAATTACCACCTACGGCAATGATCTGGCGCAGGGCTTCATCAATTGCAGAGGCTGCCATCCAGTAGGGGTCAATATCTCCATAACGCGTATTTATACCGTTCGCAACAATGGCTCCTCTGTCAGAATTTAACAATGGTCGAATTACAGTTGCATCACCCGGACCATCGTTATCTTTGCCTACCAGCGGCTTCAGAACACTGCCACCCTGCACTTCATGGTCATATTGCCGGATAACCCACTCCTTACTGCAGGTGTTCCAGGAACCCAGAAGCTTTTTCAATTCTCCACCGAGGTCCGGTGGCAGAGCAAAATCTGGCTCATCGAAACGGGGACGCCGCCAGTAAGCCTCTGCCTCTTTTTGAGGAACACCCTTGTGTAGAAAACTCATATCAAGATCACAAACCATGAAATCTTCGTAATCCAATTGCAACCTTTTATTATCGGTGAATTCACCAATGACAGTTGCTTCAACATCCTCGCTGGCAAAAAGTTTTAACAGAGTATCAACATTCTCAGGCGGTACAGCCAGGACCATACGCTCCTGAGCTTCTGATATCCAGATTTCGGTATAGGTTAACCCGGAGTACTTTAAGGGTACTTTTTCAAGGTTAACATGAGCACCCGTTTCTTCACCCATTTCTCCGACAGCCGATGAAAGTCCGCCGGCGCCGCAGTCTGTGATTCTGGAATAAAGACCCAGATCGCGCGCCTGCAGTAGAACATCCAGCATTTTCTTTTCCACGATCGGATTCCCGATCTGAACCGCACTGAACGACTCCTCGCTGGATTTCTCATCGAGCTGGACAGAAGAGAAAGTAGCCCCATGAATGCCATCCCTACCCGTTCTGCCACCAACCAGTACAATTAAGTCACCTGGTTTATGCTTTCCACGCTTTGCCATATTTTTTGGCATCAGGCCTACCGTACCGCAAAATACCAGCGGATTTCCCAGATACCTTTCATCAAACAGTATCGCTCCATTGGGAGTCGGAATACCCATCCGGTTGGCATAATCAGCGACTCCAGCCCTGACCCCTTTAAAAATCCGGCGGGGATGCAAAACCCCTTTGGGCAACCGGGAGTAAGGGAAATCAGGGGGCGCAAAACAGAACACATCTGTGTTCAAAATCGGTTTGGCTCCCAGACCGGTGCCCATCGGATCCCTGATCACACCCCCTATGCCGGTGGAAGCTCCACCATATGGTTCTACTGCTGAAGGATGATTGTGAGTCTCAACCTTGAAACACAAAGCCCACTGGTCATCGAATTCAATTACACCAGCATTATCTTCGAAAACAGAGAGACACCAGGGCTTGTTCAGATCATTGGTAGCTTTAATAATAGTACTCTTGAGTAGATTATCGATGATTTGTCCGTTAAAGTGATATTTCCCTTTCAGGGTTTTATGAACACAGTGTTCAGACCACGTTTGAGCGAGAGTTTCCATCTCTACATCGGTCGGATCTCGCCCTTCTTTCTGAAAATATGCAAGTATAGCCTGGAATTCAGCTTCGCTGAATCCAAATTCCGATCGCACCCGAGCGAGCTCGTTCTTAGCAACATTGAGCAATGGTATCTTCTTCAGAGAAAAACTGTATTGCGGACTTTCGGGGAAAGGAGAGGTTTCAGCCTCAACCACATGCTGGACAATTGGATTGATCAGAAGGCGGTTGGTAATTACTTCCAGATCATTCTGGCTGATTTCACCTTTCAACAGATAGCGTTTTGCAGTGGCAACTGCAGTCACATTAAGAATTCCCAGATCTTTGATAGCCTTCATCACGCTTTCTCTCACCGGATCGGTGACACCGGGATTGTAAGCGACCTCAACTATCTGGTAGCCGGCTGTGGTTTCATCCTGCCGGGGAGATTGACCACACCAGTATTCCTGAGTAACCGGATCCGCCAGCAACTGGCTGGCGATCAGTTCTAGCTTTTCAGGAGACAGGTGTGCATTTAACCAGTAAACATCCACAACCCTGACATCCGTTATTGAATCGATGCCCAGATCCTGGATATCACGCACGAGCCCCCTGCCAGCCGGATCCAGGAAATGTGATTTGATGCGTACTTCTACTCTATGCATAAGAATACACCCTTAAAAGAAAATGGACTTGTTCTCAAAACAGACCAGGATGGCAAATACAAGATGCAAGATATTAACAACTTTAGGTCAGATTTTTCTCTGATTCCAGTAATTTTGCATCTCCAGAAGAGAATTGGATTAAACAACAACGATCAGCCTATCGGGAATTTACATGGAACTGAGGATTTCAGTTACAACATCATTAATCGTTTTACCGTCAGCTCTACCTTTGAGTTTGGCTACCAGCTTCCCCATTACTTTACCCTTATCAGCCATTCCTCTGGCCCCAACCTCAGCAATTGCCTGCTGGGCTTCCGCAATGATCTCTTCGCGAGTTAACTGTCTGGGGAGATAAGATTTCAATATCTCCATCTCTGCGGTTTCTTTATCCACCAGGTCCTGACGGTTTCCCTGCTTATAAGCAGCAATGCTTTCTTCTCTCTGCTTGATCTCTTTGGCAATTACGCCCAGGATATCAGCATCGGAAAGGGTAACCTGACGATCAGGTTTAATCTCCGCGTATTTTATAGCCGAAAGAAGGAGACGCAAAGTAGAGGTTTTTAAAGCGTCCCGTTCTCTTAAAGCTTGCTTTAAATCCTCGTTTAACTTCTGCTTCAGGTTCGCTTCCATTTACTGACCTGCCAGTTATAGTCATATTTCAACCGGTAGTTAACCGGAGAAGGATTGCTCTCTATCTCCGGGCTGGTTTTGGGCGAGAATTATTCTTATTTGCGACTCGATCTGGCACTCTTGCGTTTTTTTGCGGCTTCTTTTCTCTTTCGCTTAACACTGGGCTTCTCAAAGAATTCGCGGCGGCGCAACTCGGATAGAACCCCTTCCTGCTGAACTTTCTTATTGAACCGCCTCAACAAACTCTCAAAGCTTTCGTTCTCCTGAGCGACTACATCAGCCAATTAGCATCAGCCTCCTTCATACAGATCACCCCGCCATTTCTATCCCTTTCAATATTAAGAGATGATAAAAGCGAAGCATCAACCATGATTAATTCTACCCTAATATTCTAGTAACTGTAAACCTTACTGTCAATCAATGTCTGTTCTGTAATTATTCCTTCACACAGGATAAAATATTACCATCGCAAAAACAAACGGGACAATGGAGGAAAAAATCGGATGTCAGCCACCTGTGCCGATCTTGTATTACAAAACGCCGAGGTAATCACCTGTGACCGCAAAATACCCGGAGGCAACGCTGTTGCGATTAGAGGAAGCAGGATAATCGATGTCGGCAACGTTGCCGACATGCCGATTAACAGCAAAACGAGGCTTATTGATTGCCAGGGTTTAACACTTGTCCCCGGCTTTAATGACTCACACTGTCATATCTTTGCGTTTGCCCGTAAACTCACCAGTCTCGATTTAAGCCCCACTTCAGCGCGTTCAATCGAAGAAATCAAAAAAATTATCCACCGTACAGCAGAATCCACTCCCCGGGGAAGCTGGATTACGGGAACTGATTACAATGAATTCTACCTCAAGGAGAGCAGACATCCAACCCGCTGGGATCTGGATGAAGCTGCACCTGACCATCCAGTAATCATTTATCACCGTTCACTCCATGCCTGCGTACTCAATAGTCTCGCCTTAAAAATCATCGGTATCACAGGTGAAACCGAAGAACCTCCAGGAGGCATGATTGATCGTGATCTTGAAACCGGAGACCCAAACGGAATTCTCTTTGAAATGAACAACTATATACGTACAAGAATTCCTGATTCATTAACTAAATCAGAAATGGAACAAAAAATCGCTCTGGTAAACCAGATTTATCTTTCGCATGGCATCACATCCCTGACTGATGCGTCGGTTAGCAATGACCTCGAACAGTGGCACAATTTTAAAAAATTAAAAGAGGAAAACAGACTGCAGAGCCGCCTTTATGTAATGCCAGGTTGCGCTTTCCTGGCGGACTTTGTTCGAGAAGGACTGATAACCGGCTCGGGAGATGATGCTTTCAGAACTGGCAGCTTAAAAATTGTTTTAAGTGAGGCTACTGGGCATTTGAATCCTCCCCAGGACGAACTTAACCATCTGGTTCAGGATGCAAGCCGGGCAGGATTCCAAGTAGCCATTCACGCTGTCGAAAAGAACACTGTGGCAGCAGCCATCAAGGCATTCGAATCAGTCAACCGGAATGTGTCCGCTGAAAAAAGGAGGTTCCGCCTCGAACACTGTTCCGAATGTCCTCCCGAACTCAGAGATAGACTGGCAAAACTCCATGCTGTAATCGTCAGCCAGCCACCATTCGTCTATTACCACGGAGAAAGATATCTGGCACAGGTTCCGGCTGAAACCCGGCAATGGTTGTATCCCTTCAACTCGCTGCTGCATAACGGGCTGCTCGTCGCAGCAAGTTCCGATTCACCTGTAGTATCGGTAAACCCACTATCAGGGATATATGCAGCAGTGACGCGTAGGGCAGAAAGCGGACAAATTTTAAATCCTGCTGAAAACATCAGTCCCCAGGAAGCACTGGAGATGTACACAATTAACGGGGCATATGCATCTTTTGAGGAAGAAATCAAAGGTTCGATATCTCCCGGGAAACTGGCTGACCTGGTGCTCTTAAACGCTAATCCGCTCCACATAGAGCCTGAAAAAATCAGGGAAATCAGGGTAGAAATGACAATTATCGGAGGACAGATAGTCTGGGAAAGATAAAACAGTGAAGGAATCAATTACGGGTTAACCTGAAGCCTTAAATCAAGGATTAATGTACTAAAATAGACTTAGGATGGTAGTAATTCTGGAGCAAAGATAGACTACATTATATATTCCGGAAGGAAACTAAATGGAGGTGAAGACGTGTTCGGTGATGATGAATTGAAAATGATGGTATTGAGCGAAATACGCAAAGAGCAAAAGATCAGCAATCCTGGAGCTATTGAGGTCGAAGTAAAGGATGGCATAGTAACTCTTAAAGGATTCACAGATAATTACATGGAACAGGCGGCAGCAGAAGCCGTAGCAAAACAGGTTCCGGGTGTAAAGGGTGTGGTTCAGAATATCCAGGTCAGGATACCACCTCATATTAAACGTGATGACGCCGAAATTGCCAGAGATGCCATCAACGCTCTGGCACTCAATTCTTCTATTCCCCGCGACCGTGTGAAGGTAGTGGTTAAAGATGAGTGGATTACACTCGAAGGCGACGTTGACTGGCCGTATCAAAAAGAAGAAGCCCTGGCAACGGTCAGCCGGATATCCGGTGCACGGGGTGTGACCAATAATATCCAGGTAAAGATGCCTATCAGACCCATAGATGTGAAAACCAGGATCATTAAGGCATTTCAGATTGCAGCTGAACATCATGCCAGACATCTGGAGGTGGAAATCAAAGACGGCAAGGTCATTTTAACCGGCACGGTACGAGCCTGGTTCGAAAAGATTGAAGCCGAACGTGTTGCCCGTGAGATGCCGGGGGTTAAGGAGG